>JACLAA010008112.1_pt1 | contig 14727 bp, 8 predicted proteins | sample 8027891 | NCBI WGS metagenome assembly JACLAA01 (sample SAMN15724900, study PRJNA655200) | protist metagenome | isolation source: fluorescence activated cell sorting (FACS) single amplified genomes of... | place: Spain: Blaines Bay Microbial Observatory, Mediterranean Sea | collected 2016-01-19 | reverse complement strand
AGAAGGACGAATCAGCGAGGACGCCTGTGAGAGCAACCTTGAAAGAGAGAAAAGCCGCCTGGCTCGAGAAGAAGAAAAAGCTCATCAAATGGTCCAAACGGTACGAGAAGAAGAATGGTGAAGAACAAGTGGCCGTTTTCAGCTACGGGTACACGACTGTGGAGAAGAAAATGAAGGAAGCGGCGGCGGCGACGGATCCGGTATACGTATCGCAAAAAAGGAAGAGCAAATTGGAGAGAGAATTGATTTTGAAGCACGTGCTGACGGGGAGAAACAGTTATTGGGGACGCCACGAGGATTCCGATGATGAGTTGGATATTTTTGCGGCGGCGACGACGACAACACCGAAGAAAGCGCCGGGACCGCCGAGAGCGGTGCCAAAGAACAGCCCAATTCCAAAGCCTTCGCCGACGAAGACGTCACCGACCACAATGAGAACAGCAAGGAATGAAAAGCCAACGTCAGTTCCTCCAGATCGAGTCAAAGCGTTCGCGCGCGTGCTCGATCCAACCGTCCCCGTCGATCAAGTACAAAATGTTCCGAGACAACCCATTTTGGAGAAGAGAAAACGAGTACTGGCGACCGCGAATAAGGTGGACGATCCGTTGAGATGTAGCACTTGCGGTAAGGTGTTTCCTACTGCGCATGGATGTAGTTTGCACGCGGCGAGGTATTGCAACGCAGCAACGCCGTCGGTGGCGGATGCTAAAAATGAGGTTCCCAAGAAAAGCGCTAAAACGATCAGGATGGAGAAACTTATAGAAAAGAAGGCAGCGGATGAAGCTGTAGACGGCGTGACGGAAAAAATGACGAGTTCTTTGATAAAAAAGCATAAAGATGCTAAGAATGGACTGGTGAGCGCTCGAGATGATGTGAAGAAAAAGAAGAAGAACCAACGTAAAAGCAAAATCGACCCGGATGATGGAGACCACTTTGCGCAAGTCAAATGGATCGGTGAGAAGATCCCCCAACAAAGTAAATTGACTTCCAATCGCATGTATTATGAAGGATTCATCAAGTCTGACGTTGAATACAGAGTTGGTGGGTGCGCGTACTTGCTTCCTGGCAATCCTGAAGAGCCAATGTATATCGCCCAAATCGAATCGTGTTTCGAAGATAATACCGGGAAATGGTGTGAATGCAGATGGTTTTGGCGCGCGCACGAACTGACGGGCGCCGGTGAAAAATCTCTTCCGCCAGTATCAAAGAATGGGAACGATAAATTTGATCCCGAACGCGAAATCATGCTCACGCAGACCGTAGACAAGCAACCAATGACGTGTTTAGAAAACAGTTGCCAGGTGTACGGATCGAGAAAAGAAGCAGACGCGAGCAAGAAAACGGAAGAAGGCGGTTCAAACTTTGAGCAATTATATTGCAATTGGGCGTATACGGTCATTTCTGCGACGAAGCAAGGAAAGGTAAAAGGAGTCTTTACAAAAGTGTCAAAACGTAAGGGGGGCAAAGGATTCGAGTTCCCAAACGCGGTTTTTAGCGAGAAGAAAAAGAAGAAGTAAACCGTTTCGTAGTCGTAGAGAAAGAGAGTGCAGAGCGTATTTTTGGATCTAAATCCAAATTTTGTAACCCCCGGTAGTAGTAATTCACCTAATTGACATAGAACGAGTGCAGTTTCTCTTCGAACATTGAAAGACTTTCCGCGCAACTCTTGCGTTTCTTGGCCGATACTACCGCGGTACCACCACCATTTTTAACATTCAACGGAACTTCAGGATGAAATCCTCCACTCAAAGTGCTCGCCACTCTCGCGCACGACCCCGCCGCAGTTCGCGCTTTCGAAAAGAGAGAAAATTTACCCTTACTTTTGCCGTCGTTTTCCTCCTCGTTACCTCCCTCTTCAGTTGCTTTTCTCTTCAAGGATGTGGGAACTACGTCTTTTTTCGACATTTTGTGTGCAAATTGAAAGATATCGTCGAATTCATGGTTCAAGACCGCTGTCGCAGCTCCCGCAACCACCGGATTGAAATGGTCCACCAATAAAAATAACTCCCAAGCCGTCGCCACGCCTCCATTCGCTTTCTCTGGATTAACCGAATCACTATTGAAGCGATTTATTGTAGACGACGACTTCTTGTTCTTCTTGGACTTGTACTTGATACGATCGCTCAATCCACCACCTGCAGCTGTAGGAGCAAACTTTCTTTCCTTTGTAAAATCCAAGATGTCTCTCGTCTTTGGCGCTCTTCTCAGGCATTCTGCCATCGTGAGTAAGAGTCCAAACGCTTCACCGCTTTCAACCGTCTCCACCGAGACGTTTGTTATTTTCTTTATAAAAGCCATCGCCGTAGATGTATTCATTGCACCAAACGCTTGCGAAGCGACTCTCTGCGTCGACGCAGAGATGTTCTCTCCCAACGTTTGCGAGTTGAGAAACGCCGCGACGGCATCTACTCGTAAAGAACCCTTTGCCTTTGCTTCGAATTCATCGTATGAGTGATCAAATCTAGTTTGAAATTCCTCATTATCATTATCTGGAGGTTGCGGCAAACCCAGACTCTTTACGAATTCCATGCAATCGTTTGTTGCTTTGTACTTGTCGCAACACAAAATTTCAGAAAAAACTTTGTTTCGCGTGGAGGATAAATCCACATCCGCCAACGCGCTCTCGATACCGCCTCCTGCGAAAGAATCTACCAAGCATAGCACAACTCGACACTTATCAGCAATTGTGAACCGTTTCGACGAGAGCGCTTTCGTAAAAAGCGAAGATAAGTCTGCCATATAATCGACATCAATTAAGCGAGAAATATTCGGAAGATTTTCCAAGGTCGGCGCGATGAGCGCAAACGTGCCTCTCTTGCGATTTTGATGCATGTGTCTACGCTGGTTCGCCACAACAGCCTCGTCGTAATCCGAATCTGGATCTGAGTCGTCCGATGAGTCACTGTTATTTGCAGTACCAACGCTGTCGTCAATATCGTCGGTGGCTCTTTTCAACACCCGCACGTACACTCCGAACACTGCTTCAATCATCTTGCTCTGGATTTTAATCTTCTCCTTCCAGGACTTTGTCTTCCCACCTTCGGCTTCGTCTAAATCTTTCTTAATCGATTTCTCTAATCTTCTCTTGAACGATTTATCGTCCGAATCGGAGTCGTCCCCGTCGTTGTTGGCATTAGGATCGCCAGTGAATGGTTTCATTCTATTTTGCTCGTGCAACGCTTTCTCCATTTTCGCTCTTTGCTTTCGACTCAATTCACGTTCACCTGCTCTTTCTTTCCTCTCTTGTTTTCTTGTCATTTTCTGAAACCGTTCTTCTTCCGGTTTCAAAGCTGACACGGCAGCGTTGAGATTGATGCTTTTGAACCAGGCGATGGATTGCGGCCATATTGATTTCATATTCTTCTTTACGAGTTCAGCCATGAGTTGCAATATTTCAAGCGTGTGATCTCCGTTTTCATCTCCTCTACAAATTTCCGAAAACGCCTTTGAGGCTTCTTCAGCAATCGTCACGTCGCTTGACGTAAACGAGGAGGAGATAATTGCTCGCAATATCTCGCCTCTGTAGTTTGAATTTGGTTTTTTTGACAAGAATTGAATCAAGCACTTCCCACTCACCGAAGGCGAAGGACCGGAAACAATCGAATTGGCACCTTTTTTCGCATTCTTCGTTAATAAACGAAGGAAAGATTTGTACGTCTTGCACAAGAGGTCTTCTTCTTTTCTTTGCTTCTTGACCTTATCAGATAGGCCTTCTAATTCATTTTTATCTGCGTTTATCTCGCGCAGTCTGTAATCCGGAAGAATATCAAGCAAAAGTAGCGTCATACTAGCGCACGCGTCTTGCGCCACTTCCTTCGAATGTGGATCGTCGCACAACGTTTTAATGAGCTTCGCGGCATCTTTCATTCTCGTTTCTGGCTGTTCGATTGCTTTTTGACAGAGTTCAGCCATGAATTGACGACAAGCTAATCTTCGTCCGGATGGATCCGCCAAGTATTTTTTCGCCGAGAACGTAAAATCCACGTTCTCATTTTCCATCTGGTCGTCACTTGATTCGTCGTCGTCATCGTCATCATCGCTATCATCTTTTGAATCCTCGCCTTGTGCGCCCTTCTCTTTCGCTCCTTTCTTTTTATCGTCCTCTTCCCACCAATTTACTTTCTTCTTCTTCTTTGTAGAGGCGTCCTCGTCTGAAACGTCTTTCTGTTTCTGTTTCATCTCCTTCTTCGCTTTTTCTAATCCTAAATCCTCGTCATCGAGCGATTTCTTTCTACTGTTGCTATTGCTACTCTTACCACTATTGTCGTCGATATTCTGAAACGCTTCAAACTCGTCCGTTCTTCCTCTTTTACCCTTCGCACTCACTTCGGTTTCTTTTAAAACGGGCTTCTTCACGAGAGTTCCATCTAACCGTTTTACTGGAAGGAGCAAACGCACGTCGCCTTCTTCGTCGTCGTCGTCGTCGTCGTCGTCTTCATCACCTTTATTTTCTTCTTTCATCTTCTTTTTCTTCAACATTTCTCTTTGTTTCTTCTCCCACGCTTCCTTTTTCTTCGCTTTTTCCTGTTCGAAGAACATGCGCTCTACGTTATCGTCGTCGTCGTCGTCTTCATCGTTCTTCGCGTCTCCGTGACTTTTATTCTTATCATTCTTACCTTTTTTCTCTTCTTCAAGTTCTTTCGAATTTGCCAGCAATCGTTTGGTGAACAGCGCGTTTTTAGTCACAAACTCGACGTCTTCCTCGTCAATTGATAGGCTCTCTTCTGTATCGGAGGATACGTCGTGAGTACTTTTTGTCGTGTCTCCATCGCCTCCTTTTTTCTTCGCGTTGTTGTTGTTCATGCTTCTTTTGTTGCTCTTCTTCGCGTTCTTCCGCTTAGCCTGAAAGAAATGAAAGTCGTAAACGTCCTCCAGGTCAGCGCTTTGGTCTCATCATCCGATGATATTAAAATACGAGACGGCGTTACGAAAAACGATGATGATGATGATGATGCGTTCTGGCGGCCGAAAGATTAGAGATTTCCAGAACGCAACGCAACCCGACGACGAAAGAGTCGTCAAAGAGAAAAGAAAAGAAAAGAAATAGGAATCGCGCGATACCTTATTCGGTAAGGAAGGAGTTTTAGCAGCAGCACCCGATGACTGCTTCTTCTTTGATGCAGGAGTCCCTTTTTTCCCCATTTTCTCTGAAGGTCTGTTTGTTGCTCGTGTGTGTTCGAAACAACTGTGAAGAAAGAGCAAGAGCAAGTGCGGAAGAAGAAAAAGCGGCAGAAGAAGGAATTTTTTGGTTTTTTGGTTTTTTGGTTTTGCCGCTTTCGGGGCATTTTCTCTCTTTCTTTCTCTCTCTCTCTCTTTTGTCTCTCTCGTCAACAGCCTCTTTCGGGAGAAAAAAACACGCCGACGCGCATCATCTCACTCACACGTCGCGCATGCGCAGAGGAAAACTCGTCGCAGAACTGTGTTTTGGTGGTGGTAATAAATCTTTCGTCGTTTCCGTCGTCGTCTCTCGATTCTTTCTTCTCGAGAGGAGGAGTTCTCTGAAAAAAACGAGAGACAGTTACGTTCATTTGAGACGTCCGCACCCGGCTTTGAAAAACGCGTTCAGAACGCAGACCAGTGCTGCTGCTGCTGCTACAACTGATACTACAACTGCTACCGTTTGCGGTTTCGATTGTTTTCGTTCATTGGGGGATATAGGGAGACGTGAAACGAGAAGGAAAACGCACAGCGCCTCGATGGCTTGGACGAAGGATATGAACGAGAACGAAGAAAAAATAGAGGTGCCAGAAGGTTTAAAGCTGAACGCTGTTCGGATGGTCAAAACGGCGTACGAAACGTGCGCGAAAGCGAACAACTACCAAACTAAAGAAAAAGGACAAGAGGAGATGCCAAACGTTATATCCGAAGCAACCGCACAGCAATTCGTTCGAGAACGAATCGAAAGCGACCGCGAGAGCGACAACCGAAGACGAAGAGAGTATTTGAAAGCAATAGCCGAGGACGTGAAACTCGCGTCGAAACTCATAGCTTTAGACTTTGTCGTGTGCAAAAGAGCACTGGTGGAAGGAGCGATGACGCTCAGTGAAGTAGCCGAAATGGCGAAGAAGGCGAACGAAGATCATTTTTGGCGGAAAACAGTCATAAGAAGTGTTCACGAAAAATTGAGAGATGGGGCAGAAGCGAACGAGGAAGATTTACAACAATACAGCAAGGCGGCAGCGGCAACCGGGAAGAGTAAGTGGGTGAAAAATGCGCTCACGTGGTCTTTCGAATTCTTTGAACATTATTTCGGAAAGATGGAAAGCAATGTCGAACACGATGGTGACGAGGATGGGAGGCAATACGCAAAGAGTCGAAGAAAATTGATAACAAGTCTCGGTGAAGATGTAGGAAAATTAGCGCCAACTCGAATAGCTTTTCGTCGGGGTAAACGCAAAAGAGACGGAAGTAGCGAGGGAAATAACAAAGAAACAGCTCGCGTCGTGGAGGCGCGCAACGCATCGATAGATCGCAATAGGCGGTACGGTAGAGTAAATAGAAGTAAAAGTAGTAATAGCAGCGGTGACGGAAACGATGATAAAAACGGAGAGACGTTTCGGCTTTTAGATGTGGGTTCGTGTTGGGACTTTTATCGCGAGTACGAGCGCAAAAGTACGCACTTTGGCAGCTGCAAAGTCGTCGCGTTCGATTTAGCACCGGAAGATGGAGCAGAGAATGTCTTAGAGGGTGATTTTCTGAACGTACAGTTTTTTGACCGCATCGAGGACGAGAACGGGGCTGAGACGCTGCTCAAAACATCTTCCTCCTCCTCTTCGAAACGACTTGAAGGGCTTAAATTGTCCTCATTCAACATCGTGGTGCTTTCGCTAGTCCTCACGTACGTTCCGACGCCCGAAAATCGATTTCAGATTATTATTAACGCTCGAAAATGCTTGAAAGGAGATGGAGATGGACTCTTGATGATTATCGAACCGCACGGCTTCGATAAATCGAAAGAAAATTTAGTTGCAAAAACCTGGCAGAAAACCATTGAAAACGTCGGATTTAAAGCGCTGGTGAACTCCAAAACGCGAGATGGTTTACATATATTGATTTTTGAAACGTCTTCATTGCCCACTTTATCCGCTGTACGCGGGGGAAAACTGGTGATGGCGCTCGACGAAGAGTATAAGAACAAGTGATAAAAATTCTTTAAAAAATTGGGGTGTATGTTGTTCCACATTTACAAATTCTAATCTCGCACACGTAAACGGTTCCTAGGTACCATGGTACAGTATATGTTGATGTATACTGCTAATTTATTTACCGCCATCTCTTTTCCACTGGATAAGGACTTCAAACGCTTTTCTTTGCTCTTCGAAGCTTCTAACAGTTGCCGCGTTTCTCTCCGGTTCTAAAAATCCCGCCGCTTGCCAAAGTTGCGCAAACTTTTTCTCTGCTCGCTCTAAATGATCTTTCGTAGAGCTCTGGTTTTTTATTATCTCTTTAACCGCTCGATAAAAGGGCAGGGATACGAAATAATGATCCGCAGATTCCTTGTCCTTGTTTTTAGATAGTTCTTGAACTTTATTCTTTAAAGCTCTGACGTCTGCATCATCGAAACACAACTCTGGCGAGGCTTTGGATATTTTCTCGCACATTTTTGTGATCGCTTTCAGTTCGTCTTCGCGTATGTAATCGAATTCCCATTCCTCGCTTGGCGCTAAAAATAAACGAGTCCCTCGGAGGAGTCTCGAACGAAGCGATAAATCGGGCGGCTGGTCCCATCGAAATAAAGAATACAGCGTCAACGGATGGACGTTTACTCTATCTCCAATCCCGAGAAGCTGGTCGTCATCCAAAGCAAAGTACGCCGGTCCTTGCACCGTATCCACTCGAACGCCTCTTCTTCCGTGGCCGTATTTTAAGTGATGTTCCTCTTGCTCCGAAAGTTTTACCGTGCCTCCTGTTGTTTGTTCGCCTTTCTTCTGTTTCTTCTTTTCTTTCTTCGCCGGTCTCTTTTGGAACTTCACCGCCAAAGCGTCTTCGTCGTCGTCGCTGCTGTTGTCGTCGCGCGTCTTTGCTTTCTTCGAGGCACGTTCTTCTCGTTCCCGTTCAACGACTTCCTTTTTCAGTTGTCGCTTTTTCTCCTCTGCCGAAGTGTCCACCGAAGTATCGATAGAGGGGACCCTGTTCGTAATCGTCTGAGCCGGCACTCGCGCCGCGTACGCGTCTCTTCTCGGATCGTTCGGTGCAAACGTGCGCTCCTTTTTCTTTGCAATTTTAGGTATGCGCGCTGAAGTCGTGTGCGCCGAGTCGTGTGGCGTTAGCGCGTTTGTCGTCGTCGTAGTAGTAGGAATAGGCGCCGTTGGTGTTTGCACGTCAACAATCTTATTCTTTTGGTGCTCGTTGTGAAGACGTGGGACTGCATTCGGTGTCGTCGTCGTCGTCGTCGTCGTTCCGGTCTCGCGTTCCCTGCCGCGCGTCTCATCATGACCAGCGTCTTCACATCGTCCACTTCGCCATCATCATCGGGGTTGGTATTTTGATGATGATTAGGTAGCTGTGATTGTCGTCGTTGTTGTTCTTGTGATTGTTTGCGTTCGCGAGCCAGTTCCGCATTCAAATGTTTGTTCTTCAATTTTTCAGAAAGATTTTCCTCTCGTAAACTCTCCATCTTCTTTTCTAAGGTCGACACTCGCATCATGACCGTTTTCAACACGTGTGCCGTCTCCAAAATCTTATCCGAGAGCAATCGCGTCTCTTGCAAGAGACTGCCTTCGCTCGTCGATCCCATGATATTGATTTTAATGGGAATTCTTTTAAGATTCCTTCTCTTTTCTGACGAAAGAAAGCAAAGAAAGGTGTTTGAAATGACCTGATTTCTTTTTTTGGCGGTTTTTTAAGTGCTCAAATTTGCTTTTCACAAAGAAAGAGAGTAAATAGTATACTTCGTATATAATAAAGATGATGAAATAACAACATTAATATAAAAGCTAAAGCGTAGTGTGTGTGTGTGTGTGTGTGTGTGTGTGTATATATGTAGTATTTAGCGCACCATGGCGGTGTTGAGAGGCGCAGAGTTACCCGAACTCATCTTTTTGCTCACCGGTAAATCCGGAACGGCAAAGGCGGCGTTCGTCGCATCCACCCCGCCTCTGACGACTGCATCCACGAGTTTGCACGTAGAAAACAGCTTCTTGGCGCCGAAAACAGAAGCGTTCGATCTTCGCAACGCTCGTCTCAAACTTCTCTCCGTATTTTCTTTGCTCGTACCAAATCCAAAAGCGCATTTCACATCGTCTCGCGAACCGATGGAGTCGTTCGAAGCGTCGGCGTCTTCAACAGTTAATCTCATATCCAGACTGACATCTAAGATGCGTCCTCTTCGGACGTCGCTAAACGTCAACGAGATCTTCCCGTCTTCTTCCAACACTATGTTTGAAATGCTTGTAAACGCGTCTCTGCACTTTTCGCACTCTTTTACAATCGCCTCGGCGGCTCTCAGTCTCGGGCATATGTTTTGTAAAACGCCGGAGCATCCGGCACCAGGAATGATAATCTTGGATGAGCTTTGATCCCCGATGTTCCACGCAAACGGTGCACCAGCTACGGCAGCGGCAAATTTCTTCACATTCTCAATGCCTAACGGCGAATCGCTGTTGATGTTGTTATCGCTGGACGATTGAACCAGAGTGCACCTCCCGGCGCCGGTTCGCGCATCTAAAGTGACCAAGAACAACTCGCCAACTCTCAAAGTCAATTCCGCCGATTCGGCGCCATCGACGCGTTCCAAGGAAAACGGAGCTAAAGATGCGATGATAGAATAGTCATCCGCCAAACTTTCAGCTTTCTTTGCTTTCTGAGAAAGACGAACACGGCTCGCGAGTCTCATTTTTCCTGGAGTCTGTGCGTTATTGGCAGCTATGGAAAATCTACTATTACCATTTCCAAGAGCCTTCATTGAAGATGCCGTAATCATTCTAGTGAGATTCATCGTCAATTCCTGATTGTTTTCTAAAGTTGGATCGTTCTGTACGGCAATTCGCATCTCCTCGACGCGCTCTTTCAACGACTCGACTTCGTTCGGGAGCGCAACTTGCTTCGCCTGTTTCTCGGCAACAGTCGTTTCGAGCTTGATGTCTAAGTTATTCGCGGCCTGTAAAGCTGCTCGAGAATCTAAAACTGCATTCATAACGTCCGTGCGAGTAGCATCCGGTTTCTTCGCATTTTCGATAGCGAGCATTTGCTCGGAACGCTTTTTACGCAAAAGTTCGAGTTTACGTTCGGCGATGTGCCTCAACTCGACGAGACGTTCGCGCGACTGACGCACGGATTCCTTGGAGTTTTGGGCAATTTTTTCGTGCGCACGCAAGGCTTCATTGACCGTTGTTTCCGCGTTGAGCTTTCGACGATCAAAGCGTTCGTTCGCTTCCATTTTGCATTTTTTCTTCAGCGCTTGACCAGCTCTTGAAACTTCTCGCTTGTGCTGGGGATCGTCCGAAGAAGCTAAACGAAGGAACATCGGTTGCGCAATTTCGACTTCCGAGCGTAATTTCTCAACCTCTGCGGATAACGAGTGCATTTTTTCACCAAGATCCTCGTGAAACGATTCCAACGCTTCAATCAAAGGATTCACGAGACAGACAATCTTCAACCCGTCTTCACACGTTTCTGGAGGCGGAAGCGTCGCTAACTGACCAAACGCGATTGAACTTCGTCGCATGTTCTCCGCCGGAACGAACGAAACTTGACACGCGTGATACAAATCGGAGAGTTCCAACGGTTTCGCGTCTTTCGCTAATAACGCATCCGGAATCGGCGGTAATTCGACGGGTAATCCTTTCAACGCACCTTTTCTCGCCGGCGTTCCAAAGTTTCGCGCCTTGTCATTATCGAACGTTGGCGTGTAGTGACCGTGGAGCTCGGATCTATCCAGTAACATCAAAGCAGATGAGCGTCTATTTCTGTTGTATCTCGCACCCGGCGTGTTGTACATTTGACTTTGACGACGAAAGATGTCGTCTTTCGTAACCGTGACCGAATGCATATTCGTGTCATTTCCATCAACTTGATAATTCATTCGCATCGTTTGCAAAGCCTCCTGACCGTGCTGTTGCTTACGAAGCGCTTCTGCCATACGAAGAGTAGATTCACCCGGAGTGAAACCACCGTGTTCGCTCTTTGCGTTTGAACTCGGAGCGTCGAATGGCGTTTGAAGTTGCGTAGTATTCGCATTGGCCACGTTACCCCCAAGGGTCATCGAAGGTGTTTCTTGAGCAGAAGATGATAACGTGTTAGTCGAATTCAACGGCTGCGTTCCGGTCAATCTTCGAGTCGCGTTGGCGCCTGCTCCATACAAAAATTCGTATGTCTCTGTTCCCATCTCCTTGTTCGCTTTTGCTCTCAAGTCAATCTCGTCGAAGTCTTCATCGTCGTATCCCATAGTCACATTCATTGTTCCAGTATTTATCGTCGTAGTGTTGTTGTTGGTGGTGGTATTATTCAATCTCGTCGTTGTGTTCATCCTCGTCGCCGTCGTCGTCGCCGTTGCCGGCGTGATTGTAGCATGTTCTCGAGAACTTCCATCTTTATCGACGAGATCCGGATCAAGAGAGCTATCAAATCCAAACGTAAAACTCGGCGTAATCGGTTGCTGCTTGTTATTGTTGTTGTTGTTTTGCATCATCGAATCATCGACAGAGTTCGTGACGTTCAATTTTTCGGTTCCTCCCGAGGTATACTGCGATGCTATCGATTGGTTGTTGTTCACCGTGACGTTCAAAACACTTCCGAGAGTAATTTCATCTTCTTGTTGCACTACTTGCTCTGCGGAGACATTCGCATCCACGCTCCGATTTTCAGTGGCGCTAATATTCTCTTTATCGTGTTCTTCATCTTCGTCCAATAATCTCGACATTGATGGCACCGCCTCCGTAATCAAGGCTGTCGTCGCGCCTTCATCACCTCTTCCTCCCGCACCAACATTCTTATCCCTTCCTTCTTCTTCGTCATCGTCGTCCTCTTTTTCGTCTTCTTCGACCAAATTGGCCATGCTCGGAATAACCGACGTCGTCAAACCTTCGGTGGGTTGATAGCTAAATCCAGTCGTTGTCTGATTCCTCGTGACGTCGTCATCCACGTCTCCATCCTCTTCTTCCTCTTGCAACGGTTCTAAACCACTCAACTGGAAATCAACGTCATCGTTCACGATTGATGAATCGTTCAATAAGCTTTGGTTGAGCATAGTCTCATCTAATGCTGCTCCTCCTTTTCCTCCTCCCGCTGTTCCAAACGAATCGCGCGTCTTTGTGTTCGAGTTGTTGCTCTCCTGTACGGGTTTTATAAATGTGATAAAGAGTTTCATGATGGTTGGTCAGTCGATGTGTCTGTGATATTCTGCGTCGTCGTCGTCAAATATATCGCGAAAACGAAAACAATGGTTGGTGAATAAACGAGAGAGAGAGAGAGAGAGAGAGAGAGAAGAAAGAAGAATTCACAACTTTTGTTATTTGTTCCCCTTCTCTCTCTCTCTCTTTGAGTAAAAAAACAAAATTGTGGGGTAGTGTCCCTCTTCGTTACGCACCTTGTAATACTCTCTCACTTCCTCCAATTCTCTCGGCTGAGCGAACGAAACGCGTCTCCCTCCGAGACTTTGTCTTCGTTTCTTCTTCGCTTGGAACGAAGGCGATTGCGCTATCGTTCGCGATTGCGGATCAGCGACAACAACGCCCGCAGTTTGAATTTTTTGCGCTCCTACTAATTCTCTCGTCGTTGTCGTCGTCGTCGTATTACTATTATCGTTTTCCATATCTACTTCTTCTTCAGTGTTGTTGTTATCTTCTTCTACTTTTCGCCTGGTCGACGCGTTCGGGGCTAACGCATCTCCGAGAGCTTGCTTTCGTTCCCGCTTTAGTATCTAATTAGAGAGAGAGAGAGGTGAGTTTTGGTTAAAATTGAAAGAGTTTTCCCGTTTGAATTTTGGCCTCTCAAAGAAGGCGAGAAATGAAAAGTGCGATACATAACGAAGAAAGAAAAAGAGACACACGACGCACCGATGATGGCGTCGCCGCGCTGTTGCCATTGTTGTTGTTGTTATTGCTATGAGTTTTGTTCTCTTTACTCGTGTCGTCGTCCATTTTCGACGACGCGTGCGTGGTGAGAGGGGCAAACTTTTGAAAACTTTTCTGGAATCGTCTCCGCTTCTCTTTTCCCTGAGTTTAGGGTGCTCGGCTCATTTAGGGTGTCCAAAATTCAAAAATCGGAAATATGAACACACCGTGGTGTTCACTTTCGGTTTTTTTCGAGCGAATGGTTAGTTGAATAATAAAGACTGTTTTGAGGGACGATATCTTGTAAGCGCGCGTATTTATGTACCAGAAGCAATCTCTGTTAAAGTTTTATGGTGCGTTGTTGAAGTATGACGGAAGAAGATTCGATGAGAGGTGTTCTCGTGCGCGCAAAGAGAAAAGAGAGTAAAAAAGAGAGGAGAAGAAAAGAGAAGAGAGAAAACATCTTTGACAAAAAAATTCCTTTTCTTCTTCTCTTCTTCTTTCTCTTCTCTTTTTCTGGAAAGACCAAAACGAGAGACCCTCCTCTGTTTTTTTGCAAGAAGAAAAAAGAAAAAAAGAGTCACTCAAAACCAAAGAAAGAAGAAAGAAAAGAAAACCATAATAAAATATATTCCTCGCGCGCGAGTAGAAATGTCAAAGCGGCTTCAAGTGCAGAGAAGAAAACGCCCACGAGGAGGATACACAAAGCGCGTTCGTCGTCTGTTTTGATGATCGCTTTTTATATCGCACGTCTGCGCGACTTTTACTGCGCAGACAGAACACGTATTTTTTCTCTTTTTGTTGTGTTCGAAGGAAGAGAAGAAAATTTGTCCTCTCGCGCTCTCTCTCTCTTTCTCTTGTTGAAAACCACCCAGCAAAAACGAGAGGAAAAGAGAAGAAATGAAAATGAGAAAAAACTCATCAAAAAAAATATTATAAAAAATGTCGCGGCTCGTGCGCTTCGTAAAACGTCAGTACTCTCGTTCAGAGTTCACCACGCGAGGGATATATTCGTAATGAATCGATGACGATCCAGCGTGTTCTTCATTTGAACCAGAATGTATCTCTACATCACCGTTTATCCTCCTCTCCTTTTTTGTTTATGTTTTTTTTCTTCTTCTTCTTCTTCTTGTTTTTTTGGGACTCTTGCAAAGGAGGTTTTTGCCTTTTCGATCAAAAAAAGAGAAAGAAAGAGAAGAGCTTTTTTTTGCGTTTCTCGTCCTCTCTTTTCTCGTCCTTTCCGGCGCCTTTGAAAGAGACAAAAAAAAAAGAGCTCTTTTTTTTCTTCTACTATCTGACGCGAACAAACGAACGAACGCGAATGCGTCGCTGAGATTGAAAAGTACGACAGGAGGAAGAGTCCAAAAAGACGACGCTCGATTGAAGAAGGTACTTTTCCTTTTTTGTTGTGTCGTTTTGTGTTTGTTTTTGATCAGGATGTTGTTTCGTTTCGAGAGGAGAGAGAGAAAAGGGAACCACCAAAAAAGCCAAAAAGGAAAGAAAAAATTCTCTCGGTCCAAAAAATTCGGGTTCCTCTTCTTCTTTTTTCTGTTCCAAAAACGAGCCGCCAAAGAACGAAGGGGGTTACAAAATAAATTCTGGATCGTGTCGAAAACTTTTATCGCTCAATTATAATTGGGCAATTCAAATTCCAATTGGCGTCATAAATTTAAACACACGTACACATACCTATATATAAATATGCCAGCTAAAGCCGCCAAGAAAGCCGCCCCGA
>JACLAA010004598.1_pt1 | contig 14732 bp, 13 predicted proteins | sample 8027891 | NCBI WGS metagenome assembly JACLAA01 (sample SAMN15724900, study PRJNA655200) | protist metagenome | isolation source: fluorescence activated cell sorting (FACS) single amplified genomes of... | place: Spain: Blaines Bay Microbial Observatory, Mediterranean Sea | collected 2016-01-19 | reverse complement strand
GCTGGGTCAATGCGCGTTGCAATCATTCTGCCGTGGGTAGGCGGTGCAATGCCTCCCCATCTATCGTTTACATGCCATACCATGATTGGTGGTTTAGGGACAGCAACTTTGCTTTTGTTCCACGAGGTTACTCAAAAGCAGAGTGTGCCCGAGGCATGTCTCGCAAGGAGTAACATCGAGGTAAAGGAACTACAGGACGGAGGAATCGCAGCGCTTCACGTAAGGCGCATTGCAGAAGCAACTGGATCTCTGTCTCGAGTATGGAACGTCGATATGCAGCTGAAACTTGAGCGACTTTTGCAGATTGCACCTGCTCTCTTGTCTGAATTCAAACCAAGCTGGGGCTGGGTCTTTGGAGAATATCTCTACGAGTACAGTCACTGGACCTATACCGATGTCGACATTGTGTTTGGGCGGCTTAACTCTGAGTCATATGCTGCTTTGATCTCAAATTTATGCCAGTCGCCACAGGCTTGATGATTGGCTGGGGGGTGTTGAGTTCGACCGTTATGACATTCAAACATGGTCCTTCTTGGGCGACGCCGGCCGATTGTTCCTAAGGGGCCAGTGGGCTTTGCATAAAAATGAACAGCGCATAAACTTGCTGTGGCTAAACTGTGGCCATTTAAATGAAGATTTGCGTATCAATATTGAGGCGAAGCTACAATTCTATCAAGATATGCTTGAATCGAAGAATTCGTCCTTGTTTGGTGTCAACAATTGAGCCTTCACAACTGCTAGTACATTAGGCATCGCTTGAAGCTGCTGTACCGCAAACGAATGACAACGGCTGCTCTGCCCCTAGATGAGTCTGGTTTGCATGAATGCAGTGTCCATACCGGAAGGTTTATCTCAGCCGAAGGCTGTTACTCCTGTGTGGTAATTTCAAGCAGCCTTGCAGCAGCCCTTGATCTAAGAGTTAGAATTTCACCACTCGTGCTTAGTGATCACAGTGATGTTCCTGTCTTTTGGTTTCGTGGTAGCCTCGTGAGATGCATAAACCATTGGAACTCCAAAAGGGGCACATGTGGCGAGGCCTTGCGGGCCTGGAAGCATATACGGGCAAATTATACTATGCGTGCATATCGAAGTCCAGAGACGCCAATCAACGCTGTGTTTAAGCGCGCAATTGTGATTCACGATTGCTTCAACATGCGCTGGATCTGCAGATCTGCGCGACGTGCAGCACTTCATGCCCTCGTTGACAAGTTAGAACTGGGTGGCCAGTTTGAACCTCTCGGACAAGAAAAAACTGTACTCCTTCGACCAGGGAAAGAGTTACTTCCCAAGGCGACCTTGGTGATGACGCCGATGATTAAACCCAGCGTCAGCATCCAAATAATTGAGGCGCCCCTCTTCCATTTTCGAAAATGGGTTGACTATGGAAGGTGGCATCCAACTTCCCTTGACAAAAATATGCCCCCAGTCATATTCTCAGTAAAGAGTAGCGGCTTTGTGTGCCTCCAACGGCACCGTACCTAGACGTAGGCGGCTAGCTTGCCAGACGCAGCGATCTCCTTCATCCCTCATGGATATGAAATAGACTAGCAACCTGGGTCAGGGACGAGAAGGAAGAGCACTGGCTCTATAGCGAAGCACGATTGACTCGCTCTGAGTCACAAGCAGTCCGTCGACACTTGCTTACTGGCGGCAGGCTACTCACTGGTGAGTGGAGCGCAATGCTACATCGTGATGCCCTCCGCTCACGAAGCTACATTGGAGTGCATTTTTTACGATGGCCCCCAGCAGGCCCCGCCGCCCCTATCCAGGTCCCCGTCTCCTACCTCCGGGAAAGAGCTTAGAGCCCCTCCGCGTCGCGAATATCCTCCGACGAACTGGCAAGCACGTCGTAGATGTGCCATGCTTCGGCAATAGGGCACGTCAAGCCTGTGGGAGTCGTCGACCTTGTCGTATTTCGCAAACTTCTTTGTAGCGGACGAGCAGCAAACGAGCGGCCCTCTTGGCGAAGTGGACCAAGAAGCGGCGCATCCAATTAGAGTGGGTGCGAAGGTTTTAAGACTCCGAGTCGGACCAAATTAGACACCCGGAGACTGAAATCGTTGCCAAGGGCCAAGTGACTGGGTGGCCACGGGGGGTGTCGGGGTGTCACGGAACCCCAAATTTGCCGTATCTCTATAACTAGGCGTCTGGTGCGCAGGCAATTCGAGGATGGGGGCCTCCTTGCACCTCTGGGGGACATGACCGAAACAGGCGAGCGAAACGATTAGGTTTGGAAAGGAAATTTTAGTGGCCTGCGCACGTCGCGCCAGTCACTGTGGCGTTTCGTGCCGCGTCAGGCTACCTAGAAGGTTCGGGTTCGGGTTGCATGTCGGATTTTTGGAACTTTTGGGTGTTACCATGGCGGTTATTGGTATGTTTCCGCTTAGGGGCTCTACATGCCAATCAAGCAACGCGAGATGGGAATTGAGATGGGCATCTAGTGCCCCCCGTAATAATATTATAATATGGTTTGGTTAGAGTCAGCCAGGCTATATCCATTTAGCAATTTGACTTCCCGGACTCGGAGGTCTAGCTAGCAAGACGCCAGCGGAGCAGACGAGACGAAGAGAGCAGAAAAAGGTATAAACCACTTCAGGGTCACCTGCCCTGAGGGCAGCTAACCCTGTAGTGGTTCACACCTTTTCCCCTGCCGGGGGCTGCTCCGCAAGGGTGCCAACTCGGGCGTGGGGGCCTTCCGTGCGGGTTTAAGACTTTTTTATTATAAACCACTGATTTCGGGTTTTTGGGGGAAACCATGGTCTAAGTAGCCTATCTTTAGGTCTAAGTTGCCTTCACTTAGACTAGGCATAGCCACGCCCCCTTCGGGGGCGTGGAGGGGGGAAACCCGCACGTAAATATTGTATAATAAAAACCACAAAAAAAAGTATCGGGTCGCGCTGTCGCACCCCCCAAAACCACCCTAGCCTTCACGTTTGCCCCGACGTGCGTCGCCGCGATCATTCGAAGGCGACGTACTACCTTGCTGAAGTGACGCGCGCGCGCGCGCGGCACTCTCTGGCGGGCGACGGGCGATCGCACCCACTCCCCATCCTCCAGCGTAAATTTTTTTGCTATTTTTAGCTATTCGTCTCTTCGTCTCGTCGTCTTGGTGTCCGACCGGGGGGCGTTCCTGTGCCAATTTAACTATGCTTTGCTAAAAGATCTTACTGTCTTCCTGTCTTCCCGTCTCGTCGGAGTCCCCACCCACTTCTCCACCCCGGGGCCCGGGCCAATTTAGCTATGTTTAGCTAGAATCTCTACTGTCTTCCTGTCTTCCTGTCTCGTCGGAATCCTCGGCCCTGGGGCCCCGGCCGCGATTTTGGCCTATGTTGCCGTCAATGACCCGCTCTTCCTGTCTTGATAGGAAGAGCAGCATCTTCCTGGCTAGATCCAGGAAACAAATTCCCACCTTGCTATATCTCTCAACATCGACCACATCGGCCGCCCAGGTCATTCACTGGTAGGGGGTCGCGAGACTACAACCGCGTGAATGTAAGCCACAAAGCAATGCTGGATCACAAGAATTCAGTCTAGTAGCCCCAGCTGGTGCTCCTAGCCACACCGGACGCATTCTTATGTCCAAAAGCGGTAATTTGGTATGTAAGGTTGTGGGACTCAAAGCGCCAACTTTGTTCCATCCCTAAGTAATTGGCTATTAAAGGGTGTGATTTGGATTCATTTGATACCTTCGGTATGCTGCATTCATGGCTGCCCGACGACGTTCATCCATTTGGGCTTGCTGTTGAGCTAGTGCTCTCAGCTGCTCCTTAAGCTGTCTGCATTTTGGTACGACACAGGCCTCGCGACGGCACTGACGCGCATGTATCTGCAACAACGCCCAAATTCGACGGCAAATAGCGCAGCCACCCTGCACTCGTGTTGTACAATTTGCACCATGCTTTAACAAGTTCTGCGAGGACCGATCTAACAATATGAATGCCTGGCGTTCACGCACCTTCATCTTGTTGCAATTGGCAGAAGGACATTGTTGGTTTCTGCAGCCCGAGGCATGTTGAAGAAGCTGCATATGGAGCTGGATCGATCGATGGCGATCTCGGCGCTGCTCCTCCGTGAGCTGGGCCTGCGAATCGCCGCCAACGATTGATCTCCTGAACGGAAACTTATCGGAAAACATTTTATGCATTTTTTTATAGCACTCCTGCAGGCTCAGGGTTCGCTTTACTCCGAAAAAATAGGGTTCGCACCTGGCACAGGTGAAAATCCGTGTCTTGTTCTGATGTGTAGCAACACCCTGAGTTAATATCAATGTTGCAATTCGAGCAGGTTACGAGGAATTTAGGCACATCAGGGTTGTGTGTATGATACAAAGACATCATTGAAGTATGCTTGGCCCTCCTCAGGTCGTCAAATTGATAGTGATTACCCTGGCATAAATTCAGAAATTGCTGCCGTGTGTCATAAAATTCAGATTCAATAGTTTCATCCTTATCTTCGGTCTCATCAAAGTGTCGCTCTCTATTGATTCTCTGATCTCGAGCTTCAGGGTCGTTGATATTTGCTTTGGCGGCCGATTGACTTGTTTTGTCCACGCCTGGTGAATTAGGCTTTGTCTGCCCGACTCTGAGATTGGAAGGTGCCCTCTGTATTTCTGCACCATGCTGATTACTATTATTCAACTCCTTTTTGTGACGAATCCCCATTGCACATGCAAATATGCGTGGTTGCAGGTATGCAACAATAAAGGCATCTTTCATCGGCTCCAGGATTTTGCCCATCCGCACAATTAGTGAGTCCGTTCCAAGTTCTTCTTCCACTGACCCGTCTGACCGAAGGCCACGCTGTGCACGTGCCTTCGCTTTTTTCTTCGATTTAGATTCTAGTCGTTCATTGGCCTCGTCTGAAATTGCTTTGGCCACATTCTCCGCCTCGCCTGGCCAGTAATCACCCTCGAAGTATGGAATCTGGGTTATGTTAAAATCACTCTTGAAATTTTCATCCCAGAGGTTAGTTATGCGAGTAACGACACCTTCATCGCGCGCTTTTCTGAGTAACGTTATGTACCATAATCTAAGACGGTCGTCTTTGGGCGTCTTTTGGTCTTCAGGATGGCAGAAGAAAATATAATCGTCCCCCTTGCAAGGTGGGCAGGCCCAGATGTGGGCAGTATGAAAGCCACGCTCTTTTGCGTGCGCTAAGTATGCGATCAACATTTCGTGGTATACAAGAGTGCGGTTCTCTCTCGGGCGAAAATAGTAGACTGAATCAAGATAACTGACATAAACACGCCTGTTATTTGGCTGTGGACACTTGTGCCCATACTCATAGAGGTACATGCCAAATAGTATCACATCAACACCGTCCATTTCCTGGAAGAGAAGTACGCATTTTGACCGCATCGGAAATTCACATGGGTACTTGTGCTGTGAATAACGCTTGAGAATTTTGGGCTTCACTTGATGCATTTTGTCGATATTTGAAAGCTGTCGAACATAAACAGGAGTTGGTTTGCTGGGTGAAGTCGTTGAGTTCCTTGTGTGAACATCTTGCAGTGATTTGATGACACGGTCTTCGAGAAAACGAGATAGTTTCGTGTGGCGAATATCTTTTGCGCCAAGTGGTCTCGGATGGGGGTCCTTTTTGCCACGCTGGGCCATAAAGCAAAAAGGACAATGATATATTGTCGTTCCCTTATTCATCCGACCATTAAACAAGGCGCATATTTGATGAACCCACCGGTTGCACTGCGAGCACTCTACCCAGGGCTCTTCATGCATTTCATCATTTTTCTTTTTTTGCAAGTCCTTCTTCCACAATGTACAATCGGCAAATTCAAGAGGCTGTTTGTCACGCAGCTCGTTGAAGCACTGTTGACACCAATGATACTGATTTCGACCCCCTGTATAATAATATGAGTTGCGTCGAATACGCTGTCCATTACAGGACCCGTTGCAGTAGTAAACTGTAGGCTCAAAAAGAAGTTTTTCGCAACCGCATAGGATGCATACGTCGCCATTCAGTTTTCTTTGTTTTTCTTCTGCTTCGATGGTTGCAATCATGACTTGGTAGAGCTTTTCAAAAGTTAGCTTCATTTCACGTGCTACTTTGCAAACATCTGAGCCATCTCCGTTGTATGTCACAGCATTATCAAAAGTGAGGCGCACATCAGCAGCAAAATCCAATATACTTTTGTAACAGTTATTCTCCATCCGCTTTTTTATTGAGCCGAGGTCCATTGGGGTTTTGACAACATCAAAATAGTCAGGAAGATTTAATTCAACTGGATCGACTGGTTGCATGAATATCCAGGAGCATTCGTGATCTGTTAATTTCTTGAGGACTGGTGCACATTTTTGACGTATCTTAGCAGAGCTCAATCGAAGTCCCATTTTTAGTGACTGAAGGTGTGCATGGACCTGCGTAGGTGTAAACGAGTTCAAGAGGCTAGTGCCTTCTTCGATCCGACCAGCGGACGCTAAAGTGGTGTTATGTGCTGCATCTAGAGTCCGGTGGATATTGACATTGCCCACAATTTTACTTGAGATTCCACTGATAACACGTGTTTTTTTTAAGTCGTGCGCACCAGAAGCACTACTGTATCTATTTCCGCTATGCGGTTGTAAATACTGGGCACTCTTAACTAACAAATGCCCCTGTCTAGCTCTGTCTCCAGCAGTACGCTGAATGTATCCACGCCCAGTAGATCGCCCCCCTTCGTTTAGGGCACGTTGAGAATGCCTGTCTGAGCAAATGCCAGATATATCTTGCATACTTTGGCCTTCGGTGCCACTACCCGACTCATGCCTATGTATAAGTTCACCTTGAGGTTTTAGCATCGAGACACTGTCAAAAGAACTGTGCCATAGCAAGTTGTTTTGCTTTTTCGTGATTTCGCTGGATTGCATCTCGGACTGGCCCACATACTGCGCATCGCTGGTCCTTGCATCGATGATAATGCGAAAGGACATATCGGGAAGATACACAATGCGCCATTTGACACTGCTGGTCTTTACATTCGGCGATATGTTTCCACAACCGTTTCATCCCGGCGCAGTGCGGTGTGACCGGACATTTCCCGTTTTCGTGCGGGCATTTAGATGCATGTCGCAAGAGTAGAAGCCTTTGTTGCTGCTGACGTAGCACTTGCTGTCTTTGATCCGCGTGGTATGGGCGTTGAGAGTGGACTTGTTCGCTAGAGCTGGGTGGTTGACTTTTACCAGAAATGGTTGATGTTGCGCTTAGTGCACTGTTCTTGTTGGTTGAACTTGTATCAGCAGAGACAGCACCCACAGTTACTCCAACACTCATTGATGTGGTAATATCGCCAACATTACCGGCTTCGTTTGCGGTACTTACCTGGACAAATCAGGCAGAAGTAATACAATTTAAAAACTTTGCCGGGAACACTGCTTTTCTGCATGGGACACAACATCACTATTGGTTGAATGTGCAGCAGAAGCATAATCGGCTACTGCAGGCGTCGAGTTGATTTCATTCGAAGCAGCTTGTGCTCCTGTGGCCCCCCTTTGAGATATACTTCCATCTTCTTCAGGCTTTGGTTTTTGCTGCTGGGCGCGCAATCCCATGGCTATCGCCAAAGCTTGCAGCCTCCTTTTCAATGTCTGAGTGTCCTTATATTCATCCTATGCATCGGAGGTGTTATTTCTTGTTTGTGCTTAAAAATTACAAATGAATTTGCAGAGCGAAATAAAGATTCTTCGAGGCGCCTAGCCATTTGCGGAAGCTTTTGCATCCATTCTACCGGGGCATTTGGTTTACGCGCTTGGAGCAATCGGGCTCTGTGTAGTACGAAGGTTGTGACAGTTTTGTAAAAACACGCACATGTTTGTGATCATTTTGCGTCGCTCTTGAAGATGAAGTTCCTGGGCGTACCACATGGGACACGGCGAAGGGCGTTGCGACATCGAATTGTCTGGTACCTCAGCTGACATTGTAGACGGACGCCCTCCACAGTACCGTACCGTAGGTACACGTATCCCTATGTAAAGTAACTTGATAAATAAATAATTAAGGAAGGAAGGAATATCCTAAAGGAAAAGGACATACACCAAGCCTCTAGAGGCCTTCTCCCTGCGCGGCTAGGATACCCAGCCGGCGCTTAAAAAGACGTCAAGAAACGATAGAGCAAATTCTCGATCCGGGGGCGGGTCACGGTCATCTCCCATCAATAAAGCTCTACAATAAAGCAAAACAATCCGCGTTCGTCATGTTGCGCGTCTCGGGTAAGATCGTTTTAGTTTCTGGAAGAAGTCTCCTCTGACGTCGTCCAATTTTGGACACTCAAATATAGTGTGCACAATCGTCTCGGAACCGTGGCCACAACATAGTATTTCCCCTGCTGATTTCGCCCCACCTTCCCGGGGCCCTTTGGTGTTGATAATCGCACCGGGCCTCACCCTTACCCTAGCACGTGCCTCGAGACCTTAGATTTTTGAGGCGCGCGAGCTTTTGGTTGACCGCGACACATGATACGACACTACCTCCAGTTTCTCGAGCGCTTAAACGCGGTCGCAGTGTCCGAGAGTACCCCATGCATGTGTACGACCCAATGTCTTCTTTAGGACATACCGTCTGGCGATTTCTGCTACGTCGCGCCGCGGGGTACGCCGCGCATGATCTCAGCGACGAAATTGGTGCAAATAGTTGCCCCTGCGCATTCCACTGGCTTTGGTACCTTCTCGGGCAGCCTCGATTCAGCGAAAGTTTTCGCGTGGAGCCCCACGAGGCTCGTTACGGGAGCGTCAAGGGCCGAGCTTCAGGCCAGCTCTTCTTGGCGCCACTATCACCTCACCGCGGAGACCGCCGGGCCGCGGCTTCATCGCGAACTAGTGCTGCGATTGCTGCGTGAGATTTCGCCCCAGGAGAGCTTTTTTGGACTTTTAGCACGCCACGACGCGGTCGCCACGAGCAGCCCGCGCGCTGAATGTGCTGGGCGCGACGAAGTGCCGTCCTGCGGCCCCGACCCCGCAATCGCAGACAGGCTGCGAGTCACGGTGCTGGTCACAAAGTCGTATAACAATGTATTTATCTTCACGATATAAGGTAAGTAAGGTTACGCCGCGCCCATAACCCATTGCCATCGCCCATGCAGATTGGGCCGCGGGGCGCTGCCTGCGTGTCGCCCCCCATACCCCCAACCTGCCGCGACGCGAAGCGGTCGCGCGGCTGCGCTTTACGGCAGCGCTGGGCCTTCTTTTTGGCGTTGCGCTTTTCGACGCAGCCGAAGAAGGGCGTACGTGCTGTACTCGCTTAACTCGCCGCTTCTGGTGCTTCGCGACCTTTGCGCCCAACGATCTACGACACTACGAGGGCTCGAGATGACCGCAAAGTTTGTCGCGCGCGCGCGCGCACGGAGTTGCGCCGTCATCGCGCGCATCATCACGCGTAGCTCCTCTCTTGTCATGATGCACCCTCGTGTACGCCACAAACACGTGGACTACAGGACAGGCGACGTGTCTCTGACAACTTCGAAGAGAGGCGCGCGCGAGCTAGTTTACTTCACGCGAGGTCGAGATGGCCCCCTTTTCATTTCAGACCGATTATGTGCCTGTGATGTCAGTTTGTTGCGAGCGAGTGCGCGTGTGTGTGATGGGGCGCGCTTCGCCTGCTATGTACCCGCTAGCATACTGCTTCGCCGGAGTCTCTCCGCCACGAAACCCGTTTAGTAAGAATAAGAATTGGTCATTTTTGCACGTGTGCCCCCTCTGGCAAAACCGAAATGAATATGGCTATTTCCTGGACATTTTATAGTAAAAAAGGGGTTCCCGAGCAACCAAGCGGCCTGCGCAGTCCCCACGGTCCCTTTGAAGCTCCACGCCAACAGGTTTGGGTCGTGGAGCCCGTTTCGCACTTCGCGTATCGGTGGTCGACGCACCTCGTTTTACACCCGCGTTTACGGTCAAACTTCATCGCACCCCAAACCCTTGCGGTCAGCCGTTCGTGGCTTCTGGGTGAAGGTCATTTCGAAAGACGGTCATGGTACGACGTCATGCGGCGACGTACGGAGGGTGCGTGCTGATGGGGCAGTGCAGTGTGGCGCCGCGGGCGCCCGTCTGCCGCTAAAAAATGGTCGAGACCCTGGCCGTGGGGGTCTCTCTATCATACTACGAGCGCTCACAAAATGACGGGGCGGAAGGCAGCCAAGCGCGCCAATGGGCTATATGGGTTATGGCCCGAGGCTGCCGAGTCGAACCATCGACCATCGACGAGGGCTGCCCCGCTTGCCGGAGGGGGCGCCCCCCTAGACCTCGACGAGTGCGGCGGGCGCGCACTCGTCCGTCGACGGCTCGAAAATGGGCTTAGGCTAGTAGGTAGGCAGCGCTACGCGATGGACGCTGCCCCGTGCGCGGCCTTCCGCGCCGTGGCGCGCGAGGGCGCCCGTAGGCCGTCGACCTCTTTTTTATCGCGGAGATAGCCGCCGCAAACGGCGCGGCGCGCGGCGCCGTCGTCAGCGAGCACGGGCAGTGGGCTATATGGGCTATATGGGTCATGTGGGCGAAGGGGGGGTGGGGACCAAACTATAGGCTAGTTACTCGGGTTATTATAAGCCGGCCCCGAGCGTGCAAAATCCGATAAAAACTAGGCTTTGCTACCTCCCGCCATGACGTCGCGAGGCCAAAGCTCCCAGACCGGCGACGACGACGAAGATAGTTGGAGCTGCTCGGATGAGGAACGCTCGCGTAGGGAGGGGTTCTCCTTTTGTGCGTTCGGGATTAGTAGCTGGTTTGGACGAAAACAGAGTGAGGTCGAGTTGGAGCTTCGGAAGGAAATCAGCAGCTTGAAACAAGAGAACCGGCGGTTGCGTGAATTGGCAAAAAGCAGGGGTGCTTCTATTGGTGACATCTGTCGTGTGACTACTCCAAACAAACCTCTTGCACCAATTCGGGGAGGAGAACTTCGCGCACAGTGCGAAACGAGAGAATTGGAGGAACTGACAACAGAGCGCAAGAATGCCCCCCTACCTTCCGGTCAGGCCCAATCAGTGCCCACAGTCTGCGGGGAACCCCCACCAGAGAGTTCCTTGTCTGACTGTGTCCAGATTCCGCAGTCCAACTTTGGCGAAGCAGTGCCCATGTCAACAAATCCCATAATCATTGTAACAGACGCGGGGCGATCACTGGAGGATGAACTAACACTCGTTCTTCTGCGGGCCTTTGCAGAGCAGGGCCTCGTTCAGCCACAAGCAGTCGTTGCTAATGTATCACCTGCCCTGGCACGTGCACGTCTCACACGTGGGACTCTGGACACGTTGGGTCTATACAACGTGCCTGTTGGTGTTGGTACAGACGGCGGGACTGGGATTAAATGTGAAGATACTTGGTCAGCCTCAGCGGAGCAATATGTACCACGTGAGCAGAGCCAGAGTGCTAAGGCCCTCATATCCGGTCGGCGCCTTCTTCACCAAACTTTCGTCCGTGCTCGAGAAACCTCACTTACTCTCCTTCTGCTGTCATCGACAAAAGATGCCGCACTTTTCTTCCGTGACAATACGGATCTATTCCGGTCAAAAATCAAGACAGTCGTCTTTTCGGGGGAAGCAAAAGTGCCAGGACACACAGATGGTGATGAGGCACAGTTCATTGAGCCAGACGAGTCGTCTCCAAATGTTGCGATTGATATCACCTCGGCTCAATTTCTTTTCCGGCGCCTCCAAGAGTGGGGTGTCCCGCTGATTGTACTTGGTCAGAGAGCGGCGCGTGCAGCGCCAACACCACGAAGTGTCTTCGACCAACTAGCTGAGCTCGGATCTCCCATCGGCTGGCGTTTGCAGAGCTCACAGAAGGAAGCCATCGAGAAGCTGTGGCAAGATGCACGGTGTGAAGAAGCTCGGCGCATCCAATTTCTCAAACGCTACTGCGGCTCGAATGATGTTCCAGCCAATGAGGACAACATATGGGCATACATTGAGGGCTTCGACGTAAAAGATACGTTAGCGCTAGTTGCGTGTGTGCCTACACTTCGCGAAAAGTTCTTGATGCCACATATTCATAGCCTACGAGGTGCTGACCATATGTGCATCGGGGTTTCTGTAAATGATTGTGGTATAAAGCCCAAGCTCGAGAAAATACTAGAAGATTACCTCTCAAGCGCATACATCAATGGCATTACACTCAATTCAAACCTGTGCCGACCCGAAATCATTGTCGTGTCTGACCCAGGCCAGGACTTGGATGATGAGATGGCATTGATCCTCCTGCGCGCCCTCATCGAGGAAGGTCTAGTCAACTGTGAGGCAGTCATATGCAATTTACAGCCAGCAAATCAACGTGCGCTTCTCGCACGAGGGACTCTCGATTGTCTTGGCCTTCAGCACGTGTCGGTGGGTGTTGGGTCTGACGGTGGGTCAAATAAGCACCTGGACACGTTTGCAATCTCTGCACAGCACTACATGCCCCAAGAGATGGAGCTCATTGACGGTCAACGATTACTTCATCAACTGTATACGTCAGCGCCCCTTGGCGGAGTGCATCTTTTACTCATCTCCTCAATGACCGACGCAGCTCAATTTGTACGCGAGAATGAGCACTTATTTGTGCAGAAGACACAGTCTGTAACAATAATGGGTGGAGTGGAGCCGTTCGACACCGATGACGGCCTTCCGCTCGTCCCGGACACAGCGAACAATAATGCCTTTGACATGAATGCGGCCAGAGAGCTCTATGCGCAGTGTCAAAATCTACGTGTCCCGCTTATCATTCTTAGTCGCTATGCAGCGTACGCATGTCCCATGCCCCGAGATATCTATGATGACATGGCCTGGACGGGTCACCCCATCGGCCTTCGTCTCCAGACAACGCAGCGCCAATCAATTGAAGGCCTCTGGCAGCGTGCCGCTTCTGAGGATCAGGAGAGGCGCATGGGTCTGCCCAAGCGCTGCAACAAACAATGGTTTTGTTCTACCTTTTGTAAGGGTCAAGGCCTCAGTCGTACTTGCGATGACTCAATCTGGGATCTTGTCGTCTCTTTCAACATGTACGATCCTCTCGCCCTTATGGCGTGTGTCCCAGACCTTCGACGCCGTTTCTTTACATGTGTTGAAAAAGAAGTCAAGGGCGTTACTCATACTGTTATTGGCATCTCAAAGCACGAGCCTGGTATTACTGATGACAAGGTAAAAGAGCTCCGCGACTTCATGTATCGGGGCTTCTTTAAGGGCACTACCCTCAATTTCTCCTCTTACACCAAACTCGATGCTGATACTATGTACGTTACCCTCAAACTGGCTAGGAATATAATTATATCTTTGCGATGCAAATCGTAGGCCAAAGCGTCTCAAAGAACTAGCTCAAGAAGTCACCTCTGTCGCCATTGATGAAGAGAAGGCAAGCTACCCATAAGCCAGGTGGCATCCTTTCCTGTGGGTTGGCAGAGTTGGCAAGTTAACGTTGAAATAAACAATGTAGATTACACATCATGATTGTGGACGGGGAAGCACAGGTGCACATAGCAAACCCGCAATCCTCGCCCCGCCGCACCCCCACCGGAGAGTAAGACATCCGCTCAAGTTCACGCTTAGGCCGGATCTAGGGTGTTCCATCCCGATGGCAATCGCCTAGGTCGCCGCGGCATCTTTTATCTGCCTCAGGCAATAGCTACATCCGAGTTTCAGGCCCTACTCGGTGTCCTAGTCTGAGGGCTTGCTTTTTTTCAATTCAAGGCTCTAAAGTTGAGATCACTGAAAGTCACTGCCTTGCTCAACTTAAAGACTCGACCTAGCGGTACTAAGTCCCCCAGCCCCGGCAGGCCCGGACCGGCGGGTACCGGGTCTCGGTCATACTGATATTCTCAACAACAAATCCATTTGAGAAGAACTCAAACCTTGAAAACGTTGACATGATCCAACCTGTCACCTGTCCTTACCGAGGCATATCCGCATTTCGCTTCCGAGTCAAAATTTTCTGTAGGACACCCACAGACGAACAATTTTCTTCTACGCAACAACTTGAGCTCCGAGTCCCGTGATAAACTCTCAAACTCAGGCTTCGAACAACTTAGTTTATTCAGGGAGGGAACTGAGCACTACATACTGCCGTTGCTCCCAGACTACGCAACTCATACTACCGTGACTAGGCTATTCCCTGCGCATGATCGCAGCCCGAGGGAACCTGCATGGGACTCACGGAATCCGGTGGACCGTGACGCAGCGAGATCCTACAGGCCTTGCGACTCGAAAATCTTCCAAGTTTTCTGCGCCACTCGGAGCCACTTGCCCCGGGCCCGGGCAAGCGCCCTGGGCCCGGCCGCCGGCCCGGGGCCGTCTGCCGCAGTGCGGCGAGCTCGAATATAGCCTCAGCTGAGTGCGCGCCGCACATCCGCCCCGTTTAGAGTAAAATCCTCCCCACACCCCAACCCAGCCAAGCTGAGGCTTTCCTTTTTGTCTCAAGATACAAGTTACGTCTTGTGTGAGTCTAGGTATACCTACGGTACCAAGCTCGTAAGCCGGTACCGTGGTACTTGCTGGTACCAGCTTGTACAGACTGGTACACACTCGCAGGGCCTTTATGAGTCAAGCTGTTGATGACATTAGACCAAATGCGGCGGGGCAGTAAAACTGACAATGCGAGACGGACAAGGTTTCAAGTGAATAGACCAATAAGATTCGAGCGGAATTGGTTAAACAAAGAATCTAATGCGAGTTCTAGAAATTTGCTGGTTGAAATTAGTTCTCAACGGCCGAATAGATCTAGACGTCGTGAAAGTCTAACACGCGTAAGAAAAAAAAATAGCCAAGACAAGGTAAAGCTGGCCAGCCT
>JACLAA010007448.1_pt1 | contig 14737 bp, 13 predicted proteins | sample 8027891 | NCBI WGS metagenome assembly JACLAA01 (sample SAMN15724900, study PRJNA655200) | protist metagenome | isolation source: fluorescence activated cell sorting (FACS) single amplified genomes of... | place: Spain: Blaines Bay Microbial Observatory, Mediterranean Sea | collected 2016-01-19 | reverse complement strand
CGCTATTCTCGTCACCATCGTCGACGTCGTCTACTTCACCCGTGATCACCTTTTCTTGTTTTTTCATGCATTGACCACAACGCGATCGACTCACGTGACAGTTCTCAACGCACTTATCGCGAAATGTAATCAGCCCTGCCCCGTTCATCGCGCTCAAAGCCTTCCACTCGGTTTGTTCTCGTTTACGAAGCATTTGAACTTCGGCATTTCTACTGCTATCATCGTCGGCGTCGAGATCTTCGTCCGAATCTGGTCTGTAATATGACTGCGAAAAGCCTTCGTTCGGTCCGAGAGAAAATCCGTACACGTTCACTGTCCCGCACGACATCAACGCCATCAAAACCCCTTGAAAGCCAATGCTCGTTTGAATTTTCGGGAACGATTTAATCACGTACGATGCAAAATCGGGATGTAAAGAGTACAAAGGCGTTCCCGGGTTCCTTCTGTGCTCGCCCATGAACGACCGAAACGCTTGCGGAGAACGCATTTGCTGCACGACAAATTCATCTTCCGTCTCGCGAAACCCAAAATGCTTTGCGTTCACCACACGCATCGACGTTTTCCTTCCCACGATGTCGCCGTAATTCGAGTCTGTCTTCGCGTCGTTGAATCTTATGACGACGGTATGCGCGTCAATCTCCGCCGCGCGATTTCTATTTACGCGCGATTTCATGGACCCAGAGTTGCCGATTACGGCGCACGTTGGAAAAAAGAGCCGGTTGCCTCTAAAGATATCATCGCTTGGTAATATTTTCAGCAAAGGTGGACCAATCGGGCCTAAAAATCTAGGAATTTCGTTTGGTAAATCCAAGTGCAACACGCCCGTTTTCCTCGTATTCATGTGCTTGCCCAAGTTATATTTCGACATGATGATTGGACCGGTGTAAGGTAAGTTCCAACTTTGCAAGAGCGAGCCGCCGAGTTTCTTCCCGGATAGTTTGATTGGACTATCGCACACGTCGCCTACATATATTTTCGAACACGTGCACATGGTTTCGTCATCGTTGCACGTTCCGTGCGCGCATGGTTGATTATGCGCGCCGCATATCGGTCTCGGAATAGTTCGCACAGCAGGCAATGCATCTGGAACGCTCGAGCTTTTCTGTTGGTTTTGTGCTCTGTGTTGTTGTTGTTGTTGTTGTTCGCTAGTCGCGCCGTCGTAGTCTGTAGTCTGCGTATTTTTGTCGTGGGAGGAGGAGGAGGAGTAATCATCGTTACTAGCATAATCTTCGTTTGCTTTTTGCAAAGATACCGGATGGTTTTTCCTCCGATGCGAAGACGCCGCCGATATATCTTCGTCCATTTCTCTGTACGATCCGTCTGTTCCTTCAAGCACCGTCTTTGTCGTCCACTTCACGTACCAAACTACGAGCAGAGCGAACAAAAGCTTGACAACGTTCCATCTAAATTTTGCTTTCCTTTTGTGTTGCTCGTACAGGAGCGAAGTTCGACGCCTCGCCGTTGGTGCAGTCGTCGCTGCGATACACATGATAAATATACTCTTGAGCTGTGTTTTTTATCGGGGGTATTGATACGCCGTGCGCGTGTATTTAGGTTTAGGGAGAGAGGAGGATGACAAGTGACGATGGTTCGTTTTGAACGAGAAAATTTTAAGGCAAAAGAAGAACTTCTTCACAACGAAAAAGAAAGTGCAAGAGACTTTCATTATTATTAAAACGATGAGAGAAGGAGAAGGAGAAGGAGAAGGAGGAAATTGGGAAGTTGAAATCGTCGGCACGCCTTTAGATTTGAACGAGTGCGTGCAAATTGTATCGGACGATCGCGCCGGGGCGATATCCAGTTTTGTCGGCGTCACCCGAAACACGTTCGATGGAAAAAGCGTCTCGAAATTGGAATACGAGTGTTACACCCCTATGGCTTTGAAGAAACTCAACGAGTTGTGTGCGATGGCGTTCAGAAAATGGAACGGCGATGATCGGTGCGATGAGAGTAACACCAGAGATAGTCACGATAGCGAAAACATCAAGATTGTGAGGAGAGCGTCGAGTTGCGAGGTTGAGGATAAAAACGAGACAGTTAGGGGAATGGGAGGGGTTGGCGAAAAGAACAACGACAAAACGAGCACGAGTAGTAAAAAACAAACCGACGACGGACTCTTGAAAATAGTAATCAAACATCGGACTGGAACAGTACTTGTTGGCGAACCGAGCGTTATAATTGTGGTTTCATCAGCGCATCGCGAGGCTTCCTTGGACGCAGTTAAATGGTTGATTGATGAACTGAAAGCGACGGTGCCGATTTGGAAAAAGGAGTTTTTCGAGGATGGCGAAGTGTGGAAAGAAAATAGCGAGCAACGTTTGAAACCTTCTAAAAGCAGAGGGTATGCCAAAGCATACACCACTTGAATTGAATATAATCCGTACTAATGTTGAAATAATAATACTAGTAATAATACAACGCGTTCAAAAACGCATTCATAATAGATGAGATTCTACGGGCATAACTCGCACACCATCCAAACATTTTTTTCTTCTTCTTCGTTATTAGCGCTATTATTACTGCGAATATCTCCCTCGCTATTTTGTTCACGGCTATATAAATATCGTTTGTTTCCTTTCAGCTTTAGATGATCAATGCGGTTTACGTCCACGGTGACGAGGCAAAAGTTTTCCAGAACATTATCTTTCGGCCACATGTTTTCGAATTCGTCTTCGTTTTCTATCAGTCTGTCGACATCGTAAGCTTCCTCGTGTTCCGGCAGACGCGGTTGTCCTGGTTCCGGCCAAGCAAATTGCCCTCTCGCGCCTGGGCGCATTTTTTTCCACGATATCGAGCGGTCTCTTATGTCAATCTCATCGGTCGATTCATTCGTGATGACGTTGGCAAATCCACGCAGTCGGAACTGCTCTCTGCTCTTTGGAAAATACCAGCAAATTTCGCACTTGTTGTTGACAGCAAAATCACCTACTTTCTTCGAACGCTTATCGGTCACGAACGTCACTTTCGTCGGGTCTCGGTCCAGGAAACCTCTAAATACGACCGTACGGATTGCTGGAAACCCACTCTCATCGTTTTGATTGTCCATCGATGCGTTCGCTCCCGTTGTCGCGACTTGGATATATTTTGCATTCGGGAGAGATTTGTTCGCGTCCATCGCCTTCTTCAAAGCAGCGCGCCACACTTGCGAAGAACATTTCGTCGCCGCGGTTGATGCGCTCAGAACTATGTTATGCGCCATATCCTTTTCTTTTGTCTTTCCTTGTTCTCTTGATGTTGTTGTTCTTGTTCTTGTTAGACGTGATAGTATTTATACGTCTCGTTCTGTGTTTTTTCTCGCGGTTTGGAAAAGTGTGGATATCCTGTTTGAACCTCACCCCCACCCCCCCTCACAAAAAAAAGAAACAAACGCATCGCGCACACGCGACCAGTTCGCGACGCATTGATTGAAGAGCGGGATATATGCATATATAAAGATCGAATCCTCATCATTTTCGACGTTCCTATCTCTCTCAGAAAACAATGCTTCTGGTGTCGTACTGATAGATAGATAGATATAAAAGCAGTCGCAAAATAAAATTAGGTGTAAGGAAAAATGCGACAAAGTTTAAGCAAAGGCGACATCACTTACACCACCGCCGCCAGTAGCAGCAGCAGCGCGGATGATAAGTATATTCTTAAACCTATTCCGTCTGGTCACGGTCGCGTGACTAAACTTGCAATAGCGTTATCACTTTTGACGGTTGCCTCGCTCATCGTTCGGGAATCGTGGAACTTTCAAGAGGTCACGCGCAATAGCGTTGGTAAGTTTGGAAGTGGGAGTTTCAAAGAAGGACAAGAATATTTCCGACTACTCGATACCGATCACATGGATAATTACATCGAGGACGGGGAAGATTCTCTGAGAGAAACAGCAGAGCGAGTGAAAGACGCGTGCGAATACACGCACGAGCAGTATGAGAAAGAGCCGAAACCGGTGGCGAAAACGAAAGCGTTAGTTACCGGCGGTGCCGGGTTCATTGGTTCCCGCTTAGTGAAAGAGTTACTTCGCGTCGGCTATGATGTCATGGTCTTGGACAACATGTCGACGGGCAAAGAAAGCTTCCTCGCTAAAAAGGCTACGCTCGTTCGCGGTGATTGTCGCGATTACGAAACAGTTTTTAAAACCATTGAAGAGCACGAACCTTTCGTTGTCTTCCATCTGGCTGGGCAATCCAAAGTGTTGCCTTCATTGAAGAAAGGCGTGGATTTCGTTCAGTTTTCGATAGAGCAGAACGTCCTTGCCACGGAGAATGTTCTGAAAGCAATCGTACAGACGCGGCACGCGTCGCCTGATAGTGGCGATGGATCCGCGAACGCGAAATACGTCGACAAAAAAAATCAACCTTCGGGGATGCACCATCCTCAACATCACAAGGCGCGAAAAAGTTTCAAAGGCGTTCAGAAATTCGTTTACGCCGGGTCTTCGACGTTTTATGGGAACAACTTGAGGAATCTTCCCTTCCAGGAGAATTCTAAACATAATGTTTTGCAGCACAAAACCGCGTCAACCTCTCCATACGCTACAACAAAAGCCATGGGAGAAACGATCGTGAAGCTGTATTCGGAGAGCTATCACGTTCCGACGATAATCTTGCGTTTGTTTATGGTGTTTGGTCCAAACGAACCGAGCGAAGGTTTGGACGGCGTTGTGACTGGAAAGTTTTTAAAGCAGTTCAAAGCGAATGAAGATTTAAAGATCGAGGGTAGTGGGAATCATTTTAGAGACTTTGTACACGTAGATGACGTTGCGCGAGCTTTTGTATTAGCCGCGCAGTCTTCGATAGAACAAAACGGACACGTGTTCAACGTTGGGAGCGGGAAATTAAAGACGATAAACGAAATAGCGGAATTAGTACAACCAGATGAAAAGAAAAGAACTCATGTTGCCAAAAGGAAGAACGATTTGATAGGCACATTAGCTTCAACGTGCGAAGCGAAAAAGCAATTAGGATTCGTGGCGAAATTAGACATAGAAGATTGGGTACTTTCGCAGAAAGTGTAAAGCAAATTTTCTCATTACGCGCATTGGTACTAATGTTACAAATCTATCTACCGTCCCTTACGCACGAAGCTGGAGAGATTTTTCTGCATCATCTCACCCCGACTCAACGGCATTCGATCATTTCTGTTGTTGCGTTCGAGCTTCCCCCCTGTAGAGGTGGTCAATATTGTTGCTCTCCCCCCTCGACCGTCGTCTCCATTTTGTATGAATGAGCCACCAGCATTATTCTTTCTATTAAAGTGACTCTTTACGTTGCCACCTAGCCGCGTTATTGCTTTCCCGCTAATACTATCGTTCTTATTGTTCGAGTCGCGTAAGACGTTACTCGACGGTTTATATCTTTTATTATTATCATCATCATCGAGAATCAAAAGGTCGTCGTCATCGTCGACATCGTCGTCATCATCATCAACAACAACAACATCATCGCCCTCTTTAATCCCATTTTTTCTCTCACCAATAATATCCGAGATTCCGCTTCTTGCTACTTCGCTATGCTTTTGCTTTTCTACTCTCGTAAGATTTTGTAACTCCTCCCTCGTTTGCTTCTCTCTCGCCTTTCGCTTCGCGTATTTCATCTCTAAATCGCGAAGTGACTTTTCCGCGACTCTTAAATTCTGAACTACTTTGTTATATTCGTCTTGGAGCGTCACGATGTGTTTCGTCTTCATTCGTAAAGAACGAGCGAGGGATTCGAGCGCCATACGTTTATCCTTCTGATCCATCAATCGAGCAATCTGCTCCTCTTCGAAAAAGCGACTACTACTCACGGCATTTTTATCCGCGAACACGTCCATCTCCACCGCTCTTTGGTGCTTCAACGCCGCGATTTCGCTTCGAAGCATTTTGACGTCTGATTCAGCTTTCGTGACTCTCGATTCAAAATTTTTAGCTCTGTCCACTGCGATTTTCTCTCGCGTTTTCGCAACTCTGTTTACTTCTTGCACTTGCATATACTCCACTTGTAGCGTTTCCAGCTGCATTTTACTTTGCACGAACGCATCGTTGTTACACCTATTCAAAACGACCGCATCTTCTGCTTCGCGGGTTTTCCGCTTTTCTTCGAGTAAAAGCCTGCGAAGTTCTGCATTTTCATTTTCTGATTCTAAGTGCTCCTCACCATCATCATTAGCGGCATCATCACTCTCATCTCCATCGCTCTCGATACTGCTAACCAATACGACAACATCCTCATCATCTTGCTTCTCGAGGACGTTTGTTTTTCTTCTCCCTCTTTCTTTCTTTTCAAAATTGGTCTTCTTCTTCTTCTTCTTCTGCATCGTATCGCCGCTTCGTTTCTTGTCGTCTCTTCTCTTTGCTTTAAGCGCAGATAACGGGACATCTAAATACACCGGAAGCGCCGCGCTGATATCGAAATCAACTCTGCACACGACGCAAGGAGCTGTTGGAATCGCAAAACCGTCCTGGCGATTGATTTTCTTTTTGATATCAAACCATTTCGTTATGCACGAAGGATGAAAGACGTGGCCGCACTCGGATAATGCAACGCATTTTCCTGACACGATGTCGAAGCAAACTGCGCATGAACTCATTATTCTCTCTCTCCCATTGTTTTATACTAATATCATGCGATACATCGTGGTTGTGTTTAAAGTTGTGAAGTAGATACGTAGATAGTTAAAACAATTCACGGCACTCCTTTGATTTTTTGAATTTCACATCTTTCCACAAAAAACCGTACGAGTAAAGCGACACAACAACAACAACAACAACAACAACAACAACAACAACAACGCTTCACAAGTCTTAAGCGCAACGAAAACTAAAATCAACATGAGCGATTTGCTCGGCGAGATAAAAAAGACGGGAGTTGACGACCGGGATGAGCAAACGAACAACAACAACAAACAGATGAGTCGTTTTTTATCAACAAAAGGCACCAACAAAGATGAATTCGTTGACGTCGAAAGAGGTGTTTCTTCAGAGCCGTCAACATCAACCACTTCGTCTCCAACGACGATGGAACTCTTCTTAAGAGACGCAACATTGATTAAGAGTCTTCTTTCGGACATACGAAAACAGCTCGTGAACTTGCATCAACTCCACGAACGCGGAAAGTCCGCTTTAAAATCATCAGAGATGTCACAAATCAAAGACGAAATGAACGCGTGCTCGGAAAAGGCGAAAACATTAGCGCGTGAAGCTAAACTGCGCGTGCAAAACATGGACGAAGACTTGAAAAGGTTGCTACGAGAGAAAAAAATAAGCGCGGATGGAAGCGAGAAACAAACCAGAGAAACTGTTTCGAACGCTTTGAAAACAAAGTTGAAAGAGCAAATGGCTGAGTTTCAGGTCCTTCGCGAAAAGTTGCGCACCGAACACAAGGAAGTCATCGAGAGGCGATTCTTTGCGTTGACCGGGGAACAAATCGAGGAAGAAAAACTCGAATCAATGATTGAAAACGGTGCCGATGAACAAATGTTTAAGCAAGCGATTTTAGATCAAGGCAGAGGTTTTATATTAGACACGGTCGAAGAAATCCAGGAACGACACAAGGCGGTTCGTGAGTTAGAGCGGCGGTTGTTAGATTTACATCAGATCTTTTTAGACATGAGCGTTCTAGTCGATGCGCAAGGAGAGATGATAGATGATATACAGGAACAAGTTTCCAAGTCGACCGAGTACGTAAAACAAGGGCAAGTGGCGTTAGTGAGTGCTCGAGAATACCAAAAGAACACGCGGAAATGGGCCTGCGTGTTCACGATACTCATGATGATTGTACTCCTAGTCATATTGCTGCCGATTTTGAAACCGTGGAAATAAAACTTTTATGCCACAGTGGCATTTTCAATTTCTCCTCACAAAGAAATCTCTCTCTACTTATTAGTGTCCCGAACACGATAACATCAACGCCTTCATACCATGACCCCATCGACAACTCTCTCCGCGATTTCCTCTCGCATCCTTCCGTTCAGCTCTTCGTTCTCTTCGAGCAATAAAAATCGAAAGCAGATAAAGCGATCCCTAACGACTTCTGCTGATTCTGCAGACAACGACAAAAACAACGCCCGTGTGGAAAGCGAGAACAGGGGAGAAAATGAATCCACGCGACGTAGCGCCATGGTTTTAGGAACGTCTGTCGTTACTTTTGCACTTTTTAACGCGCAACCAGCAACGGCGAAATTGCAAGGCCGCACAGGAGGAATTCCAATCGAAAACTTTCGAGATTTACCAGGCACAAGTCCTGCAATAAAATATTACGACATGAAAGGCGGAGGTGGTGATAGTGCGGTCCCTTTCCCAAAAGGAACGAGGGTCGCAGTTCACTACGATCTTAAATTTCGCTCGTTGACGATTGCTTCTTCGAGAGTTGGGGCTGGTGTGACTGGCGGGGTACCGTACGGATTTAACGTTGGCACGCCCGCCGCTACTCCGGGCGGTCCGTTCTTACCAGCTTTCAACTACGGCATTCAGGGAATGGGAGTTGGAACCGTTCGACGAATGCTCGTGCCCGCGGAGTATGCGTACGGTAATAATCAAGTGCAAGAGATTCCTCCAAACTCTGAGGTGACGTTAGATTTGGAACTCTTGAGCATCGCAAAAACTGGTTTAAGCAAGTAATTTTGGAATGTTTTAAGAATAACAACAACGAATGCGTAACTTTATCTAGAGAGAATGTCTTGAACGAGATCGTCTCCAAGCTTTTTATCTCTTTGGAAATTACGCATGTGTAAAATAGACACGCATCCTTCCTTGGCGACATTATTTCCTTCATACTTTTTTGGCTCGCGCAACTCCAAACCAAAATTCTTCTTCTCTCCACTTTCATCTCCAATCATCTCCAACGTTTCGGTCAGTGCCGCTAAGGAATTCATCTTCATGTAAGGACACGAAGCGCATCCGCCGTCCATGCCGCACCCTTCACCCGATGCCGGTCCCGGGATGATGGATAGACTAGACATTGCCTCGCTCACAATTTTCCCCGAAGAGCTGCTATTGACTTGCGTGATGGAATCTACGGAAACCGGGAACACAATTTCACACTCGACGCTCGAATCGTTCTTCTCGAGCTCTTCGGTAACAGCTCGCACGATTGATGTGACCATGCCAGTTTCAGTACCGAGCACGAATTTCATGCGTTCTGGAACGTACACTTCTCCATCTTCTTCCAGCGCGCTAGTGCTATTGTTGTTCTTGTTGTTCTCGTTCTCGTTCTTGTTCTTGTCTTTAGGCGTCGAAGAGGAAGAAGCAGAGGAAAAGAGTTCTCTGCTCTTGCGCTCTTTTTCAATACCGCCTCGGATTTTGGCTAAAATGAAATCTAAAATATTTTGCGTCGAGCCGACGACGCCCATATTTCGTTCGCGAGCTTCCATTGCTAGGGTGAACATTTCTCCCGGAACTTCAAAATGTGCCGCTTGATAGGCGTCGGAATAACAGTCTCTCACAACTCGACACACTTCGCCACCGAACAAGTGATGCACCACGCACGCTCCGTCGCGGAAGTATTCCATGTTATCCAGCACTTTTTTCACTGACTTTTGGTCGTGTTCAGGGTGTAACTGTTTGATTTCTTCGTCCGACCACGTCGTTGATGCGCGCGTCAAAAGTTCGACCAAGTTGCCGCCCATATACGTATCTGGACCGTAAAATATCCTGACGTCCGGAATTTGAGCAGCAGCTTGTAAAACCGTGTTGACGACGTTCGAAGACGTGCACGCAATGGTTGGAACTTTTGCGTTCGCGCTCGCCTTCGTGTCCAATCCAGTGTTGATGTAGATGACGTGCAGAGAATTTTTCGCCTCGCCGGCTTCTCGCAAATATTTTTCGTACGTTTCTGTTTGCGCAGCTTCTGCTAAGGAGCACCCGATGGCATCCGAGGACATGCGGTAAACGTTCGCTTCAGGAAATCCAGCGTCGTCAATAATAGCTCGCACGTTCTCTGACATGAAATCTACACCTAAGACGCAGATGTTTTCGCACTTTTCGTCTCTCACCATTCGCACCGCCGCGTCCGCCATGACTAAAGAATCGGAGATGAAGATCCTCGACGCGCACTCTGGATGTTTCGCTTTACATCGCATCAGCACTCCTTGAACTTCTGGGTCCATGTAAAAATGCGCGACGATTCCACACTTTTTCTCAATCAGTAACTTCGCCAACTTGTCCACCTGTTGGTCGTCCGGCGTTAAATATTTCGCTTGCGCTTCCGCGAACGACCCTTTCGGTTCGCATCCGGACTTTGTAACGATTAATGAAGGGAAAGGATCGCTTTGGAAATCGTTAAGTAAACTTCTCGCTTGTCTTTTGATTGTTTCTAAAGCGTTCTTAAACCCGTTTTGTCGAGAATCAATCGCGCTCGTTTTCACTGCGCTTTCCGACACCCCTCGCAGAGTCGCAGCTACGATCGATTCCACGTCGATGTCTTCGATTTGTTTCAGGGTGCACCCTCGAAACATTTTCGTCACGACGCCGAGGAAACCTCTCGTTATCGCTGAATCTGAGTACGATTGCAATCGCGGGGCAGATGAACCATCCGATCCTTCCGTTCCTTCTCCTTCTCGAGAGAGAGAGACTTTCACCCACGTTTGGGAAGCCGTGCACCCCATCACTCGAGTGTTTTGGTTTCTCTCCGCGAGTGATAACTCGACGACGTCCACTTGGGACTGCAGGAGCTTCTTCGTGGCTTCTTTCTTCTCCTCTTTCGTCAAAGAAGAATAAGACGACGATGATTCAGACGAGTTCGAAGAAGAGGAAGAAGAAGAAGAGGCGATGATGGATGAAACTCTTTCTCTTCTTTGTCTTCTTCTTCTTCGGGAAGATGATGATGATGATGTCGTCGTCGCCTTCTCCTTCCGTCGGACGCTACTCCTGCTACTTTTGCTCGAATGAGATGAGAATATTTTGGACGCACCGCCCGCGCTGCTCCTCGAACAACAACACAACGACGTAAACGACGACGACATTTATTCTTCTATTATATGTGCGTGTACGTAATCAATCTCTCTTCTCGTGTGTGATAAATAAAAAGTGTGACGATGAGACGAGGGCGGAGAAGAAAGAGAGTAAAAAATTGGAAGAAGACAAGCGACAAGCTGACAAGTGCAAGTGGATAAAAAAAAAAAGAGAAAAGAGAAAAAGAGACACACAAAAGAGAAAAGCGCTTTTCGCGCGCGCTTCTTCAGAGTTTTATCTTCTTTGCTGCTAAAGTATATAAAGAGAGCCATCATCATCATCATCATGTTATCATCAGCAACGACGATGTCCCTCTCGACGACGAGTGTCGCTCACGCGACCCGGGTGATGTCCTCTTCCTCCACCTCTTCTTCTTCTTCTTTGTCTTCCTCCTCCTCCTCCTCCTCGATTTCATCCCCGAGTGCATCATCTTTTCTTTGCGCGACTCCTTCTTCGTACTCCTACTCTTCCTCCTCGAGAATACGAGCGACGAGAAGGAGGAGGAGCAACTCCGTCGTCGTTATCGGTAACATCGCGAGGAGAAACAGAGTCATTTTAGGAGCATCATCATCGACAGAAGGAGGAGGAGGAGGAGGAGGACCAGGAGAAGAAGAAGAAGGGGCGGTGGCGACGAAATCTTCGGACCAGCTCTTACAAGGTGAAGCGTCTGAAACGACGGCGTTACCGGAGAATTTCTGCATCATCGAAGGCGCGAATACCATTTTAGATTTCTCTAAACTCCAAGTGGACGATATTCAACAAAACTTGGAAAGTCGACGACAAAAAGTGTTCTTATTGATGGAAGAAATGCGACGACTGCGAGTGCAGTTGCGGATAAAGTCCACAGGAAGCGCGTATGAAGAAGAAAATATGGTGCAAAAGTCAGAGTTTCAGTCAGTTGTGCCTGGATTCCCAGTGTTGACGGAGGATTCAATTTCGGATTATCGAATCTATTGGGGTGCGACTGTGCTCTTCTTCTTACTGTTTGGCGGTTTGTTTGCGCCCATCGCGGAGGTGAAGCTCGGCGTCGGCGGTACCACATACGCAGACTTTATCGAATTTGTTCACTTCCCGAAGCAGTTGGCGGAAGTCGATCCGATCGTTGCGTCGTTTACCGGCGGTGCAGTTGGCGTCGTTTCGGCTTTTTTCGCGATTGAAATTCGTAGCGCTCAAGAACAAAGGAAAAAGGTGTGCATGTATTGCAAAGGGAGCGGCTACTTGACTTGTGCCGAGTGCGCGACGCCAAACACGTATAAGCCAGGGAGATTGATCGATCCAAACACGGGATCTAAATGCGTGTGCAACAACTGCTTGGGAACGACAAAGGTCATGTGCACGACGTGTTTGTGCACAGGTATGGCTTTGGTAACAGAACACGATCCGCGCATAGACCCTTTCGATTAATCCGTCGTGGACGAGCTCGCGGAGAAGAAAAACAAAGAACGAAAATTTTATGCAATACATTACATTACTACAGAATCAATTATATCTACCACGTACATGAAGGTACCTACAATCTATTAGAATCTACAATTTTAAACTATTTGCCACGCAATCTTCGTCGACGCTTTTCATCTAATTGTTTTACCAGCTCTTCTGAAGACAACGGCGAGGAGGCCTTCTCAATCAACGCGCTGCTGGAACTTTTACCAACTTTTCCCAGTTCATCGTCCAAGGATGAGCTATAAGATAAATTTGGCCCCATCTTCATCGTCGCTGCCATCAATGATTTATCTTTTTCTACCACGGCTTTTGCAAAGATCTCGCAAAACTCTTTCGAGTCTTCTCTGGTTTCGATTTTTGTTCGCATCACCAAAGCCGGTCTTCGATCTTTCGTTCTTCCGACTACTCTGGCTGGATTTCCGGCAACCATACCGTTCGCCGGAACTGCTTTCAACACTAACGAACCTGCCGCTATCATCGCACCAGATCCAACTATAATGTTTCCTAAAATTGTGCTTCGTGCGCCAATCAATACGTTATCTTGGATCTTCGGATGCCTATCGCCAACTTCTTTTCCGGTACCGCCCAGAGTAACCCCTTGAAGAATGGAAACGTCGTCACCTATGGTAGCCGTCTCGCCTACGACACAACCCGTCGCGTGGTCCATCAGAATCCCTCCGCCAAATTTTGCAGCCGGGTGCACGTCAACTCCTAACGCTTCCGAGATCCTCGACTGTAGCATGCTCGCGTACGACTTTTGTCCTTTTTCCCACAAATAATGTTGAATCCTGTGCGCTTGAATCGCGTGAAAGCCTTTGAATAACAACAACGCTTGGACGTACGAGCCACAGGAAGGATCTCTCGAACGTACCGCGACCAGGTCTCTGCGTATGTTATTCCTCAGCTGTTCGCTATCTTTCGCTAACAAAACTTCATTAAAAATCTCAATCAGTTGCGTCGATAACAACGTCTTCGTGCACAATCGATTGGCGAGCGCAAAACTCAAACTTTTCTCCGAGCAATCGTGAGACAAAATAGAGCTAAAGTAGAAAGAACTCAGCATTGGCTCTTTCGCAGCCTCTGTTTCTGCTTCTTTTCTGATTTCGTTCCAAAAATCTTCCCTCGACATCTCGTTCGATAAGTCTTCGCTGTTTGGCCGTTTCGGCGCGCGTATCGCAGACTTTGTCGTCGACGTTGAGTATGACAACGATGATGATCTAGATCCAGATGCTTCTACGTTCCCATCTTCTCGCGCAACGGCGAGTCGTTCTTTCTCTTTTCCTTTTTCAGGCACCGAGACAGCGGCGGAAGAAAACAGTTTTTCTACTTTGTCTTCCTCGTCGTCGAGTTCAGCGCATAACTCTTCGCCCCATTCTTTGTTGTCGTCGTCGTCCCAATCGCTCACGAGATATCTCGGGTGCGATTCCGCCCATAAGTTCGGTTCCGGCCATTCTTGTTTTTGCTGTTGTTGCTGCTGCTGGTTAGAGGTTGTCGCGTTCTCGTCCTTCCTCGCAGCGGCGGTGAAGATTGTCCGCACTCGCTCTCCTTGTCTTCTTCTTCTCGTCGTTGTTGTTGTTGTTGTTGTTGATGGTGGTGGTCTTTCTCTAATTATTTTCAGAGAAGAAGAAGAAGAAAAAGAAGAAGAAGAAGAAGAAGAATACGACGACGCCGTCGATCTCGAGGAGTAGCAGCAGTAGCAGCTCATCATCATCCTCAGACTCTTATGTATTATTATTATTTTCGTGTCTTGTGAATTCTATTTCTATTTGTGATGTGTAATTCGACGTTTCAACTCAAGGTTTTCTCTCAAGTCTTCAATTTTTTACAAAAACAAAAACATCACAATACTAACATAACATAATGTCTTCTTCTTTGTCTTCTTCTTCTTCTAAACTCATCCAAAGACTTCTGCGCAACGGCGGTGGGCAGAGCAGAAACGACATTTTTTTCACTCGTTTACTCTCTTCGTCTTCACCGGCGTCGTCGTCGTCCTCGTCAAAACCATCCTCAGCGACGACGAGGACGACGCCGACCAAATTTGGAAAAAAGGAAGAAAAAGAAACCTTTCTCGAGAATCTTATTCGAGAATCAAACGCTTCGTTTCCAAACTTGGAAGGAAAAGTCGTCTCCGGAATAGTGACAAAGATTGACTCTAGGAACGGATTCATTGACGTGGATGTTGGGTTCAAAATGCCATCGAGCTTTGTAAAAGAGGAGTTACCGGAGGATGTGAAGTTAGGCGATCGCGTACCTCTACGAGTGAAACGTTTACAAAACCCGTTCGGGGAGATGGACGTGGACTCGGTCTCGGTCGATCAGTTTAGAAAACACCAATTAGCGTGGGATGCGATTGCGAGGAAAAGAGAGAATAGAGAGCTT
>JACLAA010001119.1_pt1 | contig 14743 bp, 13 predicted proteins | sample 8027891 | NCBI WGS metagenome assembly JACLAA01 (sample SAMN15724900, study PRJNA655200) | protist metagenome | isolation source: fluorescence activated cell sorting (FACS) single amplified genomes of... | place: Spain: Blaines Bay Microbial Observatory, Mediterranean Sea | collected 2016-01-19 | reverse complement strand
CTTTTCCTTTTCACCCCCATTCGTCTCATTTTGTTGAAGAAGGTCCATATCTTCCTAAAATATCGAATTAAAATCAGTCTCGTTCACTCTTCGCCATGCCGTCTCTCGCGTGCGCTCGGTGTGCGTGTTTTGGCTCAGAAAAAGGTCTCGCGCCCTCGTCGTCGTCGTCGTCGTCGTTATTATCAACGAAGAAAAACTTGTCCAAAACCGAACTCTCTTTTTTTGTGTTTCTTTTTTGGAGCAAAACGAGATTTTCATCGACTTTTTGGGGACACTTTTTGTCCCATTATTCTAAATTACGTCGTACTTTTTGGGTGATTGGATTCTCTCCACAAATTATTGTGTAAAGAGAGAGAGAGAGAGAGAGAGAGAGAGAGAGAGAGAGAGAGAGAGGAGAAGAGTCGCCTCGATCGATCGATCGATCGTCCAGTGCGGTCGCGTGCACCGTGATCGCGTGATCAGTATCGTCGTCATGCTCAAAAGCGTGCCTCCGCCCGCGAGGTGGTTTCAGAGAACGACGACGACGACCACGATGGCGGGTGGAGGCGGTTTTGGAGGACAGTTAAACCACAACAGGTGTTGTTGGAGGACCAATTCCAATTCGATGATGACGATGATGATGTCGAGACGCGGTTTTTGGACCCTCGAAGGGGGTCATCAGCACCATTTTCACCACCGGTCGCCGAAGAGACGACACGGTGGGACGGGAAAGAGTATTTCGACGAGATTCGAAGAGAGAGCGAACAGCACGAAGAGGTGGCGAGATGAATGTTGTTACGACGACATTTACGCACCTTCGTCGCGTCTCGGGAGAAGTGTGACCAACGGAACGACGTTCGCGACGCGTGCTCTGGCAGAGAACGGGCACGACGACGACCACGCGTCGTCAGCGAAAAAGGAAAAAGAGGAAGAGGAAGAGGAAGAGGATTCAGACGACGACGATGAAAAGGGCGGGTATAACAAGACGAAACATTGGAACCCCACGAAACGCGCGAGTCGGAGTTTTAGTACTACGAGCGAAACAGAGGTTGACGAAGGGAGCTCTACGCGACGAGAACCACGTCGAGCATCAAAAGGGGCCTTAGAATCGATCGAAGGGAACGTATTTCGCAGCCGCGAGCGTTTAAAATCAGATAAAGATTTCGACCGCGTGAAGAAAACGGGGAGAACGTTGAACTATTCGTGCATACGCGTTAAAGCGGCTCCAAATGATGGCGTACCCGGTGCGACTGGATGTCACCGAATCGGTATAGTCGTCCCAAAGAAACAATTAAAACGCGCCGTGGATAGAAACTTGTGCAAACGACGCGTTCGGGCCATCTTCCGAACAAACAAAGACAAGTGGCCGAAAACGGAGAGCGGTTCGCATTTAGATTTCATAGTCTTCGTGAAGCAAGAAGCGTTAGAGGGTGGCTTCAAACAGGTGGAAAAGGAAATGTTCCTCTTCGCGCACGATTACGCGGAACGCGAGATGAAATCAAAGGCGAGTAAATCGAAAAACGCGGCGAAAATCGTCAGGAATAATAATAACATTAAGAATAATAACAAGAATCACACGCACACGAACGCGGATGCGAAGACGAAAGGAGAGAACGATCGAGAAGTTGTTCGATGATGAAGCATTGTTATAGAAACACGCTAGGCTAGAATGTACACGTGAGTATAGTCCGAAGACCGCCACCCCACCCATCGCGAAACGCTTTTCGTCGTCTGCGTTTGCGCGTTGTTTCCCCCTTTTTCGTTTTAGGTTTCTTTCTTGTCGTCCTACGATTCTCTACACAAAACCTCATTATTTTTTACGCTTAGCATGTTGCGAAAGTTGGCGTCAAACGTCTCGCGCGTGCATCGCTCGCGCACGAACGCGCTCGCGTCGACGTCTTCTTCTCCTCCTTCTTTTCAGCACCGCGCGCTTTTGTCGTCGTTCGATGCCGCACAACGGATGATGACGATGATTTCAACGTCTTCGTTCACCGAGGAAGACTTTGACCATCAGCAACATCGACACCCGCGGGGAGAAGAGCGGACGCGATACGATAAATCCTCTGGCCCGGTGGCGAAACTTCTCCACTTGATTTTCGACCATCAACCGATCGATTCGCACGCGTTATATCAGTTAGCGAAAGAAAACCACGTACAAATCAACAGTCGACGACACATGAAAATCTTGCTGCAATCGATAAAGAGTCGAAAACAGTTCGAAGAGACGAAACGAAATAAGAAGAACAAAAGGTTCGACGGTTTCATCAGAGCAGAACGGCCGCTCGACGCGAGTGGGAAAACAACGAAAGTGACGTATTCTTTTAGAGTAGAAGAGAAAGGACGGAAACATTTGGAGAAGTTGGGGTTGATCGAGGCGAAGGACAAAGAAGACGGCGATGGAGAGTAAAGTAGTACGCGTTTTCTAAATCTATCTATCTATCTATCTAATAGTGCACTATATTTTTATCGCAAATGGTAGCACCACTCTTACGCCTGGATGAGTCGCTTGGGTCCGTTCGCGACTGCTGGAATATTTTTATCACCATCGTCTCTTGTGTTTTTCAACCTCTCTGCTTCGCCGCATAAGCTTTCGACCAATGCCGCCGCTTGTCTCGCTTCCGCTTCGGCATCCGCAGCTTCTTTTTCTGCCAGTTCGGCTTCGTTCGCGGCTAATTCGGCTTCTTCGAAAGCCTCTCGAGCCTCGTTTGCGGCTTGCTCTGCCGATAAATACCGACCGTCGTAGTAAAAAACCGGCGGCAACTTCTCCAACTCTTCTTCGATTTTCGTGCGTTGCGCAGCTTTGGACATTTGTTTTGACTTGCCCCTAACCTTTGCGCGACATTTTGGCCGCCGTTTCTTCGTGGACGCATCCCCGTTTTTGTTGTTGTTCGTGCTTTGCTTCTTGTTATCGCTATCTTCTTGGGAGTTGTCGTCTTCATCCTCCTCTTCCTCTTCTTCAGATGACTCTTCCAATACGCTCTCGTCCTCTTCGTTCTCGGTATCGTCCTCGGTATCATCCCTCGCGCGTTTATTCCTATTCGTATTTTGAATCGCTTTCCCGTTTACATCGACCAACGCCACGTATTTCACGTGCAACTTCCCGCTCTTATCTCCGGGAACTGTCACTCGATCTCTCCTCACTTTCCCTTCCTTCCCGAGTTCCGCCAGCCTTTGCGGCACTCTTTGCTCTCGTGCGCCTTTGCACACCTCGAACAACCCGCCGAACCGATACTTCCCGATCGCCCCGTCTTCGTCTTCCTCTCGAAACTTCTCGATGCAATAATTCGCCACTTGATCGATCGTTTTCCCGTCTTTCTCGTTCGCCGCGTCCTCTTTTGAATCAACGTTCAGGCACTCCAATATGAACTGGTCCATCGTTCGCGTCAGCGTTTTCGTGTACGGTTTCAACCGATGTTGTTGTTGTTGTTGTTGTTGTTGTTGTTGTTGTTGTTGTTGTTGTTGTTGTTGGGTATCTTTTTCTCGTCGTTTTCCTTTGGTAGTACTGCTCTGTCGACATCTCGGCGCTCTGAAGAGGTTGTTTTTCTTAACCACCTCTTCCTTGATCTTCTTGTCCCCGTCTTCGTTCTCTTTGACGAGCAGTCGGTGCCAGTGGCTTTCGAGCGCGGTTTCCACGTCGCTTCGTTCTCGTCGCACCCCGCCTGGAGTCGTCTTCGTCATCTTTCCCTTCCCTCCTCCTTTTACCCCCGTCCCTCGCTTCGTCGTCGTCGTCGTTTTTGAACGACTTTGGTGTTGTTGAAGACGCCGATGAAGCCGATGCCAGGAATAGCGCGCATCGCCAGCCATCGTTTTCCAATTCCCTTCACCGTGTTTACGCACGGCGGCGAAGAACTCCCCCTCCAGGTCCGGGTTCGCGTCGAACGAGAGGCTCTTCGCCGCCGCCGTCGTCGTCGTCGTCGCCATACTCGGTGCCTTCTGCTTCTGCTTCGTCGTCATCTTCTTCTTCTTCTGTCGCGTCAAACTTTTGTCGAGAGAGAAGAAAAGAATTGGAAGAAGAAGAAGAAGAATTGGAAGACAAAAATTGGAGGAGGGAAAAAAATACGCGCTTTTGCGCGGAAAACTCATACTCATGTCCATCCATGGCTTTCCGTTCGTCCTGTTGGACGCGTTGGACGAGGAGAAAAAGGAGGAGGAGGAGGAGGAGAACGCGACGAAGAAAAGGAAACGCAACAAAAGCGAGTGCGCGCGACGACGACACCCACGCGACGACGACGAAGAGGAGGAGGAAGAAGAAGAAGAGTCGCCGCTATTGGAGTTTCTTTGCAGATACAATAGTAGGGATATCGTGGAAAAGTTGGTCTTGTCGAAGCTCGACTCGACGAGCGTGGGGATGTTTTCGAGAGCGTCGAAGGAGACGAGACGCGTGGTGAACGAGAGTCGACGATGGTCCGCGACGAATAGGACGGACCGGAGGTTTAGCACCGATTTGAAAGCGAGAGATATCGAGACGAAAGACATGCTGGTGTACGCCTTGGAGAAGAACGAGTTACAAAAAACGCATCGATTGGTGTCATTTTTCGCCGGCCGAGGACGATTCGAATGCGTGAAGTATCTCTTAGAGGAAGAATTTCGAGAGTCGTGGGGTATAAAGGATAGACAAAACGCGTTCGGGACGATCGTGGCGGCAAAAGGAGGTCACTTCAAGTGCTTGAAATATTTAGTCGAACGAGGCAGGTGCGCCCTGAGCGAAAGAGCGTGCGCGGAGGCGTGCGGAATCGGTTCGTTGAAGATATTGAGATATTGTCGAAACCATTTCGCGCCATGGAACAACAGATGTTTGGAACGCGCCTCTTTGGGTGGGCATAAAGATATCGTTTTGTTTCTGTTAAAACACAGAGCGCCGATTCAATCTGCGAATCCTGCTATTTTTGCCGCAGAAGGTAGACATCTGGATATCGTTGAAATTCTCTACAACCACGGAGGCGTTCTGTTCGACGAAAGAGTCGCGGAACAAGCGGCGGAGATGGGATATTTAGACATTTTGAAATTTATCGTCGAAAAAAATCTACCATGACACTGGCACAGTTGCATGCAGGCATGCTTGCAACCGAGCGAGTACGTTAGAGACGAGTATTACGATCGAATCGAAGAAATTAAAGCGCGGCATGTTGGAGTGAGAGAGTGGATGAATACTATATTGCCGATGCCGGTGGAGACCGTCATCAACGATAATGTTGACGACGAAGATAGTATGGACGACGAGGAGGAGGAAGAGGACGACGAAGAAGACGAAGACGAAGAAGAGGAAGAGGAAGAAGAGGAAGACCAAGAGGAAGACCAAGAAGAGGACGAACAAGACGAAGACATGGTTGACGGCGGAGAAATCTGAGAGAGAGAGAGATAGAAAGAAAAAACGAAAGAAAAGAGAACAAGTCATCTCACAAACACACATAAAATACATATTTACAACACGCATTTATCACTTCTTTTTCTTCTTACCTCCTCCGCGACCGCTATTAGTAGTAGTATTGCCCTTCTTATTACTATCGTTCATACTCCTCTCCATTTCCAAAAATAACTCGTCGTCGGGTCCCGCCGCTAATTCTTCGTACACTCTTTCGATCGCCGCCTCGACGATTTCGTCTGGCTCTTCCGTCACTGCCTCGTGTCTCGAACTGTCACCCCCGACTTCTTTCGTAACAATCAATACCGGATTTAACGGCGCGTACACTAAATACCGAAATCCCGTCGCGTCGCTATCAAAAGTCACCAACTCCGTCGCTTCTTGCGGTGCCTCGTCTCGTCCTTGATCCAACTCTAAGCAATCGTCGTAATCCGCGCGAACCGGTCCTCTCACCGTAAAACACAACGCCGACCGCTGCAACAACAAGCCTTTCTTCGCCAACGCCAACTGCATGTCCGGTAAAATCTCGTTCAGTTCTTTATCGTCGATGTCCGATAAGTCTTCGTCTTCGCTGTTCGCTTCGCCTCGCAAAACATCGATCGGAACGTCTAAAGGTAACACCACGCATCGAATATTCCCGCTTTTCTCCGTCACTCGAGCTCGCAACATGCACTGTAAAATTCGCGTTCCGTCGTTGGATTTTTCGATGACTTCGACTAACGGCAACGCGGGCGTCTTTAACCGCTCGTCGCCGTCCACGTTCTCCGAATCGACGACGCGCGCGCGCGTGGCGACAAAACTTTCCTTGCCTCCACGCCGTCGACCCACCACCACGTTCGTTTTCCCATCGTGGCGATGATGATGATGATGATGATGATGATGATGATGTCGATTCCTCAAAGTCGTCGTCGTCGTCGTCGTCGTCGCATTTGTATTTCCAACGGTGGTGTTGCACCTGACAAATTCCGTTGGCCTTCGTCGCGTCAAAAGAGTACGATTGCGCGTCCCCTTTTGCCTCTCGATACCACCACCACCACCATCCGAGCAAAAAAAGCGCAAAGAAGAAGAAGAAGAAGGTTTTCGATGGCGAAAGAGGAGAACGACAGACGACGACGACACGGTTCGAGGAGCACACGAAGACATCATTCTTCAATTCGTGTTTGGAAGGTCCCACAAAAGTGACATCAACACGTTTGATTTTTTTCTTCCTCTTTTTTTTTTCCGAAACGAAAAGACGAAACAAAAATGAAAAGAAGAAATCGACGACGAAAAAACAACAATTCAGACACCAGAGATGAGGAGAGAGAAAAAAAAACGTAAAAATAACTTTTTGTTTGTGTGTTTTTTGTGTGTTTTATTCGTGTTGTCAAAAAACGTCTTTTGAAGGGTGTAACGGCTTGACTTTTGCCAAAGAAAAAAAAACGCGACGAGATACATAAACATCTGTTTCGTAAAGAACATCATCATCGCGCGGCGCGTTCGTTTATACGGCGACGACGAGGACATAACCACCACGACCACCACGACCACCACGAGACGAAGGACGAAGGACGAAGGACGACGATGAGTGGAGGGAACGAGGTGGCGCCGTGTCACTTTCAAGAGCGAGATCAGTTTCTAGAGTCCGCACAAAACGCGTGCGAGAACTGCGGAGGACGAGATCACTTGATGAAATGCAGTCGGTGTCACGCGGCGTTTTTTTGTTCGGTGAAGTGTCAGAAAACGTATTGGCCGTTTCATAAGGCGTTTTGTCGGAAGAACGATTTCGCGGACGCGACGGAAGGGACGGAACCGAAATTCGCGAGGTGGATGCGAAGTCACGGCAAGCAAGCCGTTTTGAAAGATGGTGCGTCAGAAGTCTCTTTCAATTTTTGAACACATTTCGCAAACTTCGTCGTGTCATTTTCTTTCTTTCTCATCTCTCTGACTCTCTGACTCTCTCTCTCTCTCTCTCTCTCTCTCTCTCTGTCTCTCTCTCTCGTCAATTACACAGACGAGGTCGATCGCATTGAGCGTAAAATTGTCAGCGTGGAGGACATGTACGGTCGCGCGAACCCAAAACCGGAACCGCCGAAATTTGATGCGGAAGACATGAGGAACATGCGACAGGCGGAAGAGACGAGATTATTGAAAGCGAGAGAAATGGCCAAGAACGACTTGTATTGGCACGGCATTAAGGTGGAGAAATATTTAGGTTTGGAAACGGAAAAGATTAAATGGAAACAAAATCAAACGTACGTGGAAATTTTTGTGCGGTTGGATGGTTTCTCTGGTGGGATGAGCGCACACGAATCGGCGAAAAGTGAAGACGTTCAAGTGGACCTTTCTCGATCGAGGTTGTGCGTTCATTATAAAGACGAGGTCATCATCGACGATAAAAAGTTGTACAAAGACATTAAAGTCGACTTATCCACATGGGTTATTGTTGATAACGTTTTGGAAATCTGCTTATTGAAATTTTGCAGACGCGGCGCAGGATACGCAGGCGGCAAAAGCAACGCGGATACGTTTTGGCGCTCGCTCTTCTCGGACGAGTACTTGAACGCTTTGCGAGTGGAAGATTCTAAAGTGCATTTGGATTCAACATCATCCGGAACGAACGACGATATGAAGAAATCGGTACCAGAACAATACTACGAAACCGAACTCGACGAAAACTATGGCGTTCGCGTTGGGAATAGAGCAAGGCACTCCTCGAATCGACCGATGATCACCCCAAACAAGAACAGACGTTGATTTTATCGCACGCGTGAAATACATATAATACATTTCTAAAGTTCGTCATCTGCTACATCTACTTGTTGCTCTCGGCACTTATTCAACCTCACCTTATTCCTCCCTCCAATCCTTCTCATCGTTGCCTCTCGCTCGCCTTCAGTTAACTTGTGCCAATTATCTATCCGTCTCAACGTGCAATCCGATTGCACAATAACCGGTCCTGACTCTTCCAATTTAACGGTTTCTCCAAATTTAATTTGTCTTATTGGAATGTTATCGTCATCATTCCTTTCGTCTGAAAGTGAAGGAATAATATTGTTGGTCGCATCTTCACCTTTGCACAGCTCTACTAACATCACCAAAAACATAACGAAACGAATAAAAACAAAACGTTTATCACACTTTGCGCGGTAATGCACAACTCTCGAAGTATTCCTCGGCATCTTAATACTCTTTATTATTGTATCGTCACTTTTCTTCATCCAAAAATGTCTCCAAACACTTCTCTGCCGATCCGTTGGCTTCTTTTAACAATCGCGTCGCCACTTTCTTTTCGATTTCCAAAATGCGTTGGATTTCGTTTACTAACTTTGAGTCTACTTCGATAAAAGAGAGCTTGCGTGCACGTTCGGCTTCTTGCTCGAGCTCTCTGTTTCTTCTGGAAATAAATAGGAGTTGTCTTTTGCTTTGAGGTGGAGTATGAGTAGAGGACATGTATCGTTTAGGGGATTTTTTGTGAAGAAGACCTCTTTCACCTAAGTAGGTACTAAACACTCAATATCTAATTTTAGTTCAGAGCCAGTTCCAGTCAGTGGTACCTTAGTTACATATAATGCTACCGTTGCTATAAAACTATAAAACGACCGACTGCACGGATAGATCGAATACGTCACCGAGGAAACATCTCATACCAGCTAAGCACTGTTCGCAATCCCCGTTTTCAGTGGGTTCAAACATTTGTCGTTCGCGGCAGGCGCACGCAGCGTGTTTCCCTCTCGAGACGGTAATATCGTCAAACCATGCTTCGCCTTCTTTACCACGCAACATGCCGTATATTTGAATAGATTTGATGGGTCTGTCTTTGGTAATGAACGCGGCGGCGCGCTCCCAACCATGCGTTCCAGGATTGAATGGAACGTTGAATCCCCAATCATTGGACCCGTCGGAGTACCAGATATCGACGTATAAGGAGTATCCGGCATCTTTGGATGTACCGGAAACACCTTTGGATTTGGACCACATTTTTACCAATATTGGTTCGGGTTTTATTTGATTGATTTCGATGAGTTGCGTAAAGCCAGAGGAGGCGTCGTCGTTGTCGTTTTCGACGTGCGCGCACGGTTGCGGGCCAGAACCAGATCGGGACAATGTATGAACTAAGTTGTAACCTGAACCAAACGGGTTCCAGTAATCCTTTTGGGCGTTGAAGTTGCCATTTTTAGCTAAATTAAATTCACCTTTATTCGGTAACGGTTCGGAAGGGTCGCCGCACGGATTGGCAGTGGCTATTTGCAACAACGCGTTCATACGTTGCATTTGCTCGGCGACCAGTGAACTGAGTTCGTGAGATTGCTCGGACTTCAAAAGTTTCCCAGCTAACGTCCCTTCGTTAATGTCGTGCATTTCCTTCTCCGATTTCCAATACGTTGGCGTTGCTTCTACTAAATGCGCGGAAACAACTTTTGGATCGCCCAAGACTTTTTGCTCCAATCTGTGCTTGACCAATAAAATCTCGTTAAAATACGCGTCGCGAAAGGCGCCGTTGATGGCTTTTACTGCCTCTGGATACTCCTCCAACGCTTCGTGTAAAAGCGCCAATCGATAATACATTTGCCACTTGTACCGCTTTTCCGATGTGGTCAAATTCAAGGCAATTTTCAAATCATCGATGGCTTCTTCGTATTCCATTTTCTTTGTCCTTCGCAACGCTCTCCAAAAGTATGGCATCGGTTGCAAGGGAAACTGTTGCATTTTCTTCTCCAATTCTTTCATGGTATCATCGTGCATGTTCTCAATCGTCTCGTGATCGTGCAGTAGTTGTACTGGTTCGTACAACTCGACGTGATTCGTTCGTACCATCGCTTTCGTTTGCTCTAAATACGCCGCAAACATCTTCTTACGCATGGACGTGCCTTTGTGATGGCGATAATAAAACGTAATTTCCGGGACGAACCTGACGATTGGATTGAACTTAGCCGCATTTAACCAAAAGTTCCAATCTTCTAAACCCCACGGAATACCTGGATCGTATCCGCCAACCTTCCTCATCAAATCAGCTTTCATTAAAACCGAGGCATGAAATTTGTTCCAGTGCGAAACGCCGACGATGGAGAAGCCTTCCGGAAAACACCAATCGGACGATACCGCGTCAAAGTTGCGCATGCAACCCGGGATGATGTCCACGCCCCCAGTCCCTGTGTGGCCTCCTGAAGTAGTCGTTGCGATATCACCTCCATCTCCGTGCTCTTCCTCCACCAACTCCGCTGCTCGACTCAAATAATCTCTCGCTAACAAATCGTCAGAATCCAACATGCACAACCAATCTCCTCTGGCATATCGCATGCCGACATTTCTGGCATCCGCTAAACCTCCATTTCGTTTATTAACCAGCCGAATTCTTCTCTTCCCATATTTATCCATCAAATTTGAGGCCTTTGCCCACGAATCATCGGAACTACCATCGTTGACGATGATCAATTCCCACCGTTCGTATGACTGCGCGGCAACTGATTTCACCGTCTCGTCGATGTACGCACCCTGATTATATGCCGCCATGACGATGGAAAAGAATGGCCTCGAGTCCAATGCGACGTCTCTGTTCGCCGATGGCGTCGATTTGATTTCAATTGGTTGCCCAGTTGTTTCGTAATTCCACACTAACAAACCCGCTCCTATTCCTCCATTACTATTACTACTACTGCTATGATGCGCCTCGACGTTTCCCGATTGTTGCAACGCATTCTTTTTGTTATTATTGCTATTCGATCCTTTCGCATGAAAATCCTTCAGCTGCATTTGCATTACCTGGCTCTCCTCTTTCATCGTCAATATCGTCCTCTTCGCTTCATCGAGCTCCAACCGTAACTTTGTGGTCAATAGACTCCTATCCTTTTCGTCTTCTTCGTCATCGTTTTCGGAGAGTAAATCGTAATGAGACGGCGTTTGCGTGTTTTGAGCGGAATCACTGCCAGAGTCTGCTAAACTAACGTCATGCTCCTCTCTTTCCGCTTTCATCCGATTGTAATAATACGCGCTCGAACACACGTGCACTAAAACAAATACCATCAAAATCGCTTTCCAACCCGAGCTGCTGTTTTTCTCTCGCGCATTTTTCTTTCTCATTTCCTTTTGATATTTATCACCAGACGTCGAATGTAACGGTAACGTCGCGTGGAAACCGTTATCATTCGAAGCAGAAGAAGACATGGGTGCGTGGTGCAAACTCTTGTGCCCGCTTCGCGAGCGCGGTAAGCCCGCGCTTTCGCGAAGCATATCGTCTCTTCTTTTTTTGTTGTGTGGGGAATTCTTTTATTATTTCTTTTTTTTTAGATTTTTTTAAAAAAGACGAATGTCAAAAAAACTCCTCTGTCGTCTCTTTTTTCACAAATAAAAGTCACGCTCTTTTGCGCACCATTTCTTTGCGCGGAGACGGAGCACCGGGAGACACGCGTCTCTTTTTACTTTTACGTGTTCTCGTTCTTCTTCTTCTTCTTCTTCTTTGAAGGAAAGGCACCGAGTGCATGCGCGAGAGAGCGAGTTGGAATGGCGCTCGAGTGTTTGCTGCTTTGTTCTAGTACTTTTACTTCACCTACCTAATTAAAAGTCAAGACCAAAGGGAGAAGATATCATGAAAGCAGAAGAAGAAGAAGAAGAAGAAGAGCGCGTGGTTGTGCTGAAATCAGTGTTGAAGAAAAGGAAACGGTTTGTGGATGGGTCTATGGCGAGCGGTGGAGAAAATGAACAGCACGTGTCGGTGAATTTGCAGGTGCACCAGAAAGTCAACTTAGAAATCAATGCGACTATGAACGTCGACGGCTGTAGCGCTGAGGGACGAGATGCACCTGCGAAGAAGAACAAACGTAACAATGTGAATAGTAAAAAGAAATCTGTGAACTTTTCTAGGAGACATTTAGAAAACATAGCGGGAGTAGCGGACGATATAGACAGAGAGGCGTGGGAGTTACCGAGAACGTGCGACGGATGCGCTTTGTATATTTTAGGCGAAAGATGGTCGTGTAAAGAGTGTTTGGAAGAACCCGAGGACGAGTTTGATTTGTGTAAAGGATGTTTTTTGGCCTTTGTGGATGCAGAGCGAGCGGATGGTAGTAGAAATGGCGGTAATGGCGCTATTCCGTGGAATAATAATGCGGCGCTTCCCGGTGGCGACGTTCCAATGACGAGGACAGATTTACATAAGCACGATTCGAACGCGTTCGAGAGGTTCGACGAAGAAGACGAAGAGAGCATCGACGACGTAAAGGTATTTTAATAATAGCAAATACTTTTAAAATTAAAGCTCTTCGTTTCGTATATCTATGCTGGCTAAAGCGTCCACGATTCGGTTCCACAAGTTTTCCTCCACGTCTCGCGGCCTAGTGCTCGTATCAATTACGCCAGTTTCTCGGGTGACTTCAGCCGCGTTGTATAACTTCATCAACGTTTTTGTCTCTGCTAAAACGACAAAGTGTAACGCTTGTCTCGAGTGTTCTAACTTGTTTCTCAAGTCACGCTCTTTGATTTTCAGCTTGTTTTCCTTCGCTTGCATGTCCACTTCAATGCGAGCTCTCGTTTCGACTTCTTCGTTAACTTTGACTAATGCGTTGGCAGCATCCAACTCAGCCGCTTTCACGCGGTCTTCGCACCTCTCTAGCTGTCTCTCTAAACTTTGCAGTTGCATTTTCATCGCTCGGTTTTCTGAGATAGCCTCAGACTCTTTCCGCTTCAACGCCATCTCAGCGTCCGTTTTCGCGTTTCGAACAGCTCTTTCCGCTTGAAATTTCTCTTCCTCGGCTGCTTTTAACGATTCTCTCGCCGCTCTGTGCGTTTTTTCCAACATTTCCACGTGTAAATCGGCTGCTTGCAATTTTTCCGTGACGAAATCGTGCTCGCGTTGTAACTTATCGAACGAATACGATAAGTTTTTGTTCTCGTCGCGAAGTTCATTGGCGTCTCGAATTTCTTTCTCGAGTTCTTTTTGAAGCGTCCATCGAGTGGCGTCTAATCGTTTCAACTCCTCCGAACGCTCGTACTCTTCCTGTTTCTCCTCGTCTTCATCGTATTGATCTTGTTTTTGCGTCTTTTGTTTGTGATGATGATGTTGCTCTTCGAAGTAGTACTCTTCGTCATCTTCATCGTCCAGCGGGTCATTCAATAAAACCGATTGCTTTCTTTGTTGTTGCTGTTTCTTTACTTCTCGAGGAGCTACGTTGAACGACGAAGTAGCATTCTTCGATCTCGCATTCGCCAACTCCAACCGTAAACTCGCGATCTTTTCCGTGTTACTCTTCAACTCTTCCTCGAACGAGCAAATCAACTCCGTCACGTCTTTTCGTTCGCTTTCCAACTTTGTCTCCGCCTCGTCCGCTTTTCGTACGGCTTCGTGCGTCGCCTTTGCTAATGCTTCTTTGAAATCTACCCTTTGTTGAATCGACGAATTCGACGATATCGTCTGCTTCTCGTTTAAAACGACCAAATTCTTATCCTGTATAGCGCTGTATAACAATTCGTTCTCTTTCCTCTTATTTTCTATTTGTTCGGTTAAGTCTTCCACCTCGCTCGTTAACCGTACATTTTCCTCCTTCGTCCGTTCATTTTCCACTTTCAATTTCGAACAGCTCATGACTGCTTCTTCGTGCGCTTTCGACAACGCCACGCACCTCGCCTGCGTTGCTGCTAATTCCTTTGCCCCTCTGTCTGCTTCAATCAACGCCACGTCTCTCTCACGCGACATCAACATTTCTCGACCTTGACATCGCGACAACGACTGCTCCAAATCTTCCACGTGTAACCTTTTGTTCTTCACCTCTTCTTCCAAATCTTCCAACTCTCCTGCTTCCTTATTCCTCAACCGATCGTTTTCAATCGTCAAACGTTGAATTTCCGCTTTCGTTTCGTTCCTAATGGACGCTAACTTTCCATCCAAATTCGCCAACTCGTCGTCCGCTAACCTTCGCTCTTGCTCCAGCACTCTTAACTGTTTATACACTTTTTGCGCTTCCATTAAATCTTTTTGCAATCGATGGCTGTACGCGTCTTGTTCTTTGATGTACTCGTTTGCATCGATGAGTTTTGCCTGTGTGTGTGTGTGTGTGCGTGTAAGAGTAAAGGAGAGAGGCACACGTTATTTATGTTCGCATCAGACGGAAGAGGAAGAGCGTTCGTTCACTGTGTGATTCTTCCAAGAAAGAGAGAGAGAGAGAAAAAAAAAGGACCAAAATTCGCGCACCTCTAAGCTCTCCACTCTCCTCGTTAATATCAACACCTTATCCATCGCCGTCGCTTTCCACCGCGTCCCCATAGTCTTCTCATTCGCGCCGCGTTGTTCTTTGTTCCACTTTCGTCTCGCCGTCATCGGTGAGTCCCGCTCTTCGTCGTCGTCCTCGATTAAGGCGCGCATCTTCCTTGCCTCTTCGTCGTCGTCGTCGTCGTCGTCGTTTCCCCTTCTTCGATGTTTACTTTTCATTC
>JACLAA010005683.1_pt1 | contig 14769 bp, 22 predicted proteins | sample 8027891 | NCBI WGS metagenome assembly JACLAA01 (sample SAMN15724900, study PRJNA655200) | protist metagenome | isolation source: fluorescence activated cell sorting (FACS) single amplified genomes of... | place: Spain: Blaines Bay Microbial Observatory, Mediterranean Sea | collected 2016-01-19 | reverse complement strand
GAGCATATCTTTCTACCATAGTTTCCCACCAGCCAATAGGTTCTACTGTACAATGTGCATTATCGCCATTGGGAAGAATGGCATCGGCTGGAGCAGTTGCAATACCAAGAAATACAAACTTATTTGCTTTAGAGAATATCTTGTCAAAAGTTTCTGGAATTTGTTCTTTAGGAATATGTTCCATTACATCAAATGAGATAACACCATCAAAAGTACCTTCTGGTAAAGTATCATATTCTGGAATTGCTGGATCATACAGTGATGGTAGTATTCCACCCCAATTTTTGTGATGATTATAATTTAAGTAACCTTCTGCTTTGCCACATCCAAAGTCTAGTATACTTTCAGCTTTCCAATCTTGTACTAAATCTACTATGTGCTGTAAATAAAATTTTAATCCACCACCATTGCCATAATCATTGTGTTCTTTATGATATTGTTTATACTGCTCAATCCATTCGTTCATGTAACCCCACAAAATATTCTGCATCAACAACAACCAAAGGTTTTTGATTATTACGTTTAATAAAGACAACTGGCTCATAATTTCCAGAGTTAGATTCAGCTTGTTCGTATGATTTCCACACATTAAGTGTTTCTTGATTTTTACATTCTATAGAATATGGAAACTTTTCACGGGCAGCACGAGCCATTATAAGGTCTTCACCGCCAGCACCCATACTTCTAGATTCAACGTCCTCTGGATGTACTTCAAGTTTTTCAATCAGTTGATCACGAACCCATTGCTGAAATCTTCGACCTTTTGCTTTTGCACTTTGTGTTTTCAAAACAACTTACCCAACTTATCTAATATCCATACGATAGGTATTACTGCAAGTGCCGCAAGTATACCTGCTTCTGCCAACATCAAAAAGAAACAGGCCGTTGCAAAGATATAGAATACAATTTTTTTCCAGTTAAATATTACTGCAATTATACCTAGTCCTATCATTTGTAAAGTAAATGGTATTTTACTTAATAATTTTTTCATTCATCATACTCTTCTCCGTAATCTTCAAGTTCGTCTTCCATCTCATCATTGAGCTCGTCACCACAAAATGGACAATGAGCTACTTTATATAGTCGGGTTTCCATCATATGTTTTATAGCGAACTCAGCATCACAAGACTCACATACAACTAACTTCATACTATTTCACAAGCACCAGCCGCACAAGCTAACTCTTGAGCACCTATAGTCATGTCCTGTGATTCATAATCAGAAAGTTTTGTCCAATCTATTTGTTTGGGCATTTGTTTTAGTAAGAACTCATAACCTTGTTTATCTGTATCTTGATATGGTGCCTGTTGATATGTATGCTCACTAAATGGTAAGAATGACACACCACTCATCCAATCAAAGTTTTTGTATACCCATGAACCGACTTCCATCCATTCATCTTCTTTAACAGAAATTGTAACAGATGGTTTATGCTCACACCAGTGCTTTTGATATGTTAACCACAACTCTAGTTGTTCAATAGCATCCATGTCCGTTCTAAAAACTGCAGTCTTATCTACTTTCATAGGAAAAGAGAATACTGCTGTGTTACTAGGATTCATTACATCATCCTCTACAGGAAATCCCATATCTGTCATCATCTTTGTTAGTGGATCTTTCTTGTCTCCGCGAACTGTACGAATATAAAAAGGATTATGTCTTGCATGAATACCAGAAGCAGCATCTACCAACTGACTTACAGTACCAGAGGGTTTGACACAAGTAATAGCAACAGATTGATTAATACCTAGTTTTTTTGCCCATTCTTTATTTACCTTAACTGCTTGAGCTTTAAGTTCTTCTAGTAAATTTTCTATACCTTTTGTTTTACCATTTGTAAGAGAGTTGTCCATGATACCTGTTAGTGAAACACCAAGAAGTCTTTCTTCTGAACAGTTCTTTTTCCATGCTGCTGATACATACTTAAAATTTGTAAGAGTAGATTGAAAACTTCCTAGAATCGTTGCAAGACGTACTTTGTCCAAAAGAGACTCCTTTGTGTCTTCTGGTCTTACTACAACTTCGCTAAGATTACAAAATTCTCTGTCTCGCAAAATTATCTCGCTGCATGGATTCGTACCAAATTGATGACCTTCAACTTCTCTGCGTCCACTTACCTCAGCCATACGATTAGCACTTTCACGATTAAAAATACCTCTCTCACCAGACTTAGAATCATAAAGAGCTTTCCATTCATCCATGAATATACCCATGTCTGGCTTTTCTGTATATGCAGCTGAGTTATTTGCAAGAGCTCTTTGAGGATTTTGTTCCCACCATTGACCAGCTTTTGCGTGTCTCATACGGTCATCAGATAGATTAGATAAACTAATAAGAGCAGACCTACGAACACCACCTACTACAACTACTTCTGCTATTTTACAAACAATGTCGTGACATTCTAATGAAGTTAGTTTTCTACCCGCAGAACCTTTTAGTATATTAGTTGCAAAATTAAAAAGGTTTTCTAATGGAGCAGGGCCTGAAGCACGACCACCAAATGTTTTAAGTGGAGCTCCTGCAGGACGTATTTTTGATAAATCCCAACGTGGAATCTGACCAATATATAACATACCCATTAGTTCTTTAAATGCCTTTGCCCAACCCATTTTACTATCGGCTACAGTTATTACAGTGTCACTAGGATAAAACTCTTCAGCTACTCTAGGAAGTTCTGATACGAATTGTCTTTCCACAGAAAAACCAACTCCAGTACCATTCATAAGAATATAAAGAATTTCATCAAAGGCTTGAATGCGACTTACTGCTACATATGAACAGTTGTATCCAGCGATGTTCTCACGCTTAAGTGCCTCTCCAGCCGTCATTAAACACCTCATAGACGGCATAACGCGTTGACCTAGTACTGCAACCTCAAGTTCATTTCTAGTTTTATCGGTAATATCAAAATCACACATTTCCTTAACGTGCTCTGTAAAAAAATCAAAATATCTTGTTACTGTTTCATTCCAAGTCTCTCTACGACCTGCATCTGGTAACCATCGTGAGTATCTTGATAAGTGGATAAATTCTTGATATGGGGTTGGTAAGTAATTACTAGGCATTTGTTCTTCTCCATGCTGCTAATCTTATCTTGGCCATATTACCTTGATAAGTATTTTGTTCTATTATTGTTTTTATTTCGTCTTTAGTTTTTCCAGCCAAGATCATGTCATTGATATCTTTTTCTATTACATTTTCTGGCCAGAGGACAACACTATACCCCGCATTAACAGTTTTCTCTATTTGTTTTAATACTTCTACATTTCTCCTTTCGTTATCAAAAACAATTGTAGTATTTTCTTTTGGTAACTTCATAAAATCTGCACCAGCAACGGCAATACAATTATCTAAAAATAAACTATCTATGGGCCCTTCAACCACATAGGTATGTTTATTTCGGTTTAGTCTATTAAGACCGTAGACCTTATCTCTTTCTGGATCAAGTTTGATGGTGATGTATTTTGGTTGTTCATTGCCGAAAGCTCTCCCTTGAAAGGCAAACATTTTATTGTTTTCATCAAAGAATGGTATAACCAATCTAGGATGATCGCCCTTCAAAGAAGGGAATTTATTAGGTACAACTTTATTCACCCATTCGTAAAACTTAGGGGCAAAGAACAGTTCAAAATGGGCCGTATTAGGAATACGTCTATTTTCTACAAATTTCTTAACAGGATGATCATGTTTTAGAGATGATATCTTTTTAAGAGATTTGAGTGGAGATGGCCCTTTCATAAAGTTTGGTTGTTGAAATTTACCAATGTCTGGAACATTAGTATCATTCTTTTTGTATCGTTCAAATATATAGTCATCATAAATCTTAGTGTCAACGTGCTTTAATAAGTTTTGAAAACTAGCACCTTTACCACAGTTATGACATTTATATATAAGATTCGCTTCTTTACGAAACACGAATCCACGGGCTTTTGATCGATTTTTTTGAGAATCTCCACAATAAGGACAACGAAAATTAAAAAGAAAATCGCCTTTCTTTTTAAATAATTGTAGTTGTGATGATGCGATTAATAGATACTTCTGTTCAATATACATTATATCATAATAACACAATTATATTATGATGTCAACCCCAAATTGGCATTTTTTGTATTGCAAATCCAATTACAATAGAACCACCAATGATTAACCATCTCCACTTTTCTAAAACACCAACTCTACCATTTAAATCATTTCTTAGATTTTCTATGTGTGTAGTCTGTTCTATTTGATACTTGGTAATCATAGCTGCCATTTCTTTAGAATTTGTAGTAATGCGAGAATGTAGTTCTTTTATGTCATCGCTAAATTCTTTGTTTGCACGGCTGGAAGCTTCTTCCTGTTGAGAAATCTTTTCTTCATGCACAGCAAGCATACGGTTTACAGAAGTAGATACCTCAGTAATTCTTTCAATAGCAGTATCTAGACGATTAAAAATAAATTTAATATCTTTCACTTCTTGTTTCAGTAAAGCTACTTCTGTGTTTATATCTACCATTTACTACCTCTGAATTTTTATTTAATTTAGTAGTCATAATATTTTACTTTGCACCCATCCAACCTGCAATTATACCAATTAATCCTGTTAATGACATTTTCATCAAAGTTATTACACTTTCGTCTACAGGTCTATTTTCTTGTAATGCAACAATATAATCACCAATAATCACAATACTCAGTAATGTCAATATGCCACCCACAAGTATACACACAACTAAATCTTTTATATTTTTTATCATAATATTCTCCTACTAATATTTATACGTTGTCAAAAGTTTGACATAAAAATTTATTTGACCATAACGAAACGTCAATTATTTGATATATTCAATTTTTGTGCCAAAGGGTTGTATGTTATTTTTTTAATTATTTATTCTTTTTTATCATTTTTCCTATGACCATTCCAAGCCATGAAACCCCCTACTCTTAACGCCCAATATGCAAGATAGTTAAGAAAGTGAAAACCATTTTGTTCGATATTAATATCTCTGAATATAATATCTGCTTGTTTTTGATTCATTTTTCCCCATGTGCCTTTACCCTTTTTCTTTAGGGTAGCATACTTGTATGCATAGTCATGTACAAGTCCACCCATTAGAAGTACACCTGTAGGTGACAACCATGTATGTAAAAACTTAGGAATGGAAGCACCATCAAATTGAAATCCTTTAGGAATTACATATTGAACTTCATCAATTTTAAATACAAAATCTTTTGCGACAGTCCATTGTCTTGAGCCTGTCAACCACATCCAAATTGCACTCCAAAATCCTTTTCCATCAGTTGGGATTGTGATTGGTTGCATGTGTGGCATCTCTGTGTATTCAAATCCAATTTTTTTCTTTTTATTATCTACTCCAAATAAATTAATTATGAAACCAATAATTATAAGAACACCTACTACAGTAAATTGCCACCAAGTGACAAGCTGTTCTAAAATAAAATCAATCATTATTTTCTCCTTTTAATTCTTTTGGTGTAACTGCTTTTTCATAATATATTATTATTTGATTTTGTTCTTCTATAAATCTTTTTATTTGTTCAAAATTAAGTGCAAGAGACTCAAAACTACTAGCAGTCATTGCATATAGAACAAACTCTCCTTGTGTGTTCTTAATACGTTCAATAACTTCTTGTAAATTTTTTTCTGTTACTACGACTATATCACTATCTTTCATTGTAACAGGCTTGGGGCGTTTAACTATCTCTATGATAGGGGCATCAATTTTTATATTTTCTACTACTGTTGGTACTGTTATTATTTCTTTCTCAGGGATTCTGCTGCATGCAGTCATTGCCAGTAACACAATTAATGGCACCGAAAAATAAGTCAACTTGTTCATTTATTCTTTCCTCACTTGCCTTGGGATTAGCAAGACTATTTTTAATTATATCAGTATTAGCAAGTAATTTTGCTATTTCTTTATTTGCTTCTTGTACCTTTTCAAGATTGGTATTTAATTCGTTATTAAGTTGTTGTTGTTTTTTCAATTCTGCTTTAAAGTTTTCTATCTCTTTTTTTACATTATTACGATATTTTTCAAACTCTACTGTGACTTGTTTATTGACTGTTTCAAGTTTAGCATTGTTTTCTCTTAAAGTTGCAATCCTTGCTTGAGTATCGTTATAATACCAATAAGCACCATAACCTACCCCAGCAAGGACTGCTAATATAATAAAAATTCCATAAATACGAATCACTTTATCACACTTATCCTTTTTTCAAAAAAGACCAAGCACCCCAAGCGAGAGCACCCCAAAGTATGACTTGCGTAAGTGGAATAGCAAAAAATAATACTGCTGCAGCACCTGCTGCTACAATAATACCTTGATGAGTTGAATCTTCTACAACTCTTTCCTTTATCCAATTTCTAATCATATTATTCTCCTTTACTTTTTGTTTCCATAATCATTTCTGTTCATCACTAGAAACATTTTATCAGCTAACAGATTACCACAAACATAATCTGAAAGATAGTGAAAACCAGCTAATACTCTGCCCATTCCACATTCTTTTGCAGCTTCCATTATGCCATCTTCATGTTCTGGAAACTTACTGGTAACGTACAATCCAACTAATCTGGATTGACAGGCATGACCACTTGGATAGCTTTTTGTTTTATTTGTCTTACTACCCATTGGTTTAATACTTTTATCGACCACGAAAGGCCGTGTTACATTAAATTTTTCTTTAAAGTGTCCTATAGTATCTCCTGCACTGATAACGATATCTTTCATTTCATCATCATGGAAAATTAAACCATGTTTTTCACAATATTTTTCAATAGCATAGAATGAATTTTCATCATGGTTTCTTATTGAAATTTCATCTTCTTCTGTTCTGCTTTCCATAATTGCCTTTAATGCAGATATTTCTTTATCTACATCAATTGGTGGATTTGGTAAAGTAATTCTATTGTATAATTTTTCTGGAAAAAACTCAAACTCTTCTTTTTGCATTTGTTTGGTTTTCTTTTTCATCTTATTGATGTATGAACGATAAACTGCTGCTTCTGCTTTTTTACCCATTACTTTTGCACGTTGTTCCATTGCAATTGCTGCCTGTATTTTATGTGCATGAGTTTTACCAGAGTTTTCTATTTTGTTTACACTAGCTTTAGCAGTTGGAACATCTTTAAATCCTAAACCATGTATAGTTCCTTTTGGATTTTCATCTGTATATAAATCTGAGTGTTTTTTTGATCCAGCTGGTTGACCTTTTTTTCTAGGTATTCTTGGATTAACATCTTCAAAGGATAACTTTTTATCTGGTGATTTAAAGTCTTTCTTTCTCATCACAGTTTTTGCAACAAGTTCTAATTCACCACCTTTAAGATTTAAAACAAAAGGCATATTGATATTGGTTTTCATATCATTAATGACAGCTTCTGCATCTGGGCCTAATTTAGCTATAGTCTTACCGTGTTTTTTATAAGACTGTTTGAAAAGTCTTGTAAGTTCAGATGGTGTTATCTGTTTTACATTTCTTTGATCATTTACACGATCAAGAAAGTGTCTTGTAAATTCAACATCAATGCCAAGAGACGCAAACAATCTATCTGCATATCTTTCAATCTGATCTAGATCAGACTTTTTTATTTCTTTTTCTGATTGTGCATTTAAATCAGCCATAGGAAAGTATTGGCCTAGTCCTACTCCAGTGCTACTACCACCGTAACTGAATTGAGGATTTAATGTATCACTATATTCTTTAAGATGAGTCAAAAAGGTTTTCATGTGAAAACTTCTTACTTTACCATCTTAAAGACAGCATTGGCTGCAGCACTAAACTGACCTTTTTTACCATTAATCATTTTGGTAAGTTTTTGTTTATTGTCAGCATTAACTTTATCAAGAACTTGTAATATTGTACTTGCAGTTGTCATGTCAACTTTCATAGTACCATCAGAAAATTTAACAGGTTTTGCTGATTTAGTCTTAACAATACTTTTAAGTACATCTACATTATCTTCTGTGATAAGAGACTCACGATTAAATTCGCTTGTAGATTCTTTTACTTTGTTGATAAAATTATTTTTTTGTTCTGCACGTTTAGCTCTTTTGGATTCTAGTTTTGCACGATGTTCTCTATATGCTTTAGAACGAGCATCAATCAAAGCTTTCTTTTTCTTTTTATTTGGATGCATGCCAGGCTCACCATCTGGGCCCACACCTATACCAGCCACTGCACCTCTTCCAGCTGCATTTGTAGGTGCATCTTCATCTATGGGTCTTCCTGTATATGCACTAATCTCTTTCCATTTAGCTGTCATCTTTAATATCCTCCAAACTTATATATATTTTTTCTTGAGATTTAACATGAATAACAGGAAAAATCTCAACACCCAAAATAGTATCTACTGGAGCCTCATCTTCGTATGCTATAACCTTATCACCACTTTTAGCAGATAACTCTTCTTCTTCTTTATTTAGTATATCATTTATTAGAACATAGTTTCCTTTTGGTAATACTTCACCAAATCCAATTACTTCTTCAGATATACTGTCATCAAATTCTATATTGTTTTCTTTAAGATATTTCATAAATTCTTTTTCAAATACATCTGGATCATTTACTGATTCCTTAAAAGTATCTTTTAGTAGAAACAACGCAGCTGCATAAGTACCAACCTTTGTCCTTAGGCCAGGAACTTTACTAAAAATCTTTTTGATATTAAAAACTAATTTGTGGAGAATTGTATATGCATTTTTTAATTCAGTAGTGGATAGTTCTAAAGCAGGTTTTGTAGAATTAGGTTTCTTTATACGATTACCTTTTTCATCTATAATGCCAAGTTTATACGCATCCATTTTTTCAAATGGAGTTGTAAGTAACTTTAAAAACCTGTAGGTAACAAATAAATCAATCGCCCTGCCCATTATAGTTCCTTTAATACCTTATAAACTTCTTCGTTTTTTTCTACATTTGGTAACTCATCAGCCACTAGTATATTTAGGTATAATAAAAATGATTTGAGGGTAGGCCAATATTCATCTTGTATTTTATATAATAAAAGTGTTGCTACTGCATCACTACCAAATACATTATGTAAAACAATTACATGATTTAATAACAATCTTTCTTTTAAAATTCCTGTATCATGGTATTTTCTAAGAAGTCTTTTTATGTATTTAAATCTTTTTAGATCGTCTTCAAATTCTTTCTCGCCCTCGCATTGAGGATTATTATAATGTCGTATTGCGTACATTACAACATTGTTTGAATTAATTTTTTCATACATTTACATTATTTTGGCATAAACTTTACAAGATGAGTTTTTAATCATTTCATACTGTATGTTTAGTTTCAAACCACCTTCTATGATATGAGAAATACCATCATCTTTTAAAAATTCATTATATGGAGTATTTTCATCTTTACCAAAACGACCACCAAATCTTTCTAGTGGTAAATCAAAAGTACCACTTGAGCCTTCCATTGTTGGTGTTGATGGGAAAGATAGTCCAATTTTGTTAAGACTTCCTCGTAGTCTCTCAATAGCGTGTTCTGCTACTAAATATTCGTGATTACCTATCTGTCCAACAATTGCATTCAATCGTTTTAGAACATCTGGGCGTGTAACTTCTGTAGGGTTTACATCAAGACTTCCACCCAAATTATTTGGATTTTCGCCAACTGGGCCCGTAGGAAATCCACTGGCTTCTTTAATGTATTTCTTAAATGATTTCATTATCCCATCCTTTATTATAAAGGAGAGGGAATACTCCCTCTCCCAAAATAAAATACTAATTAGTCTTGAGCATTCTCAACTACACCAGTATCTGCAAGTGCGTTGTGTGATGCAATACATGCCCAACCGATAGAACCTGTCCACATAAATGTAGCAGAGTCACCAGCTGTAACAAAGTCAATGTCAACCCAACCTAAAGGATCAACTGGAGTCATTTCTGAAGAACCACCGTCAACTGTGTTAATGATAAATTTTAACTGACCATTTATTGTACCATCAGCAAGAGCTGTAGCTACAGTACCAGTAGTTGTTAGAAAAGTAACAGCAGTAGTTGCATTAGCAATAGTCACTGTGTCATCTGACATATCTTGAATTGAATTAGAAAATCCAATGAATGAAGGAAGGTTGTTGATTACGTTAGTAACTGAAACCTTCTTATTAATAGGTGTTCCTGTGGGATCATCTACAACGTGTAGTAAGTCTGCACCAGCAATCCCTGTAGAGAGATCAGTAAGTGCGGTAATTTTCTTATCAGCCATTTGGCTTCTCCTTTTTAAAAACCCCTAAAATTTGGGGAATGTTACTGTGGATATTTATTCCACATCGCTTGAGTCAGAAGCTTCTGGCTCATCATTATTTAAATCTTGTAAGAAACTTTGACATTGTTGTTTTGCTCCAGTTAGTGCATTCAACATACCTATAGTTTCTGTTTTTTGTTGTTCTAAATTTTTAATATTTTGCTGTACTTTAGCAATATCTTCATCTAAAATAACAATTCTTTTTTCAATAGCATCTTTATCTAAACTCATAATATCCTCACTTCTATTTATAATGAAATTAGTGGCCAACTAATGCTGGCCACTAAATGTTAGTTATTAGTCAGCAGCATCCGCAAATGTTGGAGCTGTTGCAGAAGTTACAAAACCACTTACATGGTAAAGTGAAGCAGACACACCTACAAATGTTAAATCATAATGGAAAGGTACATGAACATTTAAGAAGTCATTTGAATCTCCATCAGGAGTGATAACAGATGTTGCGTTATCTGTATCCAAGAATGTTACTGCGCCTTGGTAGAATAAACTTCCACCACCGCCAGAGATTTGGAACTGGATATCGTGTGCATCAGCAGATGTTCCAACATTAGATGTAAATCTGAATGTTAAACCAGCAATTGGTGTAGGTAGAGTTAAAATTCTATCAGCGGAAGCATTACCTACGATTACCATTCTTCCACCATGAAGTGCTTCGGTAACAGTCAATGCAGCGTCAGTAGTAGTTACTGGTGCTCTTAGAGCATTTTCCATTTCACCAATGGTTACTTTTTTATTAATTGGTGTTCCTGTTGGATCATCAATTACATGAAGCAAGTCTTCTCTTGCTGTTGAGGTTGACAAGCTTGTCAACGCGGTTACTTTTAAGTCAGCCATAATAGCTCTCCTTTATCTAAACCCCAAAATTAGGGAATATTACTGTAGGAAATCAGAATAGTCCTATCCTACATCACCTGTCTATTACATAGACTCATTACAATTCTTTGTGTGGAGAGTTTTTCCCCACACTTTATTCTATTTATGATGCAGCTACGTCCATACCTTTTAAGATATATGCAGAACCACTTGAACTTCCACTTTGTAAGAAAGTAGCAGTTTTATCTAGTGAAGCTTCAACAACATATGGGTCAGTTAGAAGTGTTTTACCTTCTTCATTTCTACCATCTGAATCGTTTGAAGCAGCATTACCAGATTCTTGTACAAGTCTAAACTCATTACCTTGTCCGTTTGAAACTCCATCAAAATCTTCTGTTCCAGATTCTAACTGTATTGCCATACTACTATCTTCACCAGTTCTTACTGTTGTTGAAATATCTGCACGAGTATCAAACAGAGGGCCACCAACTGTTATTCCAAGTGCATCAGCAATGATTTCTTCACCACCATCTGCCATGGCAAGTAATACAACATTATCTGCAACTGTGATTGCTTCACTAACTGTTACACTTGTTTGTGATGCTACAGCAGTAATCGTCAAAGTATTATCTGTTGAAAGACCTGTATCACTAGCTGCATCAGATATTGCAAGAGTACTTGTATCTTGAACTGTGATAACTTGACCAACTGCAAGTGTTCCAGAAACACCATCTACAACTAGAGTTGTTGAACCAGATAATGCGCCATTAACTGTTGCAACCGCACCAGATTTTCCGTTTGCAATTAGCTTACCACCAAATGTACCCTCAGATGCAGTTCCATTTTCTAGTCGAATACTTAATGCAGAAGAACCATCTTCTTCATCCATAGTTGCAGTACCATTAAAGTTAATACCTGTTACAATTCCAGTTTCACCAACTCCAGCACCATTAAATGCAAGGTAACCAGCAGCAGCATTAGTCTGTGAAGTACCTCTGAATACTATTTGGTTACTACCAGAACCAGAGTAGTACATACAAGCCATTGTGCTATCTTCTACCATGTCAGTCTGACCAACTCTTGATAATAGAATGTATGCTTTGTTTGTTATTGTTTGATTTGCTGACCAAGCCGCAGACGTAATATCTACTGCTTCATCAAATGTTACAGTAATATCAAATGTTCCAGTATCAGCCACTGTAGCGTCTGTCCAATCAATACCAATAATAGAAGCAGAACCCATAAATTCCGCAATATTTTTGACACAAACCAAAACCTCTGGTTGCGCATCAGTATTATCGTTTCCAGATGCAGCCAATCCTGGCGCTAAACCCCAACCACCTGCAACAGCAATTGCGTGTTCTCTTGCTCCAGTTGAACCAGCAGCATTAGCGTCTACTGGTAAAAACTTTGGTTTGTCAGTTGGCGCAGTAGTCGTTCCCCATAAACCCATTTTATTTCTCCTTATTCAACAAGAATATATTTCTTATTATTTATAATTATTTAAAACCCAAACGCTTTAATTCGTTTAGAGTTTTTGGAACTGCTGTGTGATGTATACCTATACCACCTTTTGCTTCCCATTCTTTTATATTTTTAATATAATCATCAATAAGAATATTTGGTTCTCCATCAGAATTTTTAGCAAAAGCTTGTTTCTGTGCACGAGTTACCAAATGTATATTTGCTCTTTTAAAATTAGTATTTTTGGAGAGCCACTTCATTTTTCCGCTTTTTGAATTAGGGTCTTTTTCAGAGAATGCAGAAAGAATATGAGCATCATATTTTGTTATCATTTGATGTATTCTTTTTGCCCCTGGCATCCACTCTAATTCAGCCCAAAAGTTTTTAGTATTAGATATATCTTTCCACCTTTGCACTTTGTCTGCAGTGACGAAGCTACCACCAACAACTTCGTCAGCCTTTTTCATAAAATTACACAGAACCATATCCATGTCACAATAGACTGAAGGTAAATCTTCAGCACTCACTTCTGTTAGGTCTGCTAACCTTTTCATTAGTCTTCTTTCTTCCCAATAGAAATTTTAGTTGCAGGTTTACCTGTCATAGTCTTACTTTCTTTTTTGGAAACTTTTTCTTCCTCTTTTTTGAAAGGATTGTGACCTTCTTCTACTTCCCACATTTTAGCAAGTGTTTCTCTCATAGAAACTTGTTTTTCTTGCATGATACCAACTTGCTTATCCCAATCTTCAGTTGATTGGCCTGGGGTCATGTTCAATGAATTTTTAGTAGCCTCTGGAGTTCCATATTCAAAAGCCTCTTTACTAACTTTATCTTCACGAAAATCAAAACTATGTTTTTTACGATCAGGGTCATTTGGAAAAACCATACCAAGAATTGCATTAATAGTACGATCTGGTTCACTATCGGTGGCACCTAATTTTTCATATTTATCTTGAACTTTTGACATATAAGTTCTTGCAGTTTTATAGTCTTTCATCTTTGCAGCTTTTTTGATTTCTTTAGTCATATCATCATTAGCTTTTTTAGAACCCTTCTCAGTAGAAAATAATTCAAAATCAAATTTAGCATTTGGTTTGATTTGATTTTTTTCATCAAGATAATCTTCAGACTTCATTGCTTTAGATATTGCTTTACGTCTTTTGTGAAGATACTTATCAGATGCATCTACATCACCATCATTGTCAATATCTTTGTCTTTACGATCATCAAACTTTTTCTTAACAGCAGTTTTATTTACTGCATCCATTTTTTCATTTATAACAGCAGCTTTGATAGCTTCCTCAAGGCTGCCTTCTTTTGTATCAAAGTATGCCATTTTATTTCCCCTTTACAGCATCGAGCAAGTCTCTATATGACTTTGCAATCTTTTGTTGAAATGCATCTTTTTCATCAGTTCGTCTAAGTTTCTGATGCATTGATAATGCTGCCGTTGCAACATTTGGATGTACCTTTTCTTTTTTACCATTGGCAAATTCTACAGGTTTTTGTCCTCTAAGTGTAATCACTTTTCTTAGTTGTATAATGATATTATTTTTTGCATTCTCTTTATCTTTATCAGTTGCACTAATATCAAAATCTGCAGGATCAAGGGCTTCTCTAATACCAAGAACTTGTGCATAAACATCACGATCTGCTTTGATTCTTTCTTTACTAAGACCAGCTGGCATTCCGCCAAACTTAACTGATTCACTTATACCTAACATAATATTATCACCTTGAGAAGAAGCTTCTTTACCTAATGCCTTTTCAGCTGCTTTGTAATCTTTCCTGCTAACATTAACCATTGTTTTACTTCTCTTCATTGGATGCTGTTTAACAGTGTGTTTAATATTTGCTTTAGTTAGAGCAGCTATTTGTGCTTCATCAAGTTCTTCATTTTCAACTTCTTCACGTTTGGATTTCTGATAATCTTTATATTCCTTACGTCTGGCTGCATCAGCTGCTTTTTCTTTAGGAGTCATTTGTGATACTGGTTTTTTCTTACCCTCATCAAGTTCTTCATTTTCAACTTCTTCTTTTCTCATACGTTTTTTGAACATATAATCTTTGACTATCTTGCGAATCTCATCTGTATTAGTAGTTCTTTTGTCTGCAAACATACCAACAATAACATCCATAGATTTGCCATCATCAACTGCTTTATGAATCTTCTTGGTGTTTAGTTTTGCCTCATCAAGTTCAACTTC
>JACLAA010004968.1_pt1 | contig 14771 bp, 11 predicted proteins | sample 8027891 | NCBI WGS metagenome assembly JACLAA01 (sample SAMN15724900, study PRJNA655200) | protist metagenome | isolation source: fluorescence activated cell sorting (FACS) single amplified genomes of... | place: Spain: Blaines Bay Microbial Observatory, Mediterranean Sea | collected 2016-01-19 | reverse complement strand
TGCGCGTCTCAGCCTGAAATCCATTAGCTTCCGCCTAATTTGATGGCAGCGATGCCACCCTGTACCCCGTGGCAGCAACTTGAACCGCTCGGCGGACATCAAAACAACGTCACGGTACCGGTCACGGTCACCGGGTATTTTCAAGTTTTACCTAGCTACCCCCTCATTTCCTAGCCCGAGTCAGCGATATCTCCCGACGGCCTCCCGACACGACTGACGATGCATGCGAATGATGCAACACCAAAGGGGCCCGGGTACGCCGCACCTTCGGGAGTCACGGTAAGTAGTTTTGGTTTTAACTGTGTTTATTACACGTTGCGTGTTGAAGGGTGATGTAAGTGTATAGGAAGGGTATAGGATAGGGGGGGGTATTTCGCCCTACTAGTATTTATCGCACTCCGAGTCTGCTCGGAATTTACCGTGACGTCGCAAAGGCCCGGGCCTACCTAGACGCTTCAGTGGCTCGGGAGGCGTGGTCTACACGCGAGGGGTTTAGGATCCTGCTACTTTATATAACGCTGCGACATACTCCTGCTATCATGTATCATCCCATAAGTTAACATAAGTTGTACTCGTGTGCCCGCCCTGTACTGTACCAATAGGTATCCTTACCCTTGCTCTTGCTTATCCAGCCTTCTGAGCACGGTCTGCCTTATGGCTCCTCGCCACTAGCTGGCATCTACAAAATGACTGATAGTTCTATATCTACAGTCTACGCGTGGGGCTGCTTGAATGGGCGTGGTGCTGCGCAGACCTATCCCTTGCAGATGCATGGATTGAGCGGTGAAAACGCTATGAGCTGCGCAGCGGGTACAGACCATAGCTTAGTTTTATTATCTTGCGGTGCAGTTTGGGTGTGTGGCCAAGCCGACGATTGCAGAAGTGATGTCCTACGTCAGGGAACGTCTGATTCAGGGATGACCTTTCCGATGCAGCAGGCAAAGTTCGATGGAGCGAGGATTAGCAGCGTTGCCGCCGGTGACAGTACATCGTTGCACCACAGAGTAACACGCTCTTTTTATCTGAATCATACATTCTCTTGTTGAGTAGGTATGCGATATCTCATTGTGGTAAGGTTTATTCGTGGGGGCAGGGTCGCTACGCTGTGCTTGGACACAATGATGGTGAGCAGAACCACATTATGCCAGCTCGTATCAGAGGATTCCCAGAAGATTCAATAGTGCGGCGTATTACATGTGGACGTTGGCATTGTGCGGCACTAGTCGACAGACATCAGGTGTTTCTCTGGGGTAGAAACCACTGCGGGCAGCTCGGCCTTGGCTTTTTATCGCGCGCCTGTGTTACTCCAGTAAAGATTCTACTCGAACCCGACGAAGATTGCCTTCTGTCGGTGCGTGATCTTGCTGCTGGCACAAATACCATCGTCCGCTTTGAATATGTGCGATAGATCGCATCAAGGATAAGCATAGTGGTGTTGTAGGAGAAGCGCACACAGTGGTCATTGCTGATGCCGGTCATGCTGGATTGGATGTCCCAAAGCCGCGTTTATTCAATTAGCCACATGAATGATCACCTGCTACCTAGAAACACGAGAGCTTAGGCCCGGGCATACTCGTGGGGAGATCCAAATGATTCAAGACTTGGTGGGGTTGATGTAAGACTGCATCATTCACCACAGCTGGTCAAAACAATAAATCATACCCTTGAGCGTCTTCGCTTGAATATTGCGAAAGAGGCTCAGCAACCAAAAAATTCAATTGTTTCGTGCGGGATTGCACACACACTTGTCCTTACAACGACAGGTCAGTTCCTAGCGTGGGGCTGTGGCAAGTATGGCCAACTAGGATATGGTGATCTCTGGGACAGGGAGGAGCCTGTTGTGGTTCCAGGTGTGCATTCGGTCCTTACATTTGCAACAGGCAATAGACACAATATTGCAGCCGCATGCCGTGCCTTTCAGCGCATCGATGGTTTAGGATACGCAAAATAGGTTCAAAGGGTCGCTGAAGCTCACGCTGCTCTGGCCAAACGTGAAACTGTATACGCCTGGGGCTCCAACGCCTTCGGCGAGCTTGGTCTAGGTGTGTCCCTGGTATTCATTAATGATGCAAGTTTTTGCGGCAGGTGACACAAATGTTCGCCTACAACCTGCCACGTTGTGCACGCTCAATGAAAGCATAAAGGGCTGTGCTGCAGGAGCACGTCATAGCCTTGTTCTTGCTCGTGCCTCAAGGTGAAACTTGATCCACATTATTTGCGACGCTAATGTGATACTGCATGTAGCACTCGTTCTAGGAATGCCCCATGGAACAGAATATCTATTCATGGTGACAGCGAGGAGATATCGATCTTCCATTTTGATGTACTCCGTAATAAATTCAAGGACAGAAGACAAAGTCACGTCTTACCAGGTTCGCATTAAAACAAGTCATTGAGATATTGATCAAGATATTGGTGTGCCAAGGTTTACGCTATTGTCTTGACACGCTACCAGCCGATCAAAATGCTAGTGTTCGCTTCACCTACGAGAGTGTTCTGAGGTGTTTTCCTTGTCGGCAGTCCTATGTGCTTCTTCACCGTGGCACAAAATTACATTAAACCGCTGATATATCCATTCAATGTTGTAGGTATGTCGCTCTTGTGCGCGGCGATGCCACACGAATCACAATGTAGAGGCTAAGTTTGTCAGATGGATGCCAAGCTGTGATAGATGTGGATGTGCTGAAAGCGGAAGCTGTAGTGCTGCGTGGAGTTGGGAGCGCAGTATTTTTGACAATTTTGTGACCCAAACAACGACTTCTCCTAACAAAGTCACCGATGGAGTTCTAGATATGCGACACTTCAAGGAGTTACTACAAGTCATGCACCCCGAAGGGCTATCGGAGGATGACATTGACTCTGGTGAGGTTGCCTTACATTCAAGAGCTGGGACTATCACATGGGCTGCGTTTCAAAAATGGCATAATCCGTACTTTGAGGTGATCACTTCTTGTTTCTCCCTTTGTCTGATTCTCACTCCCTCTGCATCTTAGGAAATACGTCGCGCAGCCGAAGTAGATCAGACTTGATTCATATATTCAAGGCTATTTCAACTCACCACGGCTAGACACATTGGCGCTTTCTATCTTGGGCTGACCCGTGGGTGTGGACGGGACGCGCAAACACGGCCGTCAAACCTGATGGGCTGCCATACAGATCGCATACGCGGCTAAAGACGCCAGTAGCGAGACGTCTGGCCACTAGCACTTTCACACCTAAGCACCTGGAGACCAAAGTCAGCCCAAAGCCAAATGATTACAGTCGTTGCAGCTCGCCCATAGAACAAGACGTCCGCACGCTCCAGGTGGGCTGACTCACTGCAGACTCACCCCTAGGAGTGGTCGATGTGACTTTGCGATATTGCGTTACTCTAAGGCCAGTGTTCTCATCAAGCAGCACCAAAAGCGTCGTTGCGACGTGTGTTTGCCCCTTGCTCGTATGCGGGATGTACACCCCCCCCGGGCCAGTACACGAACAGACTCGGCTCGTGTGGAGCCCTAATCGTCCTCGAATTTACTGTCCGACGCCGAACCCCCATTCTAATGATCGTCAAAGCTCCATTCAGGTCGCAATTTGTTTGAAAGCGACTAATTTTTTTGACGTCGTCCTCAGGCTAGGGACGAAGAAGCGGAGGCGTTCAAGTTCTAACGGCGTATCGGACGCCAGTGCACACCAGGCGGGGCGTGCAGATTGGGATTGCTCCTTCGTTCTCGGACTTGCGCAGCGTCCCATTGGTGTCCAAAGTTTTTTCAAGGGATGTCCAAGTGATCTGCCATTGACGCCCGCCATATGGTCTCCCGACCGGCCGCTGGTTGACACGCGGCGACGGAAAAAGATCGCGCGCTCAAGTGACCACGCGCTCAAGGCGAGCGGTATAGTACTATTAGGATAAGCGATACTTTGCGATGCATATGGAAATAGAGTGTGTAGCTCCGGACTTCCCCGGCAGCGTAGTGTAGTCGTCTAACGAAATAGTTTCTCCCATGTTTGATGGGGTTTGTGACGGGGAATTGCGTCCGTCAATAAAAGTGACTCAGGATGATAATAGTTAGGAGTGAGAGGCGACTTCCCCCTACAAAAGTCATGGAATTCAGTATTTCGGAGTAATCAATCTCTTTCTGGCTATTGGACCAGTGCTCAACGTAGTTAGCCAGTAGACAATAATCTTTGACATGTTCATTTACGTCATACGTAGTCCCAGGTAAATGTTCGGTAGACTTTTCTGTTGCGTACATAAGAGACTCGGGCTGGTACTTGATCGCCACAAGCTGCGCTTGTGTTATACCCAGTGCCTTGGCAATCTGTTTATCTTGCTCATAAAGACTCCAGATCTTCTGTTTCTCAGCCTTCGATAGGTGTCTGCTGGGTCCTGTTTCGTTTCCATAGTTGGCGAGGGAGCTTTTTGGTTCGTACCACAGTTTCATAAAGTTGAAAAAGCTTTGACGGTCAATTCTCTCTCCCCCGGAACGGAGTAGGGTCCAGTCAGCTTGAGCACCGTTCTCCATGTGTGTGTGTGTGTGTGTGTGTGTGTGTGTGTGTGTGTAGACTGTTTAGAGGCTTGGTCTATGTCCTTTTCTTTAGGATATTCCTCCCTTACTAATCAGCATGATAGTAGTAATCATGCCAGTGATTACTAGTAATTATTTATTTACCGTAACTACCTCCACTGGCAGTCTGAGCCTGAGGTCTTACTCTACCTCCCCCACCTCCTCTTTTACCAAACCTTCATCAGCTGGAGGCATATACCCTTTCTCATCCGGGAGAAGTACCACCCCGACTGTTTTATGGATTTGTTCGAGAAGATTTGATTCCAGGTAAGGGTGCAGGGCAATGTTTCCTTGGCGCATTTGCTGAAGCAAATCGAAGGCGTCGTGTGCATTTCCTTTTTTAAAATGATACTCAACAAGAAGAGCGTACGCATCGCCAATCCGAATTGCCTAAATATCAATAATAAAACACATACGAAGCTCAATCGGGGGAAGCCACACAAATACCCACTGTTGTGGCCTCTCGCCTGCTCAAGATGGCAGTGCACATATCAGCCATCTTGTGAGGATCAGACTTTTCGTACTTTCGGGCTTGGACAAAATCAGTAACAATAGCTATCCGTGATTCAAGAACGTCAATGCGGCATTCCCGATCAATCAATTTTTTGGCTTTCTCGAGTTGTTGTTTTGACTCTTTTAGTGCATCCAAAGCCTTCTCGTAGTCGCGAAACTCATCTATTTCCATCTGCGCATAGGCATCGTAGAACGCAGCAAGAGGTTCATGTGCACGTGCTTTAGTGTAGAACTCAACAATTCGTTTTGTCAGCTCGGCCGCATCAGTCGAGCCCGATTGCCAGTCCAGCGACTGGAGATAATTTGCTGCTAGTATATATATGTCACGATTCCGACTCACAGAAGCGTAATATATGATATTTTTTGTGTCTCCGCTTTTCAACAAACATCTTAGAGCGCGAGCACGATCACCAGCCTGGGTAAACTTTTTGCATGCAAGTTGATAGGAGTTTTGCTTCTTACACACACGTGCAAGATCAAGAATCAGCTCTACACGCTCATCATGGCTTATTGCTGGGGCCTTGTGTGAGATTAATGAATACTGCTCACCTTTACCACTACTATCATCATGATCTCGGTATTTTTCTATCTTTGGGGGAGTCATTGCATCGGCAAGCTCCTCCGTAATTGTGACATGGTGTTCACAGCAGAGCATGATTGCCTGCTTATATTTCCCACCCCTGATATACAGCCTGACAGCCTGCTCGTACTGACCGTGCTCGACAAAGAATTCAGCGCAGCGCGCTACCACATTGGGTGGAGCCGAGTTGTCTAGTTCTCTAGAGATAGTGGAGAGAACTTCAAACATTTCCGTGCGTCCAGCACTACCTACTTTGAAGCAGAGGTCGAGTGCTTTTGCAAGTTCACCGCCTTTCTGGTAGAGGTGGACAGCTTTCTCAAACTCACCTTTTCGCTCAAAATAGAGAGCACAATCAACTTGAAGGCTTGGACAAGCCTCTATGGAGAATTGCAAAAGGTTAACGTCTAGTTGATATTGACGTGCCAGACGAATTGCGTGGTTATAGCAACCAGACTTAGCAAAATAATGTATCGCCTTATTGATATCACCGCAACCCTCGAAGTGGCGAGCAAGATGGTATGCGCCAGCTGCTGAAAATGATTGACCAATAATTTCTACTGCATGATTTGTCTGGTTTGCAAAGCATGCCACGCGCACAAGGGAGTAATAGTCACCAACTGATTCATAGCAATGCTGCGCTGAATCAATGTGCCCCAAGGACTCACAGTAGCCAGCCCACCACCTCATTAGCTCAGTGTCCTTAGCCCGCATGATGTACCGTTCCAGTGCCGCTTGCTCACCTCTAGTGACTAACATACGAGGTACCTCACGTCGATGGGTGTTGGCTAGCTCGAAGTGTCTAGCAGCGTTGTCGTACGACCCCAGTGCCTCAAGATGCAGTGCGTAGCGATGGTGAGTTGAACGAAGGTGAATGCGGTCTGAGTACGATGCCAAATCAAGAGCAAGTTCCCATTCACCGGCTGCTTGGTACAATTCATTCAAGAGATCGAAGCGTCGGCACTCACGATAAAGCCGTGCAGCATCATTGCGAAGCCCCAGTTGAACCGCAACCTAAAGACAACTGCAGCTCAAAATGTTATTGCGCCCCAAAATGTTTCTCTCGCAGACACAAACCGATGCAACTCGAGCTTCTAGTTCAGCAATCTCAGCCTTGGCAATCCGGACGGCAGCGGCGCCCCGCGCATGTCCCATGTGACCAAGGCAGACTTCTGCGACGTCCAACCGCTTTGTCTGCACGCACATGTGTGCCATGTTTTCCCAGACCGCAGGGGATTCAATACAGCGAACAGCCCGATGTGCTTCGTCCATGTTGCCAATTGTCAGATGGAAAGAGAAATCAAGCAAAGCAGAGCGTGTTTTATTGTCAGCGTCATCAAGACCAACAAAGTCTCGCATCACGCGACTACATAGCGCGACACACCTCAAGTTGGATGTATCATTGTGTCCATCATCACTATTGCCAAGACTGCCGTCAAAATCTGTTTTAGTACCTCTGGTACTGCAGCGGGTAAAGAACAGCTGAGGCACTTGAACCCCTAGAAGAGCTTCTAGGGGTGGCTCTAAGGGGAAAGCATCCTGAAGCAGCATTCCATACTCAGCTGTCACAAACAAGGTCATAACTTGCACGCCTGAGCTAGAGTTCCCTCGAACGTTCTGTGTGAGGTCGCTTGCTATGCCATGCCGGGACTCTGTTGGTTCAAGTGAACCCGAGACCATGCTCTGAGCCAATAAATGCGGTTGACTCAGTTTGTTGACTCCATAATCCCCAAGTACAATCGGCACTTTTCGTGCTTGCCGTGTCTCACAAGTCAGTAATTTGGGTTCAAGCGGATCCCAAAAATGAGAAGTTGGGAAATGCTGCAGCTCAAAAAAATCATAAGAGTCAACAATATCCCTTTCTGAGTCATATACGTGTAAACGTGAGTCGGGTTCTCGAATCCGGACAGATTTGCCATATACCTAAGGTTGTATCATGTAGAAATTATTCACGCGACATTGAATTAGCTCTAATCCGCTCGCTAACGCACATGATCAGCAATGATAGAAACACGTGTACCATCAGAATTACAGCGAATAGAACGAATGGCGTTACCTTTTGATTTCTCCTGAGTTTGTGTGGCTTGGTGCCCTTGTGATGTTTTGCAGTGGATTCTTTGCGACTCAGTAGAAATTGAAATGGAAGGGACAAGGTTCTGTGCATGTGCCCAGAGATTAAAATGGCCTGGAGAGCCAAGTTGTTTCGGCTCACGGCGGGTCACTTTGAATAATTTGATAAGACCTGTATCTGTCGCAACAGCAAGGAACTGACCGTTGACATCAAGATGAGTAGGAGAACCCTCGCCTTCAGAAAATGTCATTTTCTGGCGCACAATACCATTTAGGTTGCAAAGCTCGACTACATTATTCGATGCACGATATATTGTCTCATCACGGAGAGCCATGGCGCGTGCTGTAGACGAAAATTTTGCAATTGGCAGCGGTTTGTTGTCTCCCATATCATAAGACCATTCAAACACCTGTGCCTTCTGGCCGTTCCAGACCAAAACCTATAAATTACCCGTAAGCAAGCATAAGCAAGACAGGAGAGGCGGGATAGAGGGAAAGCTCAAAATGACGCCGTGTCTTTCGTGTCTAGAAGATACAGCAAGACCTCGGATGGATATATCGGCAGCCAACAATGCGCTAGCACCGCTTTGCCTTTCGAGTCTGACACTGTCAGTTGAGAGCTGAATGGCTCCAACATCGCAGCAAAGAAGTCGGTGAAGCACGGTCTCGGAAAGAAGAGAGGCTTGTCCATTAGGAGCGGCAGCTACAAGTAGGCCTTGGCCGGGTCCCCATGCAAGCAAATCGATGGATGAATTGCCTCCACATGCCGTTGATGACGGCATCGCTTCCCAGTCATTTGCCTATATTAACATGCGTAAAATTTACCACAAAAGTGTATACATTTACGGTGGTCCCTGTGTTCTTTCCATTATCGCAGCACATATGCTGGTACTTACCCACAAAACGCCACATAGCGATGCTACCATCTTCTGTACCCGCAGCAAGAAATCTTTGCAATGGATTGAAGGCCACTGACGACACACGCGAATCGAGCCCCAAGCCTACTGAAGATAGTGTCACAATATATGTTTCGTCACTCAGAAGATTCCAGAGTCTTATCAATGCCTATTTGCACAAGATAGCATGGCTCCTGTTAAATTTAGACACCGACAGGCCAGAGCGCTCTGGAACCTCTCCGGTAGCAGCAGCAATAATTCCCGGTCCCGCCCAACAGACGTGCTTTATACCACGTTCTGGTGAGCCACCAGCAACTGAAACTTTCATTTTCATTATGGGAACCACCTTGCAGTCACTACGTATTTCAAGTTGGGCCAGTATAAATGTGCGTGTCAAAACAACAAGACGTGATTTCTTTTCGAAAAAGAGCATATGGTCGATGTATGCGCCAAGTGTCTGCACTTCGCTTACTCGCCCCAAGTCGTCTATGTAATGCACAGAGCCCCGGCGTGTTCCAAGGAATAATGAAGACGACAGTCCTTGTGCAAGTGCATCTGTCTGGACCTATCAATATATGCTACGGAGTTATGCACTGCCGATTAACACAGAGTAGTGCCAAGCCCAGGCTCAACGGTGTAAAGACCTATGATTGCAATAGAAAAAATGAAACCCGCTTGACATGACAGAGCCCGCGCTGGCTTTGCGCGGCGCAGGTAACCCCCGATCCAATGGAGATGCCTTTAAAGAGAGAAAGGCCTCCACGGTTATCCGCCTGATCAACATCCCCCCAGGATTAAGAGGTAGCAGTATTAAAGTTTTTACCTTCCATATTAAGATCGCACCAGAGTTATTCGCAGAAACGAGTCGTGTCGCCGACGGGTTCCACATAACTGTACGAATAGGCGCTTGCCCACTCGAATCAGTAAATATACAAGTGCTTGATAGCGTATCAGCCAGATCACGGGGACTAACTTCGGATGATGACAAAGGTGATAAATCCCATACAGAGATGCTGCCATCTCCCCATCCGGCAGCAATTACTTTGGCTGTCGGGTGCCAAGCAATCGCCGTCGCATCGCTCTTGCGAAGGATTCGACATCGCTCCAAAGACACACCCTCTTCCAGGTAGAATGAAATACAGTGGTCATTTGTTGAGAATGCACAGATGGGCTCTACAACGCACCACGCTGCTGAGATCACTTTTGAACACCCGGACAATAAGCATGGAAAATCAAGGAAAAGCGACATAACTGCCGCCGTACTGCGGTACAAGCTGGTACCGTAGGTACGAGCTTGTACTAGACTCGAGCTAATTATACTGGTAAGCTCTTACTGTCGGTGCGCGTAGCCCGACCTCTTGCTAATTTGTCATAGCATACCCGCCGTTCATAGCCTAATATAGGTGGGAGCTTGGGGGACCGAGGCCCGATTTTCCGAGAGTCAAGTTGGGCCCGGACTCGGAGATTTGAAATTGATCCGACCGCGACCGTGACCGTGCCAGTGACTCTGACTCATCATGATGATAACTTGAACTTGAATGACTCGGCTAATCATGACTCCGAGTCGGATTTGTTCAAATCATGCCAGTGACCGTGACCGTGACTCGGACTCGGACTCGGAGTCGGATTTTTTTATCCCGCCAGGGCCTCACTGGCAGCCTGCCAGTGCCAGCTGGCTACTGAGTGAATCTCAGGCTGGTTAAACTTCACTGACACTGGCAGGCTCTGACTCGGAGACATAAACGAGCACAACTTCAAGTTGAACGGAGTTCCGAAGTTCGTTCAAGTTGCCCGGGCAATGCCTATGCTACAGGTAAACGCGACAAAACCACCACGAAGCATACCGTAGATACATTTATTCTGATGCATTTTATTACATCAATCTACGGTACCGTAGGTGGTACGGTAGGTACGTACCTACGGTACCGTGGGTACTTGTACCTAGGGTACCTACGGTACGGTAGGTACCAGTACCTAGTACCTACGGTACCTGCGGTACGGTACAGTGTACACTTATTGCTTGCATGCCGCGGCGGCTGAGCGGCAGCTGTTTATATGTGCATATGCTGCATCTAAACTGAACTCCCGAGGCTGCCATGGAGGAAACACCTGACGTTGTTAAGTTCCAGCCGCCCCCCCGGGGTCCTTACGCGAAGCTACACGGTGCTCCCGAGCGGATTGCTGTGTGGAGTTCAGTCTGAGAATATGTTTAACTCAGACGACATGTCCCTCAAGCAAATGTACCATAGAATGAAGCACTTGCCACATACAACACCCTTTAGCTCTCCGGTGGCAGCCGCTGCGTTGGATGCCGTGCCCGTTTGCATGCTCGTATTGGGTAGTTCTGTATCTAAGAAAAGAGACCTTTTCCAGGGGCCATACCCGGGGAAGGAGATGCTTCCAGTCGCTTCTCAGACGGAAACAGATGCGGGTGAAGGAATTATTGGCCTGCTTTCAAATGATTTGTTTGAAGTACTAGCCGCGAACACAAATTGTCCCTGGGGCTCGAATTTTGCGCAATGGCGTTGCGTGGTAACTGTCAAGTTTGTCGAATTTCATGACGAGCTTGTGACCGACCTCCTTCGGCCATCGACTAATGAGCGTATTGATGATACAACACCATGTTTTCGCAAGGCTGCTGGAAAAGATTGTGGAATAGCTGGTACCGTAGTAGTCACTAACGACATGCATCGCGGTGCCTATCTCCAAGGAGCTACGTCACAGCGAGTATATTCAGCAACGGACGTGGCGCGGTTAGTCCAGGAGGGACGTTTGCGTCGTGATCAGTATGCAGACGTGCAGGCATCCATGGATTGTGCAGCTTGTTATTTTGAATTAGAGCTGCACCACCTTGCCTTGAGTGATCGCAGCGAATGCAAGCCCTCACCCACGACCGCACGTAGTACAGTGTTAAATAATGAAGAGCTGGCACAGGGTTGGAAGTGCATCGCGCTATCGACAATTTCTATCATAGAGGTACCGTCAACACACAAGCTTGCGATACCTCGGGAGCAGCTCATTCTACGAGAGGGCTCCAAAAGGAATCGTTCTTTGTACTCCCTTGTATCCTGCATTGATAACCTCTGCAAGCCACATTCAACAAGAGTGCATGTCTCCCATGGAAATTCGCAGCTGGCTTCATTGCTTGCAGAACGCCTCGGGGGGAATTGCTTGTTGCTATCACTTGCTTGTGCTGATGCAAATGACAGTTCAGAGACGCGTTCTGCCACGCTACAGCTACAAAGCAAACTCGGTAGCATACGCCAATTTCCAGTCTCTTTATCTCAAACGCATGTCCTGGGCCTGGTGCTGCGGCATCGGGCATGTATGCTTGCCATGAATCGCTTAGCAAACGACCACCACGCTCAGGTTACAAAGTCAGAACTTGTTGTCCGCGAGAAGAACGATGACTTTGAGCAGCCCCTCGACGCTCCATTATCTAAGCGTTTACATATACTCGAGCGCTTGCTTGCCGATAGCAGGCTTGACACGACATCTGCACGCGAGGATAGTACCAGGGTGTATAATGTCTTAGAATTGTTCAAGGGCAAATATACACAGCTTGCGGAACAAAAGGCTAACCAGGCTAAAGCACTGATCCGCGCGGAGCAAGCAAAAATGGACATCTCTCGAGCGTTTCTCGAGTCCAAGCTTTCGAAAAGCAATCTGCGGGCATCCTCCGAGCTTGATCGCTATTCGTCGGAATCCGTGTTTCTCTCTCTCAAAGATAGGGCGGCCGAACTCGCGATAGAGTGCGAAGAGTTGAGAGCGCTTAAGGCCCACATGCAAAGCCGCGAGAACTTCCTGACGACGGAACTGAGTAAGACCCACGAAACCTCAGAAAAGCTCCGCTGCGAAGTAGCGAGATTCAGCAGAGAGGAAGATGTTCTTAGGCTCGAGGTCAACACGGAAAAGGCCCGAAATATTGAAATATCAGCCGAGTTACTCAGAGTGGCGCAACAGCGAGACGCTCTAAAAAGGAGCGCACAAAAGCACAACGAAATCACTCGGAAGATCGACAGAGATTCGGCGGTCGATGCGACATCTGTGGACGCGGACAGGCGGAACCGACAACTGCTAAAGAGTGCGAATGAGATGAAGGCCGAGTTCAGTGGCCTTCAGCGAGATCACGCTAGCGTGACAGCCGAACTGTCACAGGCACGGGTAGAGGCCGAACGAGCGCTTTTGGACCAAGATAAAGACGCAGCTGCCATTCTAAAAGCAAGAGAGGCAGAGCTTGCCGAAGCAAGGGAACTTGTAGAAGAGAGTCTTCAAAAATTAACGTTGATGAAAGATGCCAAAGAAAAAGATGCTTGGGGTTTGCACGGAGAGGTACTGGCGATGAAGAGGCGTGTCAGTAATCTAGAACTTGCTTTGAAGCGAAGTAAGGCAGATGCTGCGCAAGTAAAAATGGAAGGAAATGCGATGAGGAAGCGATGCATAGCCCAGGAAGCAGACTATTGCGCACGACTAGATGCAGATCTTGCGTCAGCACTGGAAATCGTCTACTGGACCAGCCAGGACGCTAGACCGAACACGTCGATGGACAGTCTCCCAACTTTGAACGGATTGGTCGTGAAGTTTGTTGAATTCAGGGATCCTTTACAGAAAAACTCCTTTTCCGCTTGCTATCAACGCTTTGTGCAAAGCTATCGGGAGAGGGAAGGCCAGTTGGGTTCAGACGTCGATAACTTGAGGGCGTCACAACGCCTGGCCACTGCCCGTCTGAAGGCCGCCCTCGATCACTGTGATTGTCTCCAGGATGCGCTGACGCGACACTGCCCGACGAAGGTGAAGGAGCTGAAGCACGAATTTGGCGAGACGCTCGAACGCGCGGCCGGTGATCTTTCCGAGGCCCGGGTACCACAGACCGTAGAGGCAGAGCGCGAGAGCTATTACGCTGCGTTGGACGAAGTGAGAGCCCGAGCGACGCTGCAGCAAGGTCGAGCGATAGCCGCGATACGCAGCCTGCAGAAGGCATGTAAAGAGAAGCAGGAGCGCAACGACGATCTTGCACGGCAGATCGATGGACTCTGTGGGGAGACCCCCCGCCCGGGCGTCAAACCTCGTGCCAGCGGGGAGACGTCCGCGGTCACGACACGCTTAGAAGCAAACAGGTCGCCTGTTGTACAGGGTGAGACCGAAACTGAACCCCAGAGAGACAGCAAGGAAGGCAAAGAAGATATGGACCAGGCATTGATACGTGCGAAAGCGCATTATGACGAGGCTTTGAGGAGGGCCGAAGCGCTTAAACTCGTCGCCAACAGAATGCAGCAAGCAAGGGAACCTCAGCATACTTCAAGGACACAAATAGATCCAGACAGACGACGAGCCAAGGCTGGAAAGCAAATAGCCACAGCTCGCAGAGCGGTGCAAAGACTCCATCGTGACCTTGAATTGGCAGCTCTTGGCGACGACAGCCCCGCGAGAATGGGATCCTCCGAAATGCGCAACCTCAGCTGGCTAGATAAGTCTTCAAGAACACCAGAGACCAGTTCGAATCCAAATGCGAATGTGAGAGACATAACCCCCAAGTCGACAATGGCCCTGCTTGGCGAGGCCGAGGGGCGATGTGTACAACTCGCCTATAGGGTTCAAACGCTGGAGGAGGAGCTGGCACGCTACCGCGAATATATGGAACGAACAATTCGTCGATATCATGTCGTGCAGACAGAAACATCGCATGAATAGCTAGGTAGCGAGAGGCGCGAGGTGGTGTCAAATCACCGCGGCGTGCTAGGCTGAGTCGCAGCAAAATGCACCCTGGCACTGGCACCCCGGGACGGGCTTCTTACTCTCCGATATCGTCTTTATGTCAAGTTATTGCCGTTGGGCGGTCCTGTGCAGCTGCAGGAGATTAAGTATCTTTGGCATTGTCACGGTTATGTCACGGTATCCGGGATCATGCCAGCGATCCTGAGACGTTTCCAACTTTGAAGCACAACTCGCACTACTTGTATTACCTACTTAGCCTACTTCCTATCCGAATGGCAGTGGGAGATAAAGGAACATTTGTAACATTCAAGTTTAACTTTTTCAACCATGTGGGCGTCGTCGTGCAAAGCCGTGGCCTCGTTTTGCTCGTCCGACGACGTGTCAAGGATGTCTTTTTTTGGTTTGGGCGCCATGTGTAGATATATCGAGAGCAAAAATAGTCAGAATTGCTAT
>JACLAA010002084.1_pt1 | contig 14772 bp, 12 predicted proteins | sample 8027891 | NCBI WGS metagenome assembly JACLAA01 (sample SAMN15724900, study PRJNA655200) | protist metagenome | isolation source: fluorescence activated cell sorting (FACS) single amplified genomes of... | place: Spain: Blaines Bay Microbial Observatory, Mediterranean Sea | collected 2016-01-19 | reverse complement strand
CCACCGCTCGCGGCGTCGTCGACGAGAGAGAGGCGGGCAAGCAGTCGGGCGGTGCCATCTCCTCCTCAGGCGGGCGGCGGCGCCTCGGATGGGGTCAGGGTCTCGCTGCTCGTGGTCTGGCCAAGGCGGCACCCCCGACACCAAAGGCGGAGGAGCCGAGCACGCCGGGACCCGGCAACGAGGGTCCCGGCGAGGAGGGTGACGAGTCTCTCGCGACGCCGATGAGCGGGCAGCCAATGGCGCTGGATGAGGCTTCTGACATGGAGGTGCCGCCTTCCGGCCCCGTGATGCTTGGAGACGAGAGGAGCACCGATGCACTCGACCCGCCGACTCCTCATGCCGCTCCGCCCGTCGCCTCATTGGCCTTTGACAACGTGCCGGACGTGCCTATGATGGGCGAGGTCGCATCCCGCCTCGCCTCTGAAGGGTCGGTCGCCTCCGCTGGCCCCAACTTTTCGCCGTATCGCGAACCATACGCTGCGCCCGTACCCGCCGCGCCGCCGACGCCGACACCGACACCGCCTCCGGCCGTGGTCCCGCCTAGCCCCGTCGCCTCTGCGGTCCCGCCGCACGTGACGGCTCAAATCTCGGCCAATTCTCCATCGAAGCTTCCACCAGGTATGAGCAAGATCGAGCTGCTGACCGAGATTGACGATCTCGAATCTTCGATTGAGGAGATCGAGGCGAGGATCGAGGAGGCCGAGACGAAGCGAGAGGCCGCGCGCAAGGCCGCCGAGGCCGAGCAGGCCCGGCAGGCCAACGCCGCCCGATCGCCCGCTCCCGGTGGCTCGGGTGGTCGTGGCCGCGAGAGCGACGAGGGACTTGGCGCACAGTATGCCAATACGGGCGAGCTGATTGAATTGGTCTACGCTTTGAACGCGCAGCGCGCGGATACGGCGCGCGGATCGCTGCTGCTCAAGTCGGGCTTGCCCTTGGCCGCGCAATTGGAGAGGGTTGGCGGCGTGCTGCCGTCGAAGCAGCCAGTGTACGCGAGCAACCTGGCGACTCACCGTGAGCGCATGGCTGCTTTGCTCCAGCCGCTCGTCAAGAGGCGCGTCGCCGCCCGCGAGGCGAACAGGGCGCGGCTGCGCGCCGAGTACACGCAGTACGCCGAGGAGTGGAACGGCTCGCTCGCGCGTCGGGAGCGCGAGCGCGATGCGCGGCTGCAGCGTAAAGAGAAGAAGTTACTTGAGGAGGAGACTAAGCAGAGCGGGTTGGTGCGCTCGACGTCGCATGGGGGCGGCTCGCGGCGCGGTGCGGCCTCCTTTGGCTCCGTGGACGTTGTGCGGTCAGAGGAGGAGATGAATGCGGTCATCGCGCAGCTCGCGGCCGCGGAGAAGCGTGAGAAGACGGCCGAGTGGATTGCCAAGGCATGCATCGATCCAACAGCGATGATCTTGGAACCAGATCGCTCCGACTTGCCACGCTACGAGAATCGGGCCAACCTTGTCGAGGACATCAAGGCGGAGGAGCGCGAGCGGCTCAAGCGGTGCGTGTGGACGGCCGACGAGCGTCAGATCTTTGCCGAGCGCTGGGTGCAGTTCCCAAAGAATTTCCGCAAATTAAAGTCGTACCTCGAGTACAAGTCCTACGGGGATTGCGTCGCCTTCTATTACCTAAACAAGCATGCCTTGGAGCTCAAGCGCAACGTGCGACAGGCGTCGCGCAAACGCGGAGGCGGATACGGCAAGACGCCGCCGCAGCAAGCCGGCCGTACCTCGTCGGCGCCCGGCGGTCAGATTGCCCAGTCGTGGCTTGACGATCCTGACAACTTTATTGTTCCTACCAACCGTGAAGGGATGCGTGCACGCCCAAGGAACATGTGCTACAAGGAGAGCGAGATTGGCACCGCGGCGGGAGGAACCGCGGGCGCGGCTGGAGGCGCGGTGCCGGAGGGCAAACCGGCCGACGATGCCGCGTCCGCGGCTGCTCGACAGCCCACCCCGCCAACCGGAACCTCTTCTGCGGGCGAGACGAATGCCATGGCCGCCTCTGCGAATGCGACGACCAACCGGTGGTCGGAGGCGGAGCGTGCGCGGCTGTCGGAGAGCGTCGCGACGTACGGCTTGGACAATTGGCAAAAGGTGGCCGAGATGGTCGGCACCAAGACCGCGACGCAGTGCAAGAACTACTTTGCCAACTACCGAGATCGCCTGCCCGGGCAGGACAAGCTGCCGCCGAGGGAGGCGGGAGCGGGTGGCAAGGGCGACGCGAAGCCGGGTGCTGGTGCGAAGCGCGAGGCGACGGCACCGCCAGCGGGCGCGCCGCCGGCCAAGGCGGGCAAAGGTATGAGTAAGAAGGCCAAGGCGGAGGCAAAGGCGGCGCAGCAGGCGGCGAAGCGGGAGGCGGAGAAGGCGGCAAAGGATGCGGAGAAGGCGCAGGCGGCGACTGCAGTCAAGAAGGAGCCGCCAATCGCGGCGCAGGCTGCACCTACGCCGGCGGCGGCTGTTAAGAAGGAGGCGGAGACCGTCGTACTCACGGCCGCTGCCGTGACGCCAGCCGTTGCACAGTCGAGCAAGGCCTCAGCATCGATGCCGCCTCCCGCCACCCTCGCGGCCGCGGCGGCCTCGGCATCGCGCGGCCCGCCACCCATCCTCTCGGCGACCGCCGCCCGGCCAGCGCAGGCCGCGCCCGCCGTCAGCGCCACGACCAGCGCCGCCGCGGCGGAGGCGGCGGTGGCCGCGGCCGCGGGTGCGGCGACGGCGGCGGCGGCGGCGGCGATTGCTGCCATCCTCGCGCCGGCCGCTGCCCGGTCGTCGCCGCCCGTTGCGGCGCCCGCGGCCGCTCGCGGTGCCGTCCTGGCGCCGCAACTCGTCGGCGCCGCCCCCCAGCCGGCGGTCGCGCAGCCAGTAGCGGTGCTCGCTCCGGCGGCGGCCCAAGTGCTGGCCGCTCCGGCGGCGGCTGAGGCGGCGGCCGAGGCGGCCGAGGAGGCGAAGGAGGAGGAGGCGGCGCCGATGGCTGTGGAGGAGCCTGCGACGGCCGCTCAGGAGGAGGAGGCGGCGGAGGGCGAGGAGGAGGAGGGTGAGGAGGAGTCTGAGGCGGCGGAGGAGTCCGAGTCAGCAGCGGAGGCGGCAGAGGAGTCTGAGTCAGCCGCGGAAAAGTCGGAGGCGGCGGAGGAGGAGGAGATGGCTGTGGACGAGTAGTTGAGTACATGTCATGTTACGGACCGTGTATACAGTCGTTTTGAGTGGATCTGGCATAGCTGAGTTTCAACGAGTCACCACTCTCCAAGCAAGTGGGCATAACTTTTGTAACGGTCTGACGCGGCTGGGCACGTGGCAGGTCCGCGCGAGTCGCGGGCGTCCGTGTGCTGCTCTCTGCCTCTCCTGGGCTGTGGTCGTCGTGGGCGAGGCGCGTGCAAGCCTTACGCGTGCAAGCCTCTTTGTGACTTCTACCATGGGCAAGAATTCCGGCCGCGCCAACAACGGGCGCACCATCACGTTTGACGATGCGAAGCGCAAAGATTACCTCACCGGCTTCCGCAAGCGCAAGAAGGCGCGGCGCGAGTACGCGATGAAGAAGAACGTGGAGGAGGCGAAAAAGCAGCAGAAGGACGATCGGCTCGAGGGTCGTCGCTTCAAGCGCGCTCAGCGCATCGGCGTGGGCGTGGAGGATCTCGATGCCATCGACGCTCGGATGGCAAAGGAGGAAGAGGAGGAGGAGGAGGCGGTGGCGCCGAATGCGGAGGTGACGACCTACGAGGACGACGAGGAGGTGACGACCGCTGTTATCACGCCGCTGTTGGATGAGGACGCAGGGGGCGAGCGCCCGCCGCGGATTGTTATGCCGCTGGTGGGTAAGGCTGCAGCTGCTGCCATGGCTGCTGCGCGTGCGGGCGCTGCTGCGGGCTCGGGCGCTGCTAGCGCTGCTGCAAAGCGTCCGGCGAAGAAGCCATTGCCGTACCCATTGCCACAGCCTGGCGGCGTGCAGAAGAAGAAGAAGAAGAAGGCCGGCTCGTCTAAACCATCCCGCTTCTCGTCCAAGAAGGCCAAGGCCAAGATGAAGGCACCTAGTGGTCCAAAGTCACGGATCATTAGCAGGAGCGCGCCGAAAAAGGGAGGAGGGTGAGCGCCCTAGCGCACGCACATGCTAGACTCTGATGTCCGGTTGTCCGCTCTGACCGTGGCGGAAAATGTGGTTACACAAAAAAAGTCCCCACACCTTCCATACCGGGGGCGCGTGCCTTTTGGTGCCACGTGTCCCTCTCCTTACTGTTTCATTTTCGAAGTGCTGGTCTTGTTGAGAGGCCAGTGCGCGCTTCCGGCCCCTCACTGTTATTTTTCTGCGCCCCTCTCTCTCCTTCTCGCCGAACGCCATGGCCGCCCGCCCGAAGAGCGCGGCGCCGAGCTACAACTGGAAGGAGCGGTACGGCCAGATGTCCATGCCCGCCGGCGTCCCCGGCATGTTTGGCCAGAGAGTCTCCCTCGCAACCTATGACTACGGAGCGCAGCTCTCGGCCGTCATGGGCCTGCAGGAGCACGCGCTGAAGCGGTACACGCCGTACGCGAAGACGGCGTCGGCAGGGTGGGCCGCGCCCGGCAAGGAGCCCTCGATCAAGCCCAAGGCCTCCCAGACCGGCGCGGGAGTCGTCTCTGCGGGTTCCATCGACAACACGTATCTGCCCAAGCCTCTGACAAACGCGTGGGGCAAGGCGCGCGAGCGCTTCGAGAACGAGATCGAGAAGGCGCCGCACAAGCAGGCGACGGACCTGCTTACCGTCGCCAAGGGCGCCCACATGCCCATGCCCCGCCATACGATAGTTGATATGACCTCGGTCCGACCGCTCTACTCTAAGACCATCCCTGGCTTCCACATGATCGACCCGCTGCGCGTCGACTCGGGCTTCATCCGCGGGCCGAACATCATCCCGGGCGCGGCGCCGCCGCCGCAGTCGGCCATGATCGGCGTGAGGGACACGCCGACCGTCCCGCCCAACCACCGCGACCTCAAGATTGCATTCGACCAGAGTATGGACACGGGCCGCATCCCCGTCTCCAAGGTCGTCCGAGGGATGAACGTCAAGTCGCGGCCCAAGTCGGCGGCGCCCATGTTCCTCACGAAGCCGGCGGGACTGCCGGGAGGCCTCTCGCTCATCCAGACGGACGCGTGAGCCGCGCGGCGGGGCGGGGGCGTCCCGAGCTCGCTTTAGGCAGGGGGGTGGAAACGCGGGCGGAGGAGCAGAGAGTGGCTAGAGGCGCGGGCGGACGGTGCGACGCGTCGCGCCGCCGAGGAGGGCAGACTATCCTAAGCCGCGAGAGTGCGGAGGGGCGGGGGAGAGACGTGGGCGATGGAAGGAAGGAGCGGGCTCTATACGGAGGATGAGATGCTGTCTGGCGTCTGGCGGAGGCGGATGACCGACACAGACTCAGTGCGAGCAGTGTTGGTGATTCGTGATGCGATCAATGATCCCGGACGTGGATGGATGGTACGTGGCGTCTGTGAGGGTGGCCGGCCTCGTGGCCATGCGATTGCGTGGTCCGCCCGGGGTCCGTGGAGAGGGTGTGGAGCAGCGTGCGATATGCGAGAGGCGGTGTAGTGAGCCGCCGCGGCCTGCGCGCACGCGCGGAGATCGGACGGAGAGAGGTGAGAGCGACGCGACGGAACACCTGTGTCCAGTCGTCAGTCTTGTACAAATCGAATTCGCGAAGTTGGCAAAATGGAATTCTTACAGCAGGAGCAGCGACGCACACCTGCTCCGTGCACCGTGCGGCGGGACGGACCGCGACCGGGCGGCAACATGAAACGGTTTGTCCGCTCTATCCGAACAGACAGGCATGAATGAACATGCGTGATGCGAGAGACCCGTGGTGCGTGGACCCATGCATGGTGCCGTGGCCCGTGCGCACCAAACCGAGGCCCAACAAGCAACATACCAACATGCATGCAACATCAACAAGCCTACCAAGGTTCACGCCATGGCGGTGGCGGTGGCGGTAGCGGCTGAGCCGAGGGCGGCGGCGGTGGCGGTGGCGGTAGCGGCTGAGCCGAGGGCGGCGGGGGCGGCGGCGACGGTGGCACGGTCGGCGGTGTTGCATCGCAGCCCTCACGTAAATAGCCCAGTTGAGCGCACGACACGCCGCACACGTCCCTCACGTAATCCGTGCTAATGAAGCCTTGGGGGATGACAAAGTTGCAAACGTTCTGCTCTCGAGCATATCCTTGGAAAGTGAGAAGATCCATCTCACACGATCCTGTTAGTCTTGCTTGTAGGCCGACGTCGCCAAGGCTCGCGCAACCGCCATTTGCCAGCTGCTGCAGGCCGCTTCCGGTGCACGAGGCGAATACGCCAGGAGTGTCGACGCATGCGAAGGTGCGCGGGGGTGGTGGAGGAGCCTGCGGGGGCAGTGACGGTAACGGCGAGCCCGGAGGCGGTGGCGGCGGCGAGGTCGGTGGAGGCGGTGGCAGACTTGGTGGTAATGCCGGCTCGCACGCGGCACTGAAGACGCCCGCACGGCTGCACGTGCTCGCGCAGAACTCGCTCACGAGCGACGTAGCAGTGAAGCCAAGTGGAGGTGCCCACGAGGCCCCTGTTGTGGCAATCCAAGTGGTCACGACTTGCGCCTGGCTCCGACAAGTAGCCTCCGGCTGACTGTTTGCCAACTGGACGCCTCCACTGATAATCTCTGCGCACGTAATCGCAGTTTGTTGTATCGCATCGTTGCAACCAAGGTAAGCTGCACCGCAACGAACCCCCGTGTAGCCCAGTTGAGCGCACGACACGCCGCACAAGTCCCTCACGTAATCCGTGCCAGCGAAGCCTTGGGGGATGACAAAGTTGCAACCTTGCTCTATAGCATATGGTTGGAAAGCGCCAAGTGTCCACCCACACCATTGAGGCTGTGCTGATTGTGTGCCGGAGCCGTCAAAAACCGCGCATCCTCTACTTGCGAGCTGCTGCAAGGGCCCAGCAGCGCAAGAGGCAAATACGCCAGAGGTGTCGACGCATGATCCGGACAGCATTGAGAGTTCGAGAGCGCGTCGCGTTGCGTGCGCCGACGGTCGGTCAAGCGCCTTTGCACGCCCGGCGCTTTCCTTGGCGGATTTATACAAGCGCCTCACTCGGGGATTATTCGTGCTCGTCCAGCAGTGACAGGTGCCCGCGCGAATTGCGGCACGGAATCGTCTAATGCGTAAAGCCGTAATGCGCACCCTGATGAGGTGAGGTACGTCGTAATAAACAATACTAGTAGAATATTACATGTACGCGACGCCGACGGTAGCTCCCTTCCTTCCGCGGCGACACCACATGCATCGCTCTGCCCTTCTCTCGTGTCAGCTGTCACGCACGGCACGGCCACTACACACAGACAGCAGACACACTGTGCTCGCACACGAAAACGCTGTGTTCGACTCGCCCGCCTGCGACCGGCACGCCGATATCGAAGGGGCCACATGTACTTGCCGTGCTCGGGACACACACGTCCGTCTCTACGGGGGGTTCGTGCACACGCCCGCCCGTTGGACGCGCATGCAGATGCACGTCACATCATCATCGTCCTTCGGCCGGCGCGACGGCTAGACGCCGGCGCCTCCAAGCGGGGATCAAAATAAGAGAGGCAGGCAGGCTCTGCGGCTCATGGTCGGGCGCCACGCTCACACTACGAGCTGCCGCCCGCTCCGCTCGAGCTACCCGCGCCACTACTGCTGCTGCCCAGCCCGGTGCCGAGCGACTGCCATCGCCGCGTCTGGGTCTGCATCTCCTCCGAGTGCATCTCCGCTCTCGAGACGAGTGCTTGCTGCTGCTCCTCGGAGAGCGGCTTGAGCGAAAAGTCGCGTTGCGCCTTTTCGCAGAGCGTGCGAAGCTCGAAATAATAGGAGGCGTAGAGCGAGGCCGAGATGGACACATTGTACTGCAGCAGCTCGAGGAAGCTCCGCTCGAGCTCGTTGATGTCCTTGAGCGTGTACGCGGAGCAGATGAGAGAAAAATCGACGTTGAGCAGTGACTTGTCGTCCCAGACCTTTTGAGCGACCACCATCGCTGCGAGCAGGATGGGCTGCCAGTTGCTCATGAGGAGGTGCAGCCCGGTGAGCGAACGTAATCGCTCAATGTACAGCAGAGAGATGACGAGGCACTCGGCTGCCGAGAGCAACCAAGGGGGCGGTGAGAGCTCTGAGGGGGGAGAGACTGCGTGTGAATTGGCATGGGCGGCGCTTGCGCTTACGTGAGAATTCTGCAATCGAGTAGATACTCTTGATGGCTTGGAAGATCGTATCTTCCGTCGGTGCGGCCGAGGCGCCAAGCTGGACGAGGAGAGGCTTCGACTTGGTATTGAACATCGAAGGCAGGCGATCCATCATCGTTGGATTCGCCTGAAGCTCACGCTCGCCTGCCGAGGGAGAGAGAAGAGAGACGGGGGCGGCCCTTAGCGCGAGGGGGATGGTCACGCTGCGGGAGGAGCAGAGGCTATGACGCTGCCGCTTACCCTCCTCGACCCGGTCGTGTATCACGATCGAGACACAGAAGATGATCTCGTCGATGCACGGACGTGTGATCGTACTGTCAATGTACAGGGACGAGGTAGAGTTGTACTTGGGCGCAGGCGCGACGGGAGCTCTCTCCGCGACAGGCGTCACTCCCTCGATGGGCGTCAGCTCGTTCAATGCCAGCAACTGCCGGGAGCACACACACACCGGGGCGGGCGAGAGTGAGAGAGCGGATGGGCGCGAGGTGTGAGGGTGAGAGGTGAGAGGTGAGGAGAGGCCTCTCTCTCGGGCGAGCGCGGCTTACGAGTCGCCGCTTGTGGCCCTCGACGGGGACGAGCTGCTTGATCTCGGAGTTGGAGAGGTTGCGCAGCTGCGCCACCTCCACGCCCGCCGCCGCGAACGCCTCCGTGTACTGGCCCTGCGCGCGAGAGGAGAGGCGAAAAAACTTTTATTTTTCCCGCGAGCGGCGAGCGGTGCTGTCCCTGCAGTGGGGCGGGCGTGTGCGGCGCGGCGTACCATGCCAATGGCGGCCAACCACTCCGCCACGCTCGCCGCCTGCTTCGGAAAGTTGTTGTTGTTCCCGTACCCGCCCATGGTGCCGCCGTGGGGTCGGCCGTGTGGCGGCGCACAGTCTCCGCCCCCCGCGAGGGCAACAGGAGGCTGTATTCGGGGGGGCGCACCCACACCGACCGGCTGCTGGGATGGCCCGCGAATGAGCGTCTGCGCGTCTAAAAATGGCGACGGACCCGAACCTTCGTGTGACTTGGCGGTGTGCAGGGCATCCAGCGGCCTGTTACGCAACACCACTAGAGCGAAACTACTGAAGGGCACTGAACCGTCCCCGTTAACGTTGGTAGGAGCGCGACCGAGGGCGCCAAGACGTACAGACTCCACACGTATACACATATCTATCAGTCCAAGTCCCAGCCTCCAGCTGGTCCGCGGCGTCGCGCCTCCTCGATGATGCGCGACGTGCGGCTGCCCGTCGCCTTTTGCTTGATCCTCTCGAGGACCGGCGCGCGCGACGGCCGGCCTGCAGACGGCGTGTCCTCGTCCACCTCCTTGAGCGGCACCGCCCCACCACGATGGCGACTCCACTTCTTCGGCCGCTCGACGGACGCGGGCGCATCATCGTCTGGGTCGCGCGGCTCACCACCCCCACACGCCGACATCTCGACCGACGCCGTGGAGTCGGCTCGCTCGGCATCCCAGGCAATTGCTGCCGCAGCTCCCGGCGTCTTGGCCACGTTGGGCGGGGCCGCGGAGGTGGTGGGCGCTCGTGCGTCTGCTCGCTCCGCCGCAGCCGGAGGCTCACATTTCGGCGCCTTGGCCTCATGTTCGGCCGCGGGAGCGTCAAATGCCGCCGTCCTCGATCCAGGCTTGTCCGTGATCTCCACATCCACCCAGGCGGGCGAGGAAGAATCGGGTTCGCGCCTCGGATTGATAGCTGCGCGCATTCGATTCGGTGCCTTCGTCCCGCCGGGAGCTCTCCTTTTTGGGCGCCGGTTGCGGCACACACCCAAGGCAGCTCCTAGCCCCATCGCGAGGATGACAAGAAAGACCACGGCGGCGTCGAGCTCCCGTGGGAGGTCGGTGCCCGTCCAAGCGCCCAGCCACCCCGGAGGCAGCGCCGGCGGCGATGCGGGAGGAGGCGGCGGCGGCGGCGGCGGCGGCGGCAATGGAGGCGGAGGAGGAGAGGGAGGAGGGAGAGACGGAGGTGGTGGAGGCGAGAAAGGCGGAGGAATGACCGAGGGGGGCAGAGGGGATGGCGAGCTAGGCGGCGGCGGTGTGACCCACTGATGCTGGAGTTGTACGATTGGCGTCACCAGAGACGTCGAGAGCATTTCCCACTTGGGTGCGTTCACTGCGGCAAAGAGCCCGCCTGTGCGGTACGAGTTGTCGTTGAGGCACCAATAAAAGTAGGAGAAGCGGTGCTGCGTGAGATATTGGTGCAGTTCAGTCTGCCACGCGCCAGTGGCGGGTCTCATCTGGTTCCACAGCAAGGTCTCCGTCCACAGGCCGCCCCACTCGCCAATCACAATGGGCGCGCCTGTGGCCTCAGGCAGCGAGCCCCACAGCGCGTCCCATACGGCGGGCATGTTGTGCGGGAAGTTCGGAGCCCACATGTAGTTTTGCGTGCCGTGGCCGTAGAGGTGCGGACTCAGAACAAGCCTGTTGGGCAGCGCTAGCTCGATCGGCCTGTACAGCATGCCCAATAGGTTCTCTCCCCACCAGCAGGCTGAGCCGGATGCCTCGCGGCATGATGGAGTATTTTGTATGCCCTGCACTGCAATGAGCCACCGAGGGCAGATGCCAAGGATTGAGTTTCCAATGCGAGTGGCAGCCAGCCTCCAATCAAAGCCGTAACGCCCGTCGCCCCACGAAGCACCATGCGGCTCGTTGAACACGTCGGCCATGATAACGTTCTGCCGTCTACACAGGAGGCGCGCCAGCTTGCCCCACGCGGTAAGGATTGGCTGCTCGGTTGCTGGTAGATAGACCGAGGAGTTGCCCGTGTCGACGCCCGGTCCGCAGCCATCCTCGCCAGGCTGCGCGCACCAGAGGGCGTCGTTTCCCTCGGGTGCACTCAACGTGTGCATGTCGAGCATGACAAAGACGCCGATCTCTCCAAGCCGGCGCACCAGGTCGTCAAGTGCGACCAGGTGCGACGAGCCTGAGTACTCGCCGCAGGCATCTACGAGCGTGCTGTCCTGAAGCACGTGGATGGCGCTGACCGGCAGTCGCACTGCATTGAAATTGTGCTGCTGCAAGAAGTTGAGGTAGTCCTGTGCCGGGAAGAGGTTGAGCTGCATGACGCACTTGAAGCCACTCTGGGCGCCAAACCAAGAGGCGCCCTTTAGGAGTAGCTCGTCAGCGGTCGCATTAGTTGCCCACTCCGGACGGATCCAGAGTCGGCCGTCGCGCGCATCAACCTCAAACGGTACCGAGAAGGGCACCGTCGGGTCCATGGCCCTGGCGCGCGGCGCCGGGTCGGCTGTGTGAGAAGACCAAGGAAGACGGGCTGTGCTTGTGCCGCAACGCGTGCATACACCAACCACGAGTGAGGAAGGGGGGACAAGCACTCGCACGCTTGCAGGTGTGCCGCTGCGCCGCGCTAGGTATGTTGCGCGCAGCGGCGATGATCGCCGCAAGCTCGAGTGCGTCGTCACCACCTCCTCACGTGGTACACCGCAGCAACGCAACAAACCATAACCACCACGCCCTCCCACAAAACAACAATAGCCTTGCGGGCACAAGTGGCTCGACGGCTGCACACCTGCATGCGGCTGCAGCAGCGGACATCTTAGCGACGAGCGCCACGAATGCGGCGTTATTGACGGCGCGGGACGCGCCACTTGTTGTGGAAGGCATGGGCGTGACAAGCGCATTGGTTTGCATCAACGCATTTGCCACATACAGCTCTGAGCGCGCTGCAAACTTGCGGGAGGTGATCCTAACGGTGAAGTCATGGCAGATCAAACACATTCGAATCGTCGTGAGCACACAGGACGAGAAGGCACTACGATGGCAGATTGGCGATGATGTCAAATGGGTGGAGATATATGCAGTTCCTGACGCTGATCTGCGCGCTGCCAACGGTCCAGCGCCAGGTGACGATCACGGCGTCATGCTTGCGTGGACTCACCGACACATCATCACGGAGAAGGTGAGAGACCACAAGTTCGGCCTAGTCGTGTACCTTGAGAATGACATGAAGATGTCATGGCATACGCTCCTATCGTGGGCTGCCGACGAAGAATTGCTGCGTGCGGCGACGAGTTTGGACACAGCGGGCACCGTCCTGCAGAGAGGCTTCTGGCGATATGAGCTGTGTGCTCAAAACGGAGACAGAGACGTCCACGTGCGTGCCCCGTCCAAGTGCATGGCTGAGCCATGCGACTTTGGCAAGCACGTCATTCAAGGATCAGCTGCGGAGCGATGGGAGCGATGGCCGTGCAAGTTCAACGTGTCGGGCAGGATGTTTGTGGGCATGGATGTGCCCTATCCAGCAGCCTGGGTGATGGGCCCATTGCGGCTGCAAGCCTTTATGCAGAGCTCTCACTGGCTCCCGGACAATGGCACGCGTCACCAGTGCAGACCAGGCGAGGTATCCCACGGTCTCAAGGTCAATTGTAACATCGCTTGGGGCATCATGGAATCGGCGGCCGTTGGAGACTCCTTTCTGAATGCGATGCCCCTGAAACAGCGTAAGCGCTGCACATCAAGGGCGGTCGTCCCTTATGTCATCGACTCAGCAGGCGTCCCAGCGCTGGACACTGCGGCTGGGCTGCATCATCTCGGACAGAACCATGAGCGCATTCAAAACAAGGAGACACTGTATCCTGTGGACGGTTGCCCTCCTGTGGAACGCGACGAGTCGTCGCCGCCACCGCCACCGCCGACTCACAAGAAAGCCACTCCTTCCACTTCACGTGGCTCACGCTCGCCGCCGCCGCCGCCGCCATCCCAACGCCAGCGGCTGCGCACAATAATGTCGTGGTTGGGGTAATCCCTCCCCGCCGTCGTTCCCATCTGCAGCCGCGCAGGTAGGTGAGCCAGGCGGAGCCCATGACCCCATGAGACTATACGCAATGTACCCATTGCCGTAACGCGGTCACACTTCGCATGTCCAGTACTGTAACGGTCCCCAAGTTGTGCGCGCGTCTTCTTGTTTCAAGTTAGAGCCTCGGCCGCTCGGTCGCTCGCCTGCTCATGGCGTCGGCCGCCTTCCTGACGCAGCCGCCGGCCATGGGGGCGGCAGAGCCGGGAGACTGGCCGGCAGCGCGACCACCAGTCATGCCGGCGGCGCGGGCCGAATGCACGCCGCTCGTCGTCTCGACGCAGCCACACGCGCAGCACCGCCCGGCGCCACCGCCGCCGCTCACGGCCGGTCGGCCAGCACCGCCGCGGCACCGCGCCGCGCCAGGTCCTCCTGGCGGCCAGACAACGCGGTCTCAGCAAGAGGCTCGAGTTCTGCGTCAGAGGATCCGCGATCGGTGGCGAGCACCGGATGCCAATGCTGCCGCATGCAATGCGGCCGAGACGGAGGCGGCGGAGATGGCGGCGGCGGCGGTGCGAGAGTTTGAGGCGCAGAGCCAGAGGCTCAGAGCAATGAGCAAGACGCCGAGCGCGGCGCCTCCACCGCCAGCTGACGTACCTCAGGCGCTTCCGGTCCGTCACCAGCTATCCGGAGCCTCTACCAATGGTCCCCCCCCAAGCTTACCGAGCGACGGCGGCGCGTGGACCAGACGCGTCGCTCCCTCCAAGTCCGCAGCCGCCGCTCGCGGAGGAGGTGCCTCCGGACGAGTGGCTCACATCGTTTCACAAAAAGAAACTCTCACACTGAACACAGCCGCGAATGTGTACCCTGTCACTGTGTACGGGCTCCGATCGCCACATGCCTCGATCCATCCATACTCATTACTCAGTGCAGCATCCGTTTGTAACAGCGCGGCTCGGGCTCGCCACAAAGACTCGCAACGACGCAACACACTCGCTCGCTCGTCCGCGTGGGTGCGGCTCGCATACAGTACAAGGCGGCCGCACACCGGCCAAAATCGACTCTAGTACTGGGAGTCTCTCTCACGAGACGCTGCGGCGGCCGTGGACACCGTGGTTATCGCTCCGCTCGTGCCCATTCGACAGGCTGCGAGGTGACTCGACGGGGCGCGCTGCTGGCGAGCCCCGCGGCGGTGTCGATGGTGAGCCGCCACCCGTCGCCGTGGTAATGGCCGTGACTGGAGAGTACTTGCCACGGCCGCGCGGTGAGACCATCTCCCACGCACGCCTCGCTATCATCTCGAGGCTTCCCTCGTCCGCAGTGGCGGGAGAGGGCCCGCCCTCCGTGAGCTTGCCAACCTCGACAGCGCCGCTCGTGTCGCTCTCGCCGCTCGACAGATCCGCGGGCGGCGGCTCCTCCACTCGGCGCAACTCTCCCATCTCTGCCCCAGTGAGGGACTCGCGCTCGCGCCCGCTGCTCTTTGAGCCGGGTTCGTCGTCGCTGCCATTGCGTCGGCGCCCGCCGAGTCGTTTTGCCTCCTCCTCCTCGGCCTTGACCACTCGGATGCACAGCAGGCAGATGAGCAGCAGCCCCGCACCCAGGCTGAAGGCGACGCCCTCAGGAAGGCCGCCAGCGAGCGGCAAGATGGTGATAACGAGCACGTTGAGCAGAATCCGAAATACGGCCATCGTGCTCGCGCGCTGCGCGTCGTCAAGCGCGCCGCAGCGCAGCAGGGCAATTGCGGGCCAGTACATGCCGAGGAGCGATTCAAAGCCGCAGAAGGCGAGTAACGTGCGCTCGTACGAGTCAGTCAATAGCGGGGCGGCGAGGCAGAGCGCTGATCCGGC
>JACLAA010006053.1_pt1 | contig 14802 bp, 10 predicted proteins | sample 8027891 | NCBI WGS metagenome assembly JACLAA01 (sample SAMN15724900, study PRJNA655200) | protist metagenome | isolation source: fluorescence activated cell sorting (FACS) single amplified genomes of... | place: Spain: Blaines Bay Microbial Observatory, Mediterranean Sea | collected 2016-01-19 | reverse complement strand
CCAGCTGTTCCAGAAGGAGTTGTTGTTTTCGAAGCAAGTCTTCGGATTCTCTTTGAAGTCGAGCGACGTTCTCGTACGCGTCGTCGTCATCCTTCGACCCTCTGATGATTTCTTCTCCTCTTCTTCTTTCGGGACGTCGACGACTCAATCTTTTCAGCTGTATCGCTTTGTTCCTTTCTCCTCCTCCTCTCGTCGTCGTCGTCGTCGTCCTAATAAAAGTCTTCTTTTCCAAAAATAATGATGACTGTGTGTGTGTTTTTATCCCGAACGAGGAAGAGGAGGAGGGTTGCATTCTTTACCAACAACACCACTCTGTTTTTTGTATGTGTTGTTAGTATTCGTATTGTGTTCTTAATAAATAAACGAATCTCTCTTCTTTCTCTCTAAACTCTCTCTTCTTTACTAATGAGAGAGTATTAAAGCGTCTTCTTCTTAATGTATGTATGCTTAAAGTTGAGAGTGAAGAAAATGATGATGCATCATGTTGTGACTCCACACACTACGAGAATATCTCTCTTCTTTTTGTTATCCGAAAAAAAAAAATTCTCTCGTAAACTCTCTTTCGCCTGAAAAAGACAGAAGAGAGCTTTTTGCTTTCTTTCCTCATCAGACAGAGAAAGAAAGAAGGATTTGTTGTTTCTGTTGTGTTTCTGTTGTTAAACGACTCAAAGTACATTTTTTTCTCATCAGTGTCTGAATCAGGAGAAAAGACGACACAAGAACAAAAGAAATTCCTCTTTAAAACTTCGTCTCATCACATGGTGTCTGCGACCAACAACAACGCGATGATGATGATGACTGTTCGAAGAACAGTCGTCGTGAAGCACTCCGACTGCTGCGCATCATCATCGACGAGGAGAACATCAGCGACACGTTTAAGAAGAGAGAGAACAACGAGAGGATGGAATACGAATACTACTACTAATAAAAGAGGAAACCACACGATTTCTTCTTCTTCTGTGTCTTCTCGACGACATCGATGTCGTCGTGACGTCGTTTTAACGACGATGGATGAAGATTATTATAAACACGGAGGAGGAGGAAAAGGAAAAGGGAGAACAACAGAAACAACAACATCAACGAGAACATTGACGAGGAGGAAAACCAACAGCTTTTTGGCGAGTTTTAGACGGAGAACGACGAAACCGAGAGATTCTTCTCTCGTATGCCTCGCAAAAGCGAGTGGTTCTGAAGGTTCAGACGCCACGTCAGAAAAGAGAGAAGAGTCGTCCTCCTCTTCGTCGTCGTCGTATCAAATGAATGAAAAATTCTCGAACGAAACGAAACTTCGATCGGAAGCGCAAGCACCGTTTCGAGTGGCGCGACAGTTTTTGTACGCCTCGTGCGCACTGAGCGCGACGATTGGGTTTGGTATTGCGACTATTCAGTTGTTGACCGGTCTCGCCGGCGCGCCGAACTCGCCGCCGTTTGATCAATCGGTGTCGAACGTCGGCATCGACGGCGCGTGCGCGGCGTTGTTTGTATTTTTGTGGAAGAAGGACGAAGAGGCGAAGCAGAAGCAAATGAGCAGAATCGGGAGAGAGGAACGTTTGGGTGGGTTGAAAGTAGAGCTGACGACGGGGAAAATCGTGCGCATGCAAAGTTTGAGAGGCTTTTCGAGAGTCGTTTTATTCGCCGGGGATTTGGAGTATTTGGAGAAGTCGTTGGAAGTCGCCGAGGAGTACAAAGACGAATTGATTAAAAAAGGCGTTTTTCTAGTACCCGTGGCTATGGACGACGAAGCGGCGACAAAGTTAAACAAACCAGACAACGCGAAGAAAGATGAGCGAAGATTCCGAGGTTCCGCGGTGAACGTCTCCCAAAAAGACGGGTGGAGAGATTGGATTTTGGAACAGAAGAAGATGGCAAAATTAGGCGACGACGTCGGCGTATACGTCGGTTTGAGGATGGACGGGAGAGTGAGAGCGAGTGGTAAAGGCGTGGCACCGTTCGATAGGTTCGCTGCAGAACTACCGCCGACGGATGGTGGGTGGGGCGGCATGATGGACGGCTTCGACGGGAAAGTTGGCGTAGACAATTAATAATTTGTATAATATTTTATTACCGGTCATTCATCTCGCGAAACTTGACTTTAGAACTTCGTTCAAACGTCGGACCTCGGTTGTTATTGAACAGTTTAATGAACCCTCTCGTATCGTTTCGAAACGTTAACACGTCTACGTCCCAGACCGAAGTAGGACTTTTAAACGAGTCTACGCCGCGCTGTAAAGAAATCAACTCGCCGGCTTTCTGATCGCCTCGCAAGTAATATCGGAACGCGGCGTTCGCGAGCGCTAAATCGAACGCTCGAACACCCCCGATATCCTCTTGAATGTTGAGTAAATTGCACTCGGACATGACAACTGGGAAGTGACAATGCGTGGCGAACCGTATTTCCACCAATAAAGCTTCCAGCTTCTCTGCTTCGAAATAAAAAGCTCTAGAGCTACTTAAGCCGCCCATCCCGTCCGCCGAGCCGGTTACGATGACGTTCGGGTTGTTATGTAAGCCAGAGGAATAGAGGTTCCATAACTCTAAACCAACTTTTCTCGCAGCGCCTGGTCTTTCGCCAATAGTTGGCGCGAGCAAGAAAGACATTCTCAAATTCATTTGATTCCGACTCTTTAAAATACTTCCTGAATACGCGGCGATAGCGCCTCCAACGCTGAAACCAATCAAAGCCGCGTTTTCGACGTCAACTCTGCTGTATAAAGTATACACTCGCGTTCGGTAATTCCTTCGAACGGTATCCAAAGCTGACTCGCCTGGAACGTAATTATTGTTATTGTCGTTCTTTTTCTTACTCTCACTGCCGAAAAACTCGTTCGTCAAGTACGTAAAACTCGCCACCGTGAAATTCAAATATCTCTTCGCAACCTCTTCCAAAGACACGCCGTTTGCTTGCGAATCAAGGTTGGGCATAATAGCACCCAAAACTTCGTTCGAAGAACCTCGTTCGCCGATAGATGACGGCACAACAACGGCATATCCGTGAGACGTTAAAAAATTAATCAAAGATGGCTGCATAATCTCCGTCCATCGGCGAAACGTGAAACCGTGAATCGGAGTGCACAGATAGACGAGCGGAAACTTCGTCCGTACAGATTCCGGCGCGCCTCGCGGGAAGAAGAGTTGCACGACGCCTGATTCCCTGTGATAACTATCAAATCCACTGTTGGTCGATGCTTGACCAACGGACGATTTCGGAATGGAAATATCCTCCCTCGTGTTTCCAAAATACGAGCCTCGTTCGCCGTATTCGAACAGAGCTTTGAACTCTTCTCCGTTAGCGCGAGCATTCTTGGCGACCATTACGACGCCCAGTAGCACTACAATTCCAAGTAACAGTTTGTACCGTCTTTGTTTCGCGCATGATGGTGAGAACAATAACACCATCATCCTAATTACGATGATGTGCTGCTAATTATCGTAGAAGATTTGATCTTCCTTCTTCATTTCGCGTTTTTTCTTATTGTCTCGTAAAATCGAACTCGCTTTCCGATACCGCCAAATCACCGAAAAGAAATCAAAAACGCCAAAGTCCGGCCACAGAGCGTCCACGAAAACAATCAACGCGTTTTCCAATCGAGTGGTCATGAAATCCGACAGTCTGTTCGTGCCCGACGTTCGAACGACCAAATCCACGTCGGGGAGGATAACCGCTTCCAATTTATTTTTCTCGTTTTTTTTACTTCGCCTCCTCCTCGTTTTACCGCCATCGACGCCGTCAATTCTACCGTTACTCTTACTACTACTATTACTATTACTACCATTCTTACCACCCCCCTCGCTACAACGACTACTATTACCTCTATCGTACCTATTCTCGCTACCATTACCACCGTAATAAAAACGTCTCTTTATGCTCTCCTCTCCGCTCCTCCTCCCAACCTCGTCTTCTTCCTCTTCTTCTTCTTCTTCTTCTTCTTCCGTCGCCGCCCACGCGGCGCTCCCAAACTCCTCCGCGCCGCTATACGCCAAACAAATATTCAACACGACAGTCTTCTCTTTTTCACCTCCTCTTGTGTGTCCTGTTTCTTCTTGAATTTCATCTCTCCGCGCGTTCCTCCTCGTTTCCTCCATAGCGTACACGCACGCCTGTCGAACCTCCTCGCTCAAAGCGTCCAACCTCCCCGAGATGACAATCCTCGCGTTCGCGTTCCTCACCGCGTCGCTTCGTGCCAGTTTCGGTAGCTCTTCGATGCATAAGGACATTAATCCGTCCACTTCTCGTGCGTCTCGGTTGAAGTTTTCCAAAGAAAACGCGTAGACGGATATCGTTTCAATCTGAGGGAGTTTCAAGGACCACCTGAGGACGTTTTGTAAGGTTTTGGCACCTCTTTCGTGCCCTTTCTCTTTTGAACTCTTCTTACTCTCGTTTTCTACGACGTCTTTGTCTTCGTCTTCTCCTTTATTATTCATTCCTTTTTCGAGTCGTTTGAGTTGTTGTTCTTTCTCCCACCGGCGGTTGCCATCCATCACGAACGCGATGTGTTTGGGAATAACGCGATGCCTTTTTCTCTCATCATCATCATCCGTTTTCGAAACATTCTCATCATCATCAAAAAAAGACCCGTAAGAATGAAAAGAATACATCCAGGATGAAAGAGTTAAGAGTCTTAAGAGGAGAAATTCCAGCATCGCTGTTATCAAAATCATCATTTCAATCGGGAGGAGGAAGAGAGGAGGAGAGCGTTGACCTTTTGTGATATATGTGTTTGAAGTACTTGAGGAGAATAAAAATTCCCCTAAAATGTATGCACCCTACCCTAAATGTGAGCACCCTAAACTGTAGGGGTAGGGGAATATTTTGAAGTATTGAAACGTTTCAATACTTCATTTGTAGAACGCGCTGACGAAGAAGAAAGGAAGCGAGAGAGAAAGAGACAAAGAAAGAGTTGCTCTAACCGCAGTGCGTTGTGTGTGCTTGCGTGGCGTTTTTGCTCTTCTTTTCGTTTTATTATACTATGAGTAGTAGTTTAGAAAAAAACGATGATGGAAACGAGGAAGAGTTTCACGAGTTGACGACGACGACAACAGAACAACACGAAAAGGAAGGGAGGAGGCAACAAAAGCATCATCCTTTATATCACGGAACAAACCTCGCACCGAAAGCGTTAATATTCGATTGCGACGGGACTATTTTAGAAACCATGACGTTATTCTTCGTCGCGGATAAACAAACGTGCGAAGAATATGGATTAGAGTTGACGAAGAAACGATTTTACGAACTCGCCGGGGTGCCGATAAAAGAGATTTTTAGACTATTGAGAGACGAGCAAGGGAAAACGGAAGAAGAAATAACGGAAGAAGATTTAGATCGAATGACCTTACGATGTGGCGAATTAGCAGAAGAAATGGGCGCACCGGAGATCATACAGAGCACGGAAACCATCATCATGCACGGGAAGAGGAACGGGGTACCGATGGCGATGGCGTCGAGCGGGTGCCGCGAAGTCGTTCGAATGCATTTGAAGCAAAGAGGCCTGTTAGATTTATTCGATTGCGTGGTGACGTGCGAAGACGTGGAGCGTGGGAAACCGGCGCCGGATTTGTATTTATTAGCCGCGAAGAAGTTACGCGTAGATCCGAAAGAGTGCACCGCGTACGAGGATGCGTTATTAGGCATCGCGAGCGCGAAGAAAGCCGGAATGGATGTAGTCGACGTGAGACAGTTAGAAGGGTACCCGAATCCCGAGGCGTTGTTCTATGACAATTAGCTATATTTATTACTAGCGTGAGTGAATAATACCGATGAATAGTGAATCGATGATGCGCGTTATATTATACGTAGTCGTTTGATTTTGCCTAATTTTCGCCCTTTTGCTTTCTTCTCCACACTTTTGTGGAAAGAAGCGCAGCAGCTCTTCGCTTTACTAAATGTCACTCGCGGCGCTGCGCATTCTCCGTCGCGCAGGAACAACAACAACAACAACAACAACAACAACAACAACAGCAGCGAGACGGCGAAGCTCCTTCCTATCGTCATCGATTGCCTCGTCGTCATCTGTTGAGCGCATCCGAAAGAAAGGACTTTTGATGACGACGTCAACAACAAAAATTCCCCTAAGGACTTTGAAAGTGAACGCATTATCGTCATCATCTACCTCTGATTTAAGAACAACAAACCCACCTTCGACAATTAAATACGGATACGTGGATACCCACGCGCATTTAGAGATGATTTTAGAGAAATTAGACACGAAATACGAACACTGGATAGAGTCTGTTCGGGAGAAAGAATCGGAGCAAATGTACTCGTTAGAGTCGATTTTGACAATCGGATGTAAACCAGAGAATTGGAGGAAAGTTGAACATTTCTTACAGTTTGAAGAAGTGTACGGCGCGTTCGGGGTACATCCGTTAAATGCAAACGCGTTTGAAGAGAATACTTTTTCCACGACCGTCTCGGATGGTTTAAAAGCTTTGCATAAAAAATACCCGCGAAAGATGAAAGCGATAGGGGAGTGCGGTCTCGACTACTACGTCTGTCCGGACGTCGCGAACGCGAAAGAATGGGTCTGTCCTGTCGATTGTCGAGAGCATCAGCAGTTTGTTTTCAAAGAGCAAATTCTGTTGGCGAAGGAGCTGAATTTGCCGTTAGTCGTGCACGCGAGAGATGCCGGGGACGGAGACGCGGAATCGGATTGTTTGGATATCATGCGGAAACACTGCGACGCGGCGCAAAAGATTCACGTGCACTGTTTCACCGGAACCACGGCGTTTGCTCAAGAGCTATTACAGTCCTTTCCGAACTTAAAGCTTGGCTTTACCGGCGTCTGTACTTTTAAAAACGGTTCGAACGTCCGCGAGGTTGTTCGAATGACCGATTTGAATAGAATACTGCTCGAAACGGACGGACCTTTCATGGCGCCCGTGCCGTTTCGAGGAAAAGTCGCGGAGCCGTCGATGGTACCGCACATTGCTGAAATCATCGCGACGGTTAAGAAATGTACCGTAGAAGACGTGTTTGAGGTGTGCAGAGAGAACACGAGGGAGGTATACGGGATTTAGAATTGTATTCGTAATATTAATTGTTTGTGTTGCTATATTTTTGTGTTGTTTTCTCAAGTTTTTGTTGTTAACTCGTCCAATTACACGTCATTTTATCCTGCAGACTCTCTCGCGGAGATGTCCACCACCACTCCAAAAACGAGCCCTTCGTTCGGGACGAAACGACAAAAAAATCTAAACGCTCGAATCGCCGAGATGAATAAACCACCGCTTCCTCGATTAACCGCGACCATGAACGCCCCTTTGTGCATACGGGCGAGATTTCAATCCTTCCTTTCGGGAAAATCCAAACAACCGGATTACGACGCGCGAGATTGGTTACGAACGGTCGTCTTCGCGCCGAGAAACATACGAGGGTTCGAGAATATCCGCAACCCGTGGTTGTGCGTCCAATTCGTGACCATTTTGTGGGTGCTGTTTACGAAAATCATCGAACCGAAACCGTTGAAAACGTTTAGCGAACAGTTGAGTAAAGTCGAGTCGGTGTATTTGATTATGTTCTCGACGCTAGGATTTTTAATCGTGTTTCGACTGACGAGAGCGGCGGTGAGATTTTGGGACTGCAGGCAAGCGTGGGGGAACATGGTTATTTACAGTCGGTGCGTAGCGGACGCGCTGATGGTTCGCGCGGAGGAAGTTCAGATGGATTGCAACAAGAGCGAGGAGGTGACTCGCGAAATCGTTGCGGCGTGCGACGATTGCGTGGCGTGGTGCGCGGCGTTCGCGGTGAGTTCGAAGCAGTTTTTACGAGGGATTGACGCGTTACCGAAGGAAGAGTTGCTGGGCGTTTTGTCTGAAGAAGACGTGAACAAGTTGCAAAAATCGCCGCATCAGCCGATGTTTTGTTACTCGATGATGCGCAGGTGTTCGAGTAGGATTTACGTGACGTATAGACATTCCCAGAAGAGCGAGATGAGGGAGATGCACGAAACTATACGAGACGAAAGTGGAAGAAGCGAGTTGAGCAAATACTTACAAGGTTTAATCACGCAAGAAGGCGCGTTAGAACGTCTCCGAGCGACAAAGTTGCCGCAAATTTACGTCGCGCATTTGAGAACGTTTTTGATTTTGTATTGCTTTTCGATTCCGTTCGTATACGCGATGAATTGGGGTTGGGCGACAATTCCAGCGACTGCGATTGCCACGTTCGCGTTGATGGGCGTGGAAGGTGCGGCCATGGAATGCGAAATCCCTTTCGATGCGAACAGGGCGAACCATTTGCGCATGGATCAGTATTGCGAAACGATTGTGAATTCGTGCGCGTTGTTGGCGCAATGGGGCGGCGAAGAACAAGCGAAGAAAGAATTAAACGGCGGGAGAAGGGAAACGATCACCGAAGAAAGCATAGACGAAGAGTGCGAGCGAATGACTGTGGTGGCAGCAAACGAAGGAGACAATGGTGGCGTCGATCAATCGAAAGACACGACCTCAACGAGTCTCTACGAAACGACGCGAGAGGAGATGAACAGAAGATTGAGCATAAGCAAAGAACACGTCACCTTGGACGTTTTGAATACTAACGCGACGCCGACAGAGTTTACCCCAGCCGGCGCCGCTTTCGGTATAGAACGGACGGGGAGCGCTATGAGCGGCATCTCAATAACGCCTCAAAACGAGCTCACTTCGCAGAGTTTAGAAAACATCGCGGAGACGCTTAAAACCGGTTGATGTGTAAGAGATGTGTTTGAACGTTGTTATATAATTCTAGGCCACACATTGTAGGTAGCACAGACGCTGCGTGATATAATGCTACTCTTAGTTACATAAATAGTTTCCTTCAATGTTTCCCTTTCTGGACGAATCCCCCGTACACCGTTTCGATCGAGTTTTCGTCGATGCTATAAAACACGCCCTTCTTTTCGTGTTCGTATTTCTTCAGCTCGAACGCGATGACTCCACAATTGACGATTTTCTTCGATTTCGCGTCGTGTTTGCTCGCGCTCGGCAAAAAGAGTTTGAAAAACTCTTTGAAATATATAGAATGGCCGGTGGCGATGATCGCTTCGCACTCTTTCGGAACCGCGCTCGGACTCGTCGCCCAATGCGCAAATCTCAAACAATCCGTCGCGCCACGCCTCCCAATCCCCTTATTCCCGGCGTTCGACTCCACGTCAAACTTCACCGTTTCCTCTACGATCGTATTCAACGTCCCTTTATCCTTCGCCACGTTCGTAATTCCGGTGTACGGTACCGCGTCAAACGCCTCTCCCGCCAACGCGAACGCGTCCACGTTCCTCGCCATCTCTTGCAAAGCGTCGTTCACGAACAACTTTTCCTTCGTGCGTTCAAACCTATCCATAAACGCAATCGCCGCGGTATGAGCCGCACGTCTTAAATTTGACGTCACGATGATTGATTTCTTGCTCAACTTCTCTCCCTTCGCCGCGTCCGCTCTCAACACGTCCACGTGTTTCGATCGCAGCGCCGCGACCTCCGCGTCTGTTAAAAACGGATCGTTCACTTTGTTCAAAAACTTCCTCAACTCCTCCACTTGCTCTAAACCGCGATCGCTCAAAGGCGCGTCCACGAAGAACGAGTTTCGCGCGTTAAACAAACACATCAATTCCATGACTAAACCTCTCGCCAAACGCAAAGGAAAACTGACTCCAAAACCTCTGTTGAAGACGTAATTCCACTGACTTTCCCCGTGCCTGAGGAAATAAATAGTTCTCGTCCCTTTCAGCGTTGATTGCGATTTGATCGTCTCCTCGTCGAAATCCATCTCTTTCTGTAACGCTTTCAGCCCTTTCTTCTCGTTGGAAAGGACTAAGTGCGAAACCGCGAGCACATATACGCGCGTTTTTTTTATAAGATTTTTCCCGAATTGGATTGGATGTACTCTTCTTAAAGAGACGAACAGGAACCCGACCGAAACGGCGACGAAAACCTTCGCAATCTTTTGCGCCTCCTCTGTTACGTCGTCGTCGTGAAAGTAAAAGAACTTTTTCATCATCTGGTCGGTTACCGCTGAAAACATGACGAGATTTATTGCTCTGTGAGAGAGAGAATAAATAGAGAATATTCGCGAGTGGTTTTTCTTCATAAAACTCTCGCGATATCACACAAAAACACTCATTATCCTACGAGACGACGAGAAAGAGAAAGAGAGTCGTGACTATAAAGAAGAAGAAGAAGAAGAAGAAGAACAAAAGATGCCTCCTCACGTAATAATAGTCCCTAAAAGTAAAGAAAAAGGAATCCGAGTGCGGCGATCGTCGATGGAGAAAACTATCTTTTGCGTCTTGATTGTGATTGTGATTTGGAGAGGGATCGCGGTGTCCGGATTGTTTTCTTCTGATTCTTCTTCGATGATGACGACGGGTCGTCAAAACGAGAACGACGATTTCGACATCGGGTCAGGAGGAGGATTTAAAAGGAGTGACGACGAGGACGAGGAAACCGAGGATTACGGCGGCGATGGTGCCGAGGAGAAGAAGGTTTCTGATGACATCAGTGGTGGGAGGAGTAGTAGTAGTAAGAGTAATAGTAATAGCGGTAGTAAAAGGAGTAGCGAGAGCAATAGCGAGAGTAACCCAACGAGAGGAGGAGGAGGAGGAAGAGGAGGAGGAAAAAGTGGTGGCACGAGTAGCAGAAGTAACGAGAAACGAGCGAGCGGGGGTACCGCGGCGAGGAGCAACAGTCGAACGCAAAAGATGGAAGACGACATCTTCGAGACGCTGCGAGACGATTCGCAGCCGCTCGTCACGCACAAGAGGTTATTTATAGTGAATAAACCGGTCAATCCTGAGGACCCGAAAGATTCTCGGACGAAGCCGGTTTTGCAACACTGGTTGGAATCAACGACAGGCGATACGAACGAGACGTTGATTTATCACTTTCCGAGAAGTTTGTTCGAACAGTTGCCGTTGGACGAACCAAAGTTCGAGTTTAAAACCTGTGCGGTGGTTGGGAATTCCGGAGTAACTTTGTTGAAAGAGTACGGGGAGGAAATCGATAACCACGACGCGGTCATACGGATTAACATGGCGCCTATTCGCGGGTTTGAGAAGTACGTCGGGAAACGCACGACCTTCGACGTGGTGAATTCGCACAACGTGAGAGAGATTTTACAAGGCGTGCGCAGATGGCGTCCGGCGAACGAAGGCGAAACTAAACTGGTCTTGTTTGAAACCGCCAGTCATTTTGCGAGATATCACCTCTGTCAACCGCTTTTGAAGAAATACGGCGCGGAAAATGCGATTTTACTCAACCCGTTGTTCTCCAATCGAGCGCATTCGCTCTGGATCAAACTGAAAGAACTTTTGGAAAAGACGAAAAACAGTCAATACAACCGCAAACCAATGAGTGGGTTCTTTGCCGTTTTATACGCGTTGCAAATGTGCGAAAAAGTCGATCTCTACGGTTTCGACGCCTACACGTCCAGGAAAAAATCCTACCGATACCACTATTTCGACAACGTCCAAGGCTTCACGGACGTCCACTCGTTCGATTTAGCCATCGAAGTGTTCAAGTTTATCGCCAAGAAAGGCACTAAAGGCGGGTTGACCATTAACGTTTAATTTTTAAAATTCTACTTTATCTTACTGCTTCTTCTTAAATCATCATCATCCGATTATTATATACTACGCGTCGTATCGTCCTCTTTTCGAGTTCAAGGTCGGTCTTAAACCCTAATCATCATTAAAAATTCCTAGAAAATTCAAAAAAAAGCAGCCTCACAACGCGCAGATATATAAGCGCACTCATCATCGTTTACTCTTAGTAAGAGAGTCCACCAATATCCGTTTGATTTATTAAACTCTCTCTCAATCTAACTATTAATACGCGCTCTTTTACGCGCAACGTATTATTATCATCATCATCATCATCTAGAGAGAGCGAGAAGAAAAAATCTCCAAAAATCCATCCCCGGGAATTTCAAAAATCGAGACGACAGATACGACTCATTAGAGATATATCGCCCCATCATGTTCAACGATTACTACTCCGTCTCGCAATTCCTCGCGGAATCTGAACCGGTGCAATTCGAAACAAACCGACCGTTTTGCAATTTAGGTCAAGAGTTTGACCCGTCGTGCCCGTTCGACGATTTGCCCGAGGACAAGAAAATAACGATACCATTTTGGATGTGCAAAGAGTTTACAATGAAAGGGTTCGGGAAACCGTTGAAGACGGTGGCGAGGACATTCCCGGAAAACACGCACGTCTGGTCGAGAATTAACGCGGAGCCGAAGATTGTGAACTTATCGGAGGAATATTCGGATATGTTCTTCGAGTTGGCGTCGATGTATGGGAAGTTGTTGATGGAAGCGTTCGACCCCGACTCTAAGGAGGACGACGACGAGGAGGACAGCGATAGTGAAGATGACGACGAAGAGTACGAAGCGGGGAAGGCGTTGGTGCAGAAAGCGAAAGAGGCGTTTAAGAGCAGATTTAGTAAGATGATCATAGAAAGTCACACGGTTGGATCGAAAGAGCCGAGCTTCAAGGAGGAATATTTGACGAGGATGGAACGAGAGTTGTTTCGCATCGGCAGAGAGAGCTGCGAGGAGTTCACGAGATGGAAGTACCAAACGAGCGAACGCATGGAGGCGTGTACTGTGGTGCTGCAAGCGAGGAAAAGGAATCAAATGAAGAGGAAAGTAGAGATGGGGGGAGGAAGAAACGGTTCCAACGGAGGCGTGTTGAGACCAAGGAACTTTTAAAAAAAAGTACGAGTATTAGTATTAGAGAGAGAGAGAGAGAGAGAGAGAGAGACAATTTTAATGTTATAAATAAGACGACGAATTTCTTCGTCGCTGATATATACAACGTGCGTGTAATTTTTCAACTACACTTCATATATATTTAAGTAAGTGACCACACACAGAATGTGGAAGGAAACAACTGAATACGCATCATCACGCATCCATCATTTTTTGAGTCCGCGAAAAAACAACATTCGCAAACTCTCGCACGAACGATTGCACGCGTTGAAGCTCTTGTTTCATCTCCTCTTGACTCGGACCAAAGCGATGAATGAACCGTAAAGATTGCACGATCAACGCGAAGATGACCAAGGAGAACAAGATCAAGCCGGCGATCCAGAAAAATGTATCGTAGGCTAACTTGGCGCCGAACGAGACGCCGCGGAGGAAACTTTGCGCTCGGTAAAGGAAACGTCGCAGTTTGGCCACGGCTCGTATGCGTGTGACGCTCCTATGCATGCGATTGTTCACGTTATTGGTCGTGAGATAGAAGAAGTTGCTGTTCGTCGCCGTCAAGTCGTGACAGAATGGGTCAAACATGTGGAAAAACTCGTTCTCGTCGAGGTTATGTTTCAACGCCTTTGCCAACGCTCGTAAATTCAGGACGCGTTTTCGTTGCGCCTTTCTATCGTTTTTTCTCTTGACTTTTAGCAACACGTCTCGAAGCGTGAGAGCTAATTTATGCGCGCCGAATGAATCGAGCTCTTCGTCCGTGAAAACAATGCGGACGCCCGAGACTGTCGGAATGCTCGTATTTTTTGCGTCTTCGGCGTCGTTCTTCGTACCATCGGCATCGCCACCGTTTTGTTGTTGCCGTTCTTCTTCTTTTTCTTCCTTTGAATACTCGTAGACGATACTCAAACACGTTTCGATTAAAATTCTCAATTTCCTTCTGTTCGCGCTGTCTTTGCCAATCTCTTCTTTTCTTATCGTCGCCGCCGAGATCGTTTCTCTCTCTTTCGAAAGCACCTCGCCAATCTTCTTCATCAGTCTTTTTTCTTTCACGCATTCCCAATTCATCCACTCCATTGGCGCGTACCCCAAAACGCGAACGATTGAAACTGAAATCAGTTTCGAAAACAACGCAAAGCGCGTCTTGGCGTCTCCGGTGCTCAACATCGACGGTCTGATTTCCAAAGCCGCGCCGGCAGATGGGATCGGATTGACGCATCGAACGAACCACCACAAAAGAGTGCTCGCAAACTGCTCCGGACGCGACCGAACTTCCTCGAAGGATGGTCTTTGCATGTTGTTCATCCCTCCTCCTCCTCTGCTTTTGAAACGCGTGAGCAATTGTTGGCGACGGAAGGAACTCGCGTTGCCGCCGTCGAACGCGAGGTCGTAATCTCTTTCGTTGTTGATCTCGTTGAGACGTTCGAGTTCTCCGTTATCTTCTAAAGACGATTTCCATCGAAAGACGACGTCTTTCAGCGGTAAGTTTCTCTCGCGCTCGTCTTCTGCGCTTTCATCAAGCGCGTGTGGTCTTTTACTTTTCATTGTTCCTTTCCTCGTTCGTCGGTGGCCCTTCTCCATTCCTGAAACGCAATCGTCGTGCGCGAAGCACGCGTGCGAGCCGAAGTATCCGCTCTTCTCCGCGAGCGTCGCCCACGCATAAAATGTCGCCTCGGCTTCGTCTACAGAGAGCAGCAACGAAGCTTTCGCTTCATCGGCGCTTCCAGCGAGGCGTTCAGTTAATGACGACCAAGGCGCGTCTATGCGTTCCGTGTAATCGCAAATCGGAAACGCTTCTTCTCTCATGTTCTCTTCTTCTTCTGTTCCTTCTTCTTATTCTTCCGATACTACTTCTCCTCCCGCGTATCCTCCGATTTCTCCGTTTTCTCCTCCTCCTTCGTTATTGTTATTATTTCTATTATTCACGCTCGACTTCTGTATGACGACAACTTTCTCTGAATCCGCGCGTATGCGAATCAAGAACCTCCCGTCGACGGTTTCGCTCGCGGCGATAATTCGAGCGATAATTCCGTGTCTCGCGATGGTATTCCTTTTACGATGGTATTCTAAACTCGTAGTGTTATTTATATCGTAACGTAAACTCCTCTTTACCGATCCATCGTACGTC
>JACLAA010005103.1_pt1 | contig 14804 bp, 4 predicted proteins | sample 8027891 | NCBI WGS metagenome assembly JACLAA01 (sample SAMN15724900, study PRJNA655200) | protist metagenome | isolation source: fluorescence activated cell sorting (FACS) single amplified genomes of... | place: Spain: Blaines Bay Microbial Observatory, Mediterranean Sea | collected 2016-01-19 | reverse complement strand
GCGAGTCGGACTCCGAGTCGGAGCAGGCTCCTACTAGAGTCTTAGGAGCTTGTTCATTTTTTTGTCTTCCTTTATTTACTTGTTTATTGCTTTGCTTGGAGCTAGGCCGTGATTTATGTATTTACTTATTTCCAAATCCGCCCCGGCTTCGCTGCGGGGCCGGCCCAGACTCCCGTAGCTAGTCTGTTCAAGCACTAATACATGTACTCACGTCACTCACCACGGCACCCAGATATGTAAGCGCTGGACTTGAGCTCAGCCACCAGATTGTGCTTTCAATTCATTTCGCCGAAGGATCTGCTGTATGGTATCATATACAGCAGATTCGCCAGTTACTCTGTTCAATCGCAAATCCATGCTTATCGAAGCCTAGAACCAAAAAGCAAATCAGGGGCTGATAGTATTGATGAATTACCTCATTCTCTTCCATCGCTTTCGCGATGTCGTGCAGGTCTCTGTTGGTGAGTTCATTACACGATAGGTCCAAAGATTCCAGAAGTAAATTGCCTTCAGCTAAAATGTGCATCAGCATTATTGTAGTTTGCCTTGCAAGCAAGTTTCCAGAAAGGTTCAGGTGAATTATTTTACAGGTATCGCAAAGACCTTCAAGGAGCATACGCCCTCCGTCATCCATCAATCTATTAAGTCGTAGGTTCATGTCTACGAGAGATTCATTTGCTCTTAGAGCCCGCCCAAGGTAGCGACCACCCTGTGGAAAATATTAAAAGTTGGTGTCAACTGACTCATACATGCACCTCTGTGTTGATCTGATTGTCTGCAAGGTTCAGGCTTGTCAATACGCTCGATTTGTCTAGTAGCTTTGACAGTAAACGTACTCCATGGTTTGTTATCTTGTTGTGAGCAAGATCCAGACTGGTTATTTGTGAGCTCTGAGATAGTGATATCGTTGAAGTCAAGAATCGATAGCTACCTTAATGAGACCAGTCATCAACATTCTGAGTAAGTCATCATCAATTAAGTTTGACTGGAGGATGAGCGTCGTGAGACTCTCGGATTGAGAAATACTTTTGGCAAGACAATATGCATCAGATACCTGGCTTGAAAATATCATAACAACACGTCCGGAGCTGACGAGCAACCTTCATTCCGAAAAGCATTCGATCATATTTCATGCCCAATTTCTTCGCACCGTACTTCATTTCAATTTTTGTGAGGTTGGGTAGCTATGTGGATCATTTTAAGCGACTTCACAGCGCATGTTGCACACCGCTTGGCAAAGCAAATCTATATTTGGATGTCCCAGCAGCTGTTGAGTCTATACAGCAGACACAAATTACTGGAAAGTAAATCGCTTGGCTCAGACCTTGAGGGTAAATGTGTAATTTTGGGAGTAACTGGCTACTGACAGAAGATCTAGTCCGTGTCTTCCCTAATTGCGTCATAATTGAATTACTTTGTTGGCCAGGTGCACCTCCAATTCATGAGAACCAAGCTCTTCCAGGCACTTTGACAAGGTAAGTAATTATGGTGGCGTGTCAAAAATTGGCGTACTTGTTGAAGATGTGTTTCAAAAAACAACTGTTTCCAAGTTAGCCCGTGCTCATTAATTTGATAATTTTTAGGTAGAAGCTGATAGCACCGCTGCTTCCAATAACTCTCATCAAAGATAAATTCAGAAGCAATCTTAAGGTCTAGGTCCCGCACGAGCCTCGAGGTTATTTCGCGCATACATCTAGAAGACACGCAGTCAAATGCAACCACCGCGCGACCTTACCCTGCAGGTACATTTTCATGCACAGGGTATCTTTCGAAATTGCTAACAACAACAGCCACACATCTATCCGACAGACAGTCACGGATTTGACTTCTGCATATATTGTTGCCGTTCTCGGATATGTCTTCGCCTGAAGGATGAGTAAGATGCACAAGTTATGTTTCAAACCTTTTGGGTTTACGCTGCTCCCAGGGGTCCTGGAACGGTATCTAAGACAATCCTCCTCATACAAGTTCATCCTCTCATTAGATACCTTTGTAACTGGTCAACCAACGATGATCCCTCTGTTGATGAGCCGGCTACATTCATTCTTGTTTGTGCGCTAGCTACCGTCGTGATATGAGAAGATATGAAGCTTCTTTTGAAGCCATGTGCGCTATCATGCTAGTGCCTCGATCAGGCCGGAAATAGGCCCCTTACAGATCCACTGGCGGAACACGATAAATAGGCCTACGCCGGACCGCTGGGTCCAATTAGCCTGAGGAGTCCGAGTCCGGCGAGTCCTAGATTCTGAGTCCCGGGCCCCGGGCCGGGCCCAACTTATCTCAACTCGTGCCACGGTGTGCTATCCGAGTCTCCCGCATATCATGATACTATCGCCGACTTCAACTTGGCCGGGCGAGCTCGCTAACGATCCCGGGCCTAAACTTGAAGTGATAACTAATGCTTGCCCTAGCCGGCCCGGACATAGGCTAGTTCTTTGGCGGACTGTCTCAGCCGCTGTACTCCAAAAGGTGCGTACCTTTGGTCTTGCGTTATTCGCAGAGTTGCAGGCCGCGGCCCGGGCTACTAGAGAACTTGAAAGAGACAGATACACTATATATTTTTATGTCGGAGCTCCATTTCTCCTCCGTTACTAGTACAGACCCCCCCACATACTCTTATTAGTAGCCGCGGTTGTCACGGTCCCGGGCCTGGGTAGCACTCGAGGTAGTCAGTTGCAGACTGCGATGGGATTTTTCTTTGCAACTTCGATGGGATTGGTTGACCCGGTGGGCGACAACTGAGCAAAGAATAAATTCCCAACTATTAGTCTGCTACTACTTTCACTAGCCACTAGGGAGACTAGGGTAAGCTGAATGCTACGACTCGGATGTGGGGCACATCAATGTATTTAGCGGCCTAGTGTGCTAGGGGCTCTATTCATGATCTGTGGGACCCAGTGGGTATTTCTCAGCTAGCTGGGTATTTTATTCCCAGTCATATTTACATATGTTCATCCTCAAGTACAACTTGCCAGTGAAGTCCGAGTCACTGTGGCGACATTTGTCGTTTACACAAAGAGGCACCATGTGCCTGAGAAATTTTCTCAACGCTGGCTTTCAGCACAATGGGGTCTATTATGACACCCAACACAACCCAGGTATTCCTGGGCTGCCCCTTGGGCTGGGACACCTCTTTGAGTGTACCAGATTCTAACGCGAGGCTAGGAGCCAGCTAGGACAGTTACCCTGGTTACTGTACTAGCCTTAGGCTCCCCTCGGCTTCTCCGGCCAACCACAAAGCCAAATTGGCTGTGGTTCACGCCGGTCCTCCGAGTCAAATTTATTTAGCTCGCCCTCCCTCCCTGTTTGATAGAAGGGGGCCCCGGTGAGGTGTGCTACCTATCCCCGGGATTGGTTGACCCGGTGGGCGACAACTGAGCAAAGAATAAATTCCCAACTATTAGTCTGCTACTACTTTCACTAGCCACTAGGGAGACTAGGGTAAGCTGAATCCTATATTTTATCTATCGGCCCCAGGGTAGAGCTAGCTTGAGGCGGTATGGTCCAGCTCCCAATATAATTACGGGGCTAAGCAAACGTGATGATGGCTGTGCAAGCACAGCGAGACGTAAGGCCAAAGACGGCGGAGTCTCGCGCGACGCACAAACTAAATTTTGAGTTAGCCGCCCGACGACTTATGGCGACAAATATCTCTGACGCATTGCGTTGTGCAACTGACATACGCGAAAGAATTGTAAGTTAAGGAGCCTTTGGACGATACGCATAATTTAATGTTTGCAGGAGATCGTACACACATCTGAATATGCGAACTTCCTAAGGCATCTGTTTCCCGCTTTTCGAACTATTCTCCTGCGCAGCCCAGCTACGCATCCTGCAGATGGCGTCGATGTAAGATTCCGCCATCTTGTGCTAGAGATCATGAATAGACTTCCAAATAATGAAGTTTTGCGGCCATATGCGCCAGAGCTCCTACGAATTGCCACAGAAACATTATCCCGCGACACAGAGGAAAATGCCCTCACATGCCTACGAATTATATTTGATTTGCACAAAAATTTCCGTCCTGCTCTAGAGGGTGAGGTACAGTGCTTCCTTGACCTAGTGCAACGCATCTATCGACTTCTTCCCACATCAATCAACAAAGCGTTTTTTATCTCGCTTCCAGATCAACGTAGGTTGCTAAGTATTTTTTTTTTTAATGTATTCTCATTCTTAGGTTCACCAGCAGTGACTGCGTCAGGTGTCTTTAATCGCCCTGGTCATCTTCAGAAATGTGAGGCATTCTCCGTTACACGGACAATACCTGAGCAAACGGTGACTCTTGAGTCTGCTCCACGTTCGCAATCGGCGGCGGCTATATCAGCTCTTCAGGGTCTGGACTCTTTCAAAGTACTAACCGAGTGCCCGCTGATTGTGATGCTCTTATTTCAACTATATCCAAAATATATCCAAGAGAATATTCCCTTGCTCACACCGCTGATGATGGGTGGTCTAGCACTACATGCGCCTATTCTAGCACATAAACTTCAACGTAATCGATATAAAGAATTCATTGCATGTCAAGTTAAGACCTTATCATTTTTGACTTACTTGCTACGCGGATTCTCAGAGTTGATGAAACCTTACGAGGAGGCAATTTCAAAGGCTGTCATCACTCTGATGATCGCATGTCCCGGCGATGCGATTTCTACCAGAAAGGAACTCCTTGTTGCTACTCGTCACATTCTTGCTACCGAGTTCCGTCGAGGATTTTATCAACACATAGATACCTTACTCGACGAAAATGTGCTCATTGGCGTTGGTCATCCAAGCCGAGACACGCTTCGACCTCTCGCATTTTCGACACTGGCAGACTTGGTCCATCACGTCCGTGCAGAGCTGAGCATATCCCAGCTCTCATGTGTAGTATTGCTCTTCTCGAGAAATTTGCATGATCCGGCACTTCCTTTAAACGTCCAAACAACATCCGTTAGATTACTGCTGAATCTGGTCGATTTTATTTTTCATAGCGATGGGTCGGAAAAAGCTAACGGAAAGCGTTTGCTGGTCCACATTATGAAAACAATGGTCGCAAAGTTTGATACCCTGCGCTTTCACATGATACAGATCAACTATAGTGTGCAAAGGCCCGGATGTAATATGATGTGTCGTCAGCTTAATTTTAGCAAGTGCAATAGTACCACAGGTAGGACCGAAAGCTCTCCAATTACTACAACATCTGATTCTACACCCACTGATGGTATGGCAGACGTGCGACCACTGATCCAAACTTTAATTCGGGGCTTGAAGACTGTTATTTGGTGCATATCACACTACTCACGAAGCTCAAAGCCCAAGCCCAATAACCTGTCTGAGCAAGGGAGTGGTAAAGGGTGGGGGGGTCGCCTGGCGAATCAGATTCACATGCGAACATCAGCCAACAACGACTTCTCGTATTCCCTTTCCCACGACGAGGCCGAAACTATTAGTCTCTTCTTCTATTGGGGATTAATATGTTGTCGAGTGATTGCAAGTGGAAATAAAGTACAGAAGAAAGAGCTGAAGGAGATTCTAGACAATTTCGCTAGTGCATTTACTGTCCTTGAACACTCCAATATCCTGCCCACCGTCGGTCAGCACGTACCAATGTTGTTTGATGCCATGCTAGAATCTCCATCATTACTAGCAATAACACAAACTCTTCTTGCCAATTCCAATGTATCAGCAACGTTCGCTGATATCTTGATTCGATACCTTATGGGGAAGCTTGGCGAACTCTCAGGTTTTGAGTTGTTTAATGACCATTCTGTTCTCATGTCGCAATCACACGGTGGCCTAAGTCAGCCGACGCCAGTCTATAAAGCAACATCTAAAGATATTGTCAATAATGCTGCCAGGGTTTCTCCGCCCGTGCGCGCATCAACGGTCTTGCGTCTATTTCGAATAATTCTTGGCTCAGTGGCATTGTTTCCTCAAAATGAAATCATTCTTAGGGATCGTCTCCGCGCGCTGGCCTGTGCCTGCTTGCAGCATGCCGTGGTGGTAGACGAGCCCATGGCCTATTATCTCCTGCTCCGTTCCATATTTAGGTCGGTTTCAAGCTGCCTTGCCCCTGAGGTCTTCGAACTCAAGTCTAATCAGGCACAATTAGGAGAAACATCCGCCTTTGTACTCACAACTTTGATTCGACAGCGCTCACATGTGGAACGGTCATCTTTGATTTGCTCGATTCTTACTGAATTATGCATGACAGTGCCGATAGCTCTAGCCAAATTGGTTCCATTTTTGCCGCGCCTGCTCCCCCTCGTCGCCAATGCAGTACAAATTCAATCCGGTGATCTCCCTTCATTGGGGTTGAGAACCTTTGAATATTACCTGGATCACTTGGGTCCCGAGCACTTGATTTCTTTGATGCGCGGCCAACCTCAGTTACATGCCTTGACGATGCTTGGTGTCTGTAGCCACCTTCGACCTGCTCCCTATGCACTCGGAACTATTGCACTCCGCATACTTGGGAAGTTGGGCGGACTGAATCGCCGATTCCTAGAGCCCTCCAGTGGTTTGCTCCCAAGTTTGGCACCCGCTGGCAGTGCTCATCGTGGCCAGACTCGCTGCAATGAAAAGAACAAAAGCTTGTCAATGGGTGTTCTTTTGAGATGGCGAGGATTCTCCTGTGAATGGTCGGGTACTTCCAGTCTAACTGAGCTACCTCCGAGTAATGGGAACGAGAAGAATGTGCCTTTTGTGCTTGGTGTAGAACCCTATGTTATTCACGTATGCGAGTTGCTTTACTCACTTATAAGATGCGGTTTGGAAAAAAAGACTGGTCCAACTACTGCTGTTGTTGGTAATTTAGCATTAGTACATCGATATCAAATTCTATGTTTTCGCCTGCTTTCATGCATCTTATGCTCTTCGTTTGAGCTCCCAGTTTGGCCACAGCATTCCGATACATCCCATCGAGGCCTTTCATCCCCAGCTAACGAACCCACTTACAACAAAGAGTTTGGCAGTAGTGATCTGCCTGCAAATCCAGGATCTAATACACAATTGTGTCGCTTAATATACTTGATTCTTTGTGCTGCAGCACATCCCAAGCTAGAACTAGAGGGGACTCCCTTGCTACAATCCCTTAGCTTCATATTTGCGCTCTTATTGCATTCTTCGTACGATTGTGGAAGGGAGGCGACCGAGACAGCAATCGTACGAAGCGCAGGAGATAGCACTCACTGCGAAGCTGCAGAGAAAAAAAAAACTATCCCCTCGAACGGAAGAAGGAAGCGCAAATATCTTTTGCCAGTTGAAAAACAGTCAATGTGCACCTTTACATCAGCCCTGCTTGAGGCCGCGACAGACCGTTGCTTCAGGGTTGCAAATGCAGCTCTTGGTGCTCTGAAATACCACATGGGTTGCGTGTACTTCCTTGAGTTACGAACGCCCAGGGCAGTTTCTAAGCCTAGCTCGCAACTCATCACTGATCTTATTTCGCGTATCTGTCTTTCGCTTCGTGAGTGGGATCTGCCATCTCGCAGAAATATTTCTCAGATATTGTATCAGCTTCTCACCACATTTGGGCATGCGTGGGCACGTCCCAACAAGCACATTCTTGCAGGTTCTCTGCTGAGCTCCCTTGCACTTGATGATTTTGGTATAACACTGTTGAGTCAAGGTGGTATTGCGCAAGCGCTTCACGTGCTATTACAAACTGCCTGTGCAGCCACCAACGAGATTCATCTCCTAGTGCACGTTCTCGCTCGCGAAATAACATGTTTTGATCCAGCTGTGCGTCTGGGGGCTCAAAGTGGACTCTTTGAGCTCAACAGATTAGCAGGGCTGCCCCTTATGTCGTCCAACTTTATGAAGCCGATTGCTCCCAAGCTGACGCACATTTTAATGACTTGTCACCTCAACCCGGAGATACGGACTCATAGCGCTGTAGGTGCTCTTGATGCTCTGAACTACATCATGTCTTTGGAACCTTGTCCAATTCTGCCCAGCATCGAGCTGCAAGATTGTTTGCTACAATGTATTCAAACGCATTGCTGCACATTGGACTGTACCTCCAAGTATGCAGATGAAAATCACGGTCATTTTGGATGGACATCACACTCCGCGCGGTTTTGTTCTGCATTCAGCTCTTGCTTATTGTACCATAACACGTCTTCTTCACTGACCCATCCTGATCGTTTACAGGCAGCCGCTTTAAGGGCAATTCATAGTATGGTTAGAGCAGCTAAACGAATAGCATCGGGTGCAGTAAAGGATAGTAGTCGAAGCCAAGATGTCGGCAACGATTACAACAAATTCATGCATGAATACATCCCACCTAATCGACAACGCAAAATAATCGAAGTGGCACTCATCTCAATGACAAATACCTCGGTGAATATGATTGTACACGCCTCTGTTTCCTTACTTCAAGAAACACTTGCACTTGGCAAATCTCATGCAGAAACGTGTGACAGACATATGAATACGTTTATAGTTCAGGTGCCATTGAGCTTGACGAGAATTAGCCTCTGGTACTTGAATAAGCTCAACAAGCTATTGTCGTTGCCAGCTGCCCACAAGATGAGTAGGGGCGTGCTCACCTCTTCTTTACTAAGCCTATTGGAGGACTTTTGCCGTCCAGAGAAGATGTTCGCCATCCGATCATGGGCTAGCACTCATCCCCTGGAGCTTGCAGCAAAATGTATAATGTTGATAACGCGCATCAGCTGTCACCAACCACAGGAGGTCGGTATTCTGCCCATGCTGACATCGGTGGTCGTGGTCGTCCTGAGACTTGAAGCTCTCATTCCAACATACTTCCGGGCTTATTTGCAACTTGATGTGACTGGGAACGTAAGGCATTTTTTGTCTTGGCGCGCTGCATATTTCTCTTCCCTAGCTGGTGTTGTTAGGCTTGGATTTTCGCCTTTCCGCGCTCCGCTTGCGCAATTGCTGTCATCACATGCTTCGACAGCAACACAATATTTCCTTAGCTTTCATACTCTTACAGACCCTCATTGTGTATCACTCTTACGCGGCTTACTGCATATTCGAGAAGCAGGTGATTTAAAAGCCCGAATTTTAAGCTCAGAAGGAATGAAATACTTGTTAAATGCTGCGTTTAAAAACCATATGGCACGTATTGCAGATGGGTGCTTTGCTCGCAAGCATTTCAGGAGATACTCTCAAGATCAACAAGGATTCCGATCATGCACGACGAAGAGTCGTTTCTGCCAGTCACATAATTCTGATGCGCTGTCTTTTGCCGGTCTGTCAACACTGCTGCAAGATAGTTCGTGGGCAGACCTTGCTCGAACGAAGGATGTTTCGTCGTCCACAATTACTAACAAGGCGCAATTCCATGGGCTACTAGTGATAACCACTTTGTATCAGTTGGATCCTTGCATCTTTACGCGCCATAGTATCCTCGGAAAAATTCTTGTTTCGATCTGGCGAACTCGGCCACCTTGGATGAGTGAAAAATCCTACGAAAAGATTTGTGCCAGTGAGGGTAGATCCTTGAAAGGCCACAAGCAGGTTTTAAATGCAGAGATATTGCGCAATCACAAAGAAACGTTCTTGATTATCCAAGGCCTGATTGGTTACTGTCGTTCACATTCTGCAGAAATACATGTCTTGTTCGACATGCTCTCTGTTTTTATATTGCCCAGCCCCATTGACTTTACCTTTCTGAAGGACTTTTATTCCAGAGAAGTAGCGCTCACCTGGAGGCCAAATCACAAAAGAAGCATTATGCTATATTTCCTTCGAGTTCTTGCAGATCAGGGTACTATGATGGAGTTAAAAGTGATGGCATTGCGTCTAATTGTGACTCCAATGCTGGTATCAACCTTTGAAGGCAGAAACTTGGCTTCAAAGAAAACTGATATTTTACTTGAGAAAACTAGCATTGTGGATTCGGGGACGATCACTCTATTCATGCGCTGTGCGCTTGACAATACAAATTGCAAGACGCAACGGTATAGTGAGGCTCTTCGCGTCGAGTTACTCAAACTAACAACAGTATTAATCGAGCATCTCGGCCCAGAATTAGTGGAACACAGGAAAGATCTGATCAAGTTTGCATGGAATCATCTCAAATCTGATGATTCGCTGTCAAAGCAATGGGCTTATGTTAATGTGTGTCGATTTGTCGCCACATATGAGACGCCCCCAAAAATCATACTCCAGGTTATCACTCTACATTTACTTCATCTGCCTACCAGTGCTCCTGTAGGTCTACGTAGCTTTGCTGCGAACATTTCAACCTGAGGCACGTGAATTAGTCAAGGTTGCTCTTGATATATTGATACCAGCTCTGCCAAAACGACTTCCCATCAACGATTTTGTTAAGGCAGTTAAGTGGACCAAGAAAATCATGTATGAGGAAGGACATGCACTAGCTCAGCTTGTTCACATGTGGCAACTCGTTGTTCGCCACCCTGGACTATTTTTCCCTTATCGGTCACAGTTCATGCCTCAAATGGTAAATTCATTGAATCGCTTGGGTCTACCACCTAATTGTCCAGTAGAAAACCGACAATTGGCGGTTGCCCTGGCTGATTTGATTATGAATTGGGAGTCTAAGATTGGTCACAAGGAGGCACGTGCAACTACTGCGGAGAAAAATCTAAAGCCTATTGTGGGCTCATCAAAACAATCGCAAATTGACGACGACTTTCATTTGACTATGACGATGATCGAAATGGTAGCTAATTTCCTTGTCCGGTTGGCTCTTTTTGCCTCCGACAATAAAGAACCTGCTGTGCAGCAACTAGCACCACGCTGCCTGCTGCTGTTCGATACCACGTTACGTGCTTGGCCAAATGCCCATATTCGATTCTCTTATTTCGAGAAAATCATTGCTACTTCCAATGCACGTTTGGACGTAACAACGGCAACAGATCCGCCATATTCATCCGCGCTCCTATTAACATGCCTAGAGATCATGCACATCACCTTGGGCAGGAACACCCGGCCTAACACTTTTTTCATTGACAATGTTTTAAAAGCCCAGCTGTTGATTTGCCCTTGTTTTTTTTACGTGCGGAGCACAGAAGTTCAGTTGAAGCTGCAAGGACTTTTGTCCAGAATAGTAGTGTTGTACCCCCCTATAAAGTCCTGTAATTCTACAATGATGTTTTATCAGCGTGTCAAATATGTAATTGAATCTCGACTAATTACTGCAATGGAAAATCATGGTACGTCAAATAGACACGGGGACTGGGCGAGCGCTTCAAGCTTCAAATTGGTAGCCTACGTACTACCTATCATTAAGATTATTGATGCTGCATGTAAGTCTGCACCTGCGTATATACTAAATCATGGGCATCAACTCCTGAGAGTGGGTCAGATTCTTATTTTCCAGCACTTAAATTCAATCCGCAAGAACCCCCCCTCGCAATCAAATTCCTGCCACGCAACGCCGACATTATCCGTCCTGACAAAAACCATTAAATCAACATATGGGCACTGCGCAGGAGAACCAGAAATCACCGGTGATTTTAGTCTTTCACTGGGTGTGATAGATGCAATTCTTATCATTTTTTCGCTTCTTGCGCAAGCAGTGACCGATAGTCTTTTACTAGGAATGCGTCGTGAGCTTATCGTTCTTGTGTTTGTTTGTCTGGAACGAAGCAACTCAACACTACTCGTGCGCAAGGTTTCCAAATTAGTGTCTGGTTGGCTCGTCAAGGTCAAATCACCCCTCTCCAGGAAAGAAAAAACTGCGTTTATCGAACACATGTTGGACATTGACAATCTGACAGATGCGGCATTGCAACCTTTGCACGCTCGTTTTCTATGCACACTTAACCAAATTTCTAAGGGCACTTTTTGCCAAGGAATCGGGTTGTCGGGCACGCAGACTAAAAGGCTTTCTGTGGGGCGGGGGCCAGGTAAAGGGTCAAGCACCGTGGGTCTATTGGCGGTACATCCAGGAGTCCGTGCGACCTTCCGTGGTCTCCTCATGCATGATGTCATAAAGTGTGCCAGTCATCATGTCATTAAAATGTTCGATCTTGATTGGTCTCCCCTTTCTAATCGTTTTTGGCTCGTGATTCTCATTGAGGTAATCCTAGATGGCATAGATGCGGATGGGCCGGTCAGGCTCACGACTCAATTTGCGCAGGCACCTTCGTTGTTTAGCGAATTATTCTTACCCAGGTCATTAGAGACACTTATTTGTCTCGATATAAACCTTCAAAGGCAATACACTACTGCGCGATGTTGCTTTTTACAACAATGTGGAACACTTAAGAATTTTATCGAACCTCTTAAGGAGGTGGTCCACGCACATGTTGGACTGGCAGAGAGGTTTTGGATTGACATGTTACCTCACGTTTGCTGCAGTGTTAAACAATGTCATCAGCGACAGTGGCAAATTGCGCTGACAAATTCAATTTTTACGCACTTCGCGTCATCGCATTCTCATCCGAAGCTACAAGTCCCTGCTATGTTCCCACTTAGTCAAGTATATGCAACCAGCAACGACGCACGATTTCGGCCAAGCGCCTCTTTCTCGAAGACACGGGTTGCAGTGCCCTCCTCTATCGGGTTTCCCCTGAGTTTTACAGACACAGTATTTACCACAACAAGTGTGCCGCGGATTTTGATTCAGGGATGCAAGTTCCCCCTGCCAGGATGCTTGGCTGGCAAACAGAAGGCCCAGGTCCTTGTGAGGATGCTGTCGTCTGCTGCTGCTAGACATAATTCCTATCACGCAGTCTTACACATCATTGAAGAGGTTTTTGTGATGCGGCAAAATTTGACACCGCAGCATGTTTCTAGGTTACCGGAATTGCACTGCGCATCATTGTTTAGTAGTTTGCAGGAAACTGATATGAAGGTGGGTGCTTTAGCCGACGGTTGCACCAACCCCATGTCCTCCATCGCATTTTCGCTTCGGCGATACGGCTTTATTCCTCAAGCTCAACATATCTTTCTTAGTAATATGGTGTCAGCTCTTCGCCAGACCCACCATGATGCCACCGGTGTGAAACCGCTTTCATCCTGCATCTTTGAGGCTGACGTGTGGTGCGCAGAGTGGCTAGCATGTGCTCGCGATATGTCTCAGTGGCTGCTCTTGTCAGATTTGTTTAAATATACCCCTGCTTCTCTCCCTTCAGGGTTGCTGAGACCAACTTTGTGTCTTGAAGCATCCTGGAAATCACACAAATGGGACTATGTTCGGAAGCATCTGAATGGGAGCAAACAACCAGAGCAACTAACACCTCAGGTCAAGCTGTTACAAGCACGATTGGCAGTGGTTGAAGGGCTTTATTCTGACGTCGAAGACCTCTGTGGGGAATGTATCCAACTCGCATTGGAATCATGGAGCAGCTTACCCAGACCGCATTTGGGAGTAGCTGTACATGATCAACTACTACATCTATTTCATGAGCTTATTGAAGTCCACGAAAGCAGCCAACTACTCCACGAGGCATCGCAACACTCTCGTGCCTTTACATATCCTGATCTCAGTACCATGACACATACATGGCGAAACCGACTGCCAAACACCTGGGACAGCATGTCCGGCTGGGATGACATAATGCGATGGCGTGAGCATATTTTCTTGTCGATAGAGAAGGCTTTCGCGTGGGGTGCAGCCAACAAGATTCTCCGACTTCACGATGCACCATGGACATTGGTTACACTGGCTCGCGTCGCGAGAAAACAGGGGCTACGGGAGGAGGCACAGTATGGCAATAAGGATTTGAATGATATTCAGATGAATATCGATAATGCATTCCACAATGTTCGGGAACGACTTTTGTCGTTTTGCAATGCTGATGATCGTATGTTTCGAAGCACTCAAGCTGGCCTTAATTTCATCGACAATATGGTGATTGAGGTATTTAGCACAGAGCAGCGCGCTGAACTGTTCAGGCTTAAGGGAGTGTTCCTGGGGATGTTAGGAAGGTTTAGGGATGCGCATTGCGCATTTTCTGTTGCTACTCGAGGCTGCAGCAACTACGGGCGTGCCTGGTACTCCTGGGCTGTGTTGTGTGATGTAAATTGCTCGACCGAAGCAGCTTTATCTTCAGTGTTGTTAAATCGGCTTGTCAAAAACTCTTTCCTCTGCTATCTCGCGGCAATTGAATGTGGCCATCAAGATGCATCAGTGTGCGGACTGGCCCGTATTCTGTGTTTGTTGCAGCATAGCAAACAATCTGACGAACTCCGTCGCCTGTTTCATATTCATTCGAAGGTGGTACCCACAGGTGCAATGATTCCTTGGATTCCACAGCTCCTATCAATGCTTGCTCTACCTGAAGTAATAACTGCCGTATGCTCACTTGCCAGTTCGACACCTCAGGCAATATTCTATGCCTTAAAATCTGAGACAATACAGGACCAGTCCTGCGCTGTAACGCATACACAAGGAAATAAACTTATCTCCAGCATCTACTCAAATGATTCAGTGCTTGCAACAAAAATGGATACACTGGGTGATGAGATGGTTTTGACCGCAAGACCCGGTCCGAGCGAAGAGCTGCTTCATCTGTTGCGTTGTGTTTCTGGAGAACTGTGTGACAGTGCTCGGGATCGAGAATCTAATATATTGTACGTGCTTCTGCACAAGGTCAGTTTGAGGTATGTTGGTTGCGGACGTCTACAGTCGCTAGATTTGAACAGCATATGGGTGGAAACTCCTACCCCAGTCAGAAATGGGCGATCTCCATCATATCACTTATCCCTCACAAGTAATCTCGACACTTTGACTCGAATCCTAGCAAATCGAACTATTGAGGTTGTGTCAACCAGGAGCTGCAAATATCCATATTCTACACTGTCTCGTCTACAGAGTGAGCGAAAACGCACCATTGAAACTCGGCCAGGTACTAAAGGTTGCTTTCTTGAGGTTCCTG
>JACLAA010007034.1_pt1 | contig 14823 bp, 14 predicted proteins | sample 8027891 | NCBI WGS metagenome assembly JACLAA01 (sample SAMN15724900, study PRJNA655200) | protist metagenome | isolation source: fluorescence activated cell sorting (FACS) single amplified genomes of... | place: Spain: Blaines Bay Microbial Observatory, Mediterranean Sea | collected 2016-01-19 | reverse complement strand
GTTCAGTACGGTTGGAGACCGAAAGATTACGAAAATGACGGAAACGGGACGCTCATCGAATACAAACTCGAACGACTTTCGTGGAGAAGATACTCAAACGTCAAAACGTTCAAGAGCTCACACAGCTCATCATCATCGTCTATGGTAGAAGCTGTTGCTTCTGCTATCGATACTGTCCAAGATGAAAAAATGGGAAGGGTCGCCGCCACGTAAATGTATGCCAGGAACCTCCTTCGAGAAGGCCATGAAGTTATGTATTACCCACCCCTTTCTTCAATCAATTCCATTTTACGATTATGATTATTATTACATTTTAAGTTTTAATTGAACTACAGTACCTATTTGTACCTATTCTACTTTATATCATACGAATATTCCTTTACAACATGGCTCACATCTCTCCGCATTGTGAGATTATGACCGCTAGTTTTGGCGCGTTCGCACCCCCCGAGACTGGAACCGCTTCAATCTTACGCAAAGTTAACATGCCATCACCGATAACTCTTCCAAAAACTACGTGCTTATCATCTAACCATTCACATTTTGCGCACGTGATGAAGAATTGACATCCATTTCCGTCCTTACCGGCGTTCGCCATCGACAACAATCCTGGGCCGGTATGTTTCGCGACGAAGTTCTCATCCTTGAACTTACTGCCGTAAATTGACTTACAACCCGTCCGGTCTCCTTTCACAAAGTCGCCGCCTTGTATCATAAAGTCTTTGATTATTCTGTGAAAAGGAACATTTTTATACCCCAGCGGTTCCTTCGTTCTCGGATCTACGGTTTCCCCGGTGCAAAACTGACGAAAGTTCTCCGCCGTTTTCGGCACGACGTCTGCAAACAGTTCCATTTTTATTCGTCCAACTTCTGTGCCTCCGATGGAGATATCGAAGAAAACGATCGGGTTTTGTTTGCTAATCGGACGATCGTGCCAAGATGACGTCGTCGATATTGGTACGTCTTCCGCGGCGGCCATATCGGATTCTTTTGCCGCCGCGTCGGATATAAATTCTATATTAGTATTATTACTTTATTATTATTATATGATGATGTTAATGCGTTCGCTCGTCGTCTTGTCTCTCTTTTTTGACGACGAAGAACAGAACCAAACGATACACAACTCTCAAAAAACAAGGGTCTCTCTCTCTCCTTTTTCTCTCCTTTTTCTCTCTCTCGTAATCGCCACAAATTGCACACAAACCTTCTTTTTTATTCTTTTCTTCTCAAATAAGAAACGATATAGTAAAAGTCTTCGCGAGCAACAAGCGCATTAAACACACACACACACGCAGTCACACGCACACGCATTCAAAAACCAACCTTTCCGTTTTTTTATGGAAGAGCTCGAGCCATCCTTCGGTACGTTTTTTTAGTTCTCTTCTCTTTGTTTTGAAGAACGAGAAGATGAATTTATTACTTCTTTTCTTTCCCTTCCGTTGTTGTTGTTGTTGTTGTTGTTCTTCTTCTTCTTCTTCTTCTTCGTCTTCTTCGTCTTCGTACCACCATGGAATAGTAAACTAACTCTCACTCGTGCTATTCTCCTTCTCTTTACGCCGCGTAACAATTAAACACGACGACAGGTATCGACCCATTCGCGAACCAAGCCGACTTGTTGAATCAAGACGATCGAGAAGACTCGGAACTCAAGAAGAAGAAAAAAGAAAAAGCCGAGAAAATCAACGCGGATTCGGTTCAAGACAAATACATTCACATCCGCACGCAACAAAGAAATGGGAGGAAATCCTTAACGACGTTACAAGGGATTAATCCCAAAATCAACAAGAAAATCATCTTGAAAGAGTGCAAGAAGAAGTTCAACTGCAACGGAACGATTGTGGAAGACTCGGAACTCGGGGATATCATCCAGCTCCAAGGAGACCAACGCAAAAATGTGGCCCAGTTTTTGATCGACGAGAAAATCTCGAAGAAGGAGTTTATCAAGGTGCACGGCTCGTAATTTTCTCGCTCACACGCAAGAAGAGGAAGAAAAAGAGAGAGAAAGAGAGGGAGAGAGAAAGGAAGAGAGATACGGGTAAAAATTACGACGACATGTACACAACGCTTAGAAAAAAATTGGACGCTCGTCTTTCTTCGCGCGAGAGCGCGAAAGAGAAGAAGTGTGCGAATGAAGCGTTCTTGTTGATTAGTAGAGAGAAAGAGAGAGAGGAAAAAATGAAGCGCACAGAGATGAAGAAAAGAGCGAGTGGTCGGCAATGCATTCTTGTAGATACATACACACTTAGGTTTTAATCTCATACGCGAGAGAAAATTTTCTGCTCTCACATCACGCTCTTTCGGGTTCTTCTTCTCTTCTCCCCAGTTCGCCCTTACCTCACAAGAAATGACTTGTCCTTTTGCGTCCCTTTTCCGTCTCGGTATTACTACTATTCACCGCACTCCACTTGCTTCTGGTACTAGAAGCAACGAACCGAAACGTCTCTTTATCGCGAAGAATACAAAGGCGAGAACGTCGGCGTCCTCATCATCATCGTCAAACGAGAACACGCACAACGGCACGATGTCGGCGAAAAGTCGTTTCACCTCTTCCTCCTTCACGGATGAGACGATTACCACAGAGAACACGACCAAAAAGAAGAGCGCGAGAATAGCGCTCGTGCAATTGGCGTCGACGTCGTCCAAGGAAAAAAATATTGAAAACATGCTGGCGAGAGTCGAAGAAGCGCTTTCATCGTCATCATCGTCGTCATCATCATCATCATCATCAGGAGACAAACCGTTAAAATTGGCTGAAGAAGAAAAAAAGATTGTGGATATCGTAGTCTTACCTGAGATGTGGAACTGTCCTTACGGAAACGAATTTTTCGCTCCGTTCGCGGAGGATGTAGTGTTAGATCGAGGTAGTTCTGTGGCTGAAGAAGAAGGAAGAGGTTCGACGTCGCCGTCCTTCGATGCTATGCGGAAAATCGCCAAGGAGAAAAAAGTCGTTCTGTTTGGAGGATCAATACCGACGAGAAAGGACGGCAAGCTATTCAACACGTGCTTTGTGTTTGATAGCGATGGCACACTCATAGCAACGCATCATAAAATGCATTTATTCGACGTAGATATACCAGATGGAATCACTTTTTTTGAATCAAAGACGCTCACGGCGGGCGACGCGGTGACTATCGCAAATACCAAAGATTTTGGAAAGTTTGGTGTTGGCATATGCTTTGATATGAGATTTCCTGAGTACGCGCGCGCGTGTGCGCTAGAAGGATGCATTGGGATGATATATCCAGGAGCCTTCAATACCGTGACCGGTCCTTTACACTGGGCGTTACTGCAAAGATGTCGAGCGGTGGACAATCAGATGTTTGTTGCGACGTGTTCGCCTGCGAGGGTAGAAGGCGCGTCCTACCAAGCACATGGCGATAGTTCAGTATACGGTCCGTTTGGGGAGAAATTAAACGACAAAGAATTAGAGGAAAAGCCGGGTGTTGTGTATGCGGATTTAGATCTCAATGAAGTCGTGAAAAGACGCTCGGCAATGCCTTTGAATAAGCAAAGGCGACTCTTGGAAACGTACGAGTTGTGTGCGAAGAAAGAAGAAAACGTTTAGAAAAGGAGAGTAAAAATATATTTCTATTTGTACCGCTAAAAACTGCTACCTGTGCTGCTACTACATTATTCACTATATGCCGTAATCATTTCGAGCTTATCATTTCGTACCGTCCCACGTTCGAACTTTACGAGACCCGGTCGTCGCTGCAGAAAACGCCGGTCTCGCACTATTATTACTCGCGGGTTGACTCTGTCTTTTAGTCTCAACCTCTGGTCCACTCACTACGAAATTTCTCGCCCCACCGGCTTCACTCATGGACAAAACTCGAAACTGCATGGCGTCTCCTATTGGCGGCGTGGCGTCGCGGTCTTGCGGCAACCGTCTTCCTTTCTCGTCTCGCGCTAACTTCTTCGGTAAAAAACCGACGTGTCCGGAAACGCCGACCGCGAATCCACCATTCACGGCATTCAAGACTCTCCCGGTGACAAGCTCTCTATTCTCTCTTTTCCTCGCAATCGCATCCCACGCTAATTGGTGTTTTCTAAACTGATCGACCGAGACCGAGTCCACGTCCATCTCCCCGAACGGGTTTTGTAAACGTTTCACTCGTAGAGGTACGCGATCGCCTAACTTCACATCCTCCGGTAACTCCTCTTTTACAAAGCTCGATGGCATTTTGAACCCAACATCCACGTCAATGAATCCGTTCCTAGAGTCAATCTTTGTCACTATTCCGGAGACGACTTTTCCTTCCAAGTTTGGAAACGAAGCGTTTGATTCTCGAATAAGATTCTCGAGAAAGGTTTCTTTTTCTTCCTTTTTTCCAAATTTGGTCGGCGTCGTCCTCGTCGTCGCTGAGGTTGGTTTTGACGAGGACGACGACGACGCCGGTGAAGACGAAGAGAGTAAACGAGTGAAAAAAATGTCGTTTCTGCTCTGCCCACCGCCGTTGCGCAGAAGTCTTTGGATGAGTTTAGAAGAAGAAGAAGACAAAGAAGAAGACATTATGTTATGTTAGTATTGTGATGTTTTTGTTTTTGTAAAAAATTGAAGACTTGAGAGAAAACCTTGAGTTGAAACGTCGAATTACACATCACAAATAGAAATAGAATTCACAAGACACGAAAATAATAATAATACATAAGAGTCTGAGGATGATGATGAGCTGCTACTGCTGCTACTCCTCGAGATCGACGGCGTCGTCGTATTCTTCTTCTTCTTCTTCTCTGAAAATAATTAGAGAAAGACCACCACCATCAACAACAACAACAACAACAACGACGAGAAGAAGAAGACAAGGAGAGCGAGTGCGGACAATCTTCACCGCCGCTGCGAGGAAGGACGAGAACGCGACAACCTCTAACCAGCAGCAGCAACAACAGCAAAAACAAGAATGGCCGGAACCGAACTTATGGGCGGAATCGCACCCGAGATATCTCGTGAGCGATTGGGACGACGACGACAACAAAGAATGGGGCGAAGAGTTATGCGCTGAACTCGACGACGAGGAAGACAAAGTAGAAAAACTGTTTTCTTCCGCCGCTGTCTCGGTGCCTGAAAAAGGAAAAGAGAAAGAACGACTCGCCGTTGCGCGAGAAGATGGAAACGTAGAAGCATCTGGATCTAGATCATCATCGTTGTCATACTCAACGTCGACGACAAAGTCTGCGATACGCGCGCCGAAACGGCCAAACAGCGAAGACTTATCGAACGAGATGTCGAGGGAAGATTTTTGGAACGAAATCAGAAAAGAAGCAGAAACAGAGGCTGCGAAAGAGCCAATGCTGAGTTCTTTCTACTTTAGCTCTATTTTGTCTCACGATTGCTTGGAGAAAAGTTTGAGTTTTGCGCTCGCCAATCGATTGTGCACGAAGACGTTGTTATCGACGCAACTGATTGAGATTTTTAATGAAGTTTTGTTAGCGAAAGATAGCGAACAGCTGAGGAATAACATACGCAGAGACCTGGTCGCGGTACGTTCGAGAGATCCTTCCTGTGGCTCGTACGTCCAAGCGTTGTTGTTATTCAAAGGCTTTCACGCGATTCAAGCGCACAGGATTCAACATTATTTGTGGGAAAAAGGACAAAAGTCGTACGCGAGCATGCTACAGTCGAGGATCTCGGAAGCGTTAGGGGTTGACGTGCACCCGGCTGCAAAATTTGGCGGAGGGATTCTGATGGACCACGCGACGGGTTGTGTCGTAGGCGAGACGGCTACCATAGGTGACGACGTTTCCATTCTTCAAGGGGTTACTCTGGGCGGTACCGGAAAAGAAGTTGGCGATAGGCATCCGAAGATCCAAGATAACGTATTGATTGGCGCACGAAGCACAATTTTAGGAAACATTGTAGTTGGATCTGGTGCGATGATAGCGGCAGGTTCGTTAGTGTTGAAAGCAGTTCCGGCGAACGGTATGGTTGCCGGAAATCCAGCCAGAGTAGTCGGAAGAACGAAAGATCGAAGACCGGCTTTGGTGATGCGAACAAAAATCGAAACCAGAGAAGACTCGAAAGAGTTTTGCGAGATCTTTGCAAAAGCCGTGGTAGAAAAAGATAAATCATTGATGGCAGCGACGATGAAGATGGGGCCAAATTTATCTTATAGCTCATCCTTGGACGATGAACCGGGAAAAGTTGGTAAAAGTTCCAGCAGCGCGTTGATTGAGAAGGCCTCCTCGCCGTTGTCTTCAGAAGAGCTGGTAAAACAATTAGATGAAAAGCGTCGACGAAGATTGCGTGGCAAATAGTTTAAAATTGTAGGTTCTAATAGATTGTAGGTACCTTCATGTACGTGGTAGATATAATTGATTCTGTAGTAATGTAATGTATTGCATAAAATTTTCGTTCTTTGTTTTTCTTCTCCGCGAGCTCGCCCACGACGGATTAATCGAAAGGGTCTATGCGCGGATCGTGTTCTGTTACCAAAGCCATACCTGTGCACAAACACGTCGTGCACATGACCTTTGTCGTTCCCAAGCAGTTGTTGCACACGCATTTAGATCCCGTGTTTGGATCGATCAATCTCCCTGGCTTATACGTGTTTGGCGTCGCGCACTCGGCACAAGTCAAGTAGCCGCTCCCTTTGCAATACATGCACACCTTTTTCCTTTGTTCTTGAGCGCTACGAATTTCAATCACGAAAAAAGCCGAAACGACGCCAACTGCACCGCCGGTAAACGACGCAACGATCGGATCGACTTCCGCCAACTGCTTCGGGAAGTGAACAAATTCGATAAAGTCTGCGTACGTGGTACCGCCGACGCCGAGCTTCACCTCCGCGATGGGCGCAAACAAACCGCCAAACAGTAAGAAGAAGAGCACAGTCGCACCCCAATAGATTCGATAATCCGAAATTGAATCCTCCGTCAACACTGGGAATCCAGGCACAACTGACTGAAACTCTGACTTTTGCACCATATTTTCTTCTTCATACGCGCTTCCTGTGGACTTTATCCGCAACTGCACTCGCAGTCGTCGCATTTCTTCCATCAATAAGAACACTTTTTGTCGTCGACTTTCCAAGTTTTGTTGAATATCGTCCACTTGGAGTTTAGAGAAATCTAAAATGGTATTCGCGCCTTCGATGATGCAGAAATTCTCCGGTAACGCCGTCGTTTCAGACGCTTCACCTTGTAAGAGCTGGTCCGAAGATTTCGTCGCCACCGCCCCTTCTTCTTCTTCTCCTGGTCCTCCTCCTGGTCCTCCTCTTTCTGTCGATGATGATGCTCCTAAAATGACTCTGTTTCTCCTCGCGATGTTACCGATAACGACGACGGAGTTGCTCCTCCTCCTTCTCGTCGCTCGTATTCTCGAGGAGGAAGAGTAGGAGTACGAAGAAGGAGTCGCGCAAAGAAAAGATGATGCACTCGGGGATGAAATCGAGGAGGAGGAGGAGGAGGAAGACAAAGAAGAAGAAGAAGAGGTGGAGGAAGAGGACATCACCCGGGTCGCGTGAGCGACACTCGTCGTCGAGAGGGACATCGTCGTCGCTGATGATAACATGATGATGATAATGATGGCTCTCTTTATATACTTTAGCAGCAAAGAAGATAAAACTCTGAAGAAGCGCGCGCGAAAAGCGCTTTTCTCTTTTGTGTGTCTCTTTTTCTCTTTTCTCTTTTTTTTTTATCCACTTGCACTTGTCAGCTTGTCGCTTGTCTTCTTCCAATTTTTTACTCTCTTTCTTCTCCGCCCTCGTCTCATCGTCACACTTTTTATTTATCACACACGAGAAGAGAGATTGATTACGTACACGCACATATAATAGAAGAATAAATGTCGTCGTCGTTTACGTCGTTGTGTTGTTGTTCGAGGAGCAGCGCGGGCGGTGCGTCCAAAATATTCTCATCTCATTCGAGCAAAAGTAGCAGGAGTAGCGTCCGACGGAAGGAGAAGGCGACGACGACATCATCATCATCATCTTCCCGAAGAAGAAGAAGACAAAGAAGAGAAAGAGTTTCATCCATCATCGCCTCTTCTTCTTCTTCCTCTTCTTCGAACTCGTCTGAATCATCGTCGTCTTATTCTTCTTTGACGAAAGAGGAGAAGAAAGAAGCCACGAAGAAGCTCCTGCAGTCCCAAGTGGACGTCGTCGAGTTATCACTCGCGGAGAGAAACCAAAACACTCGAGTGATGGGGTGCACGGCTTCCCAAACGTGGGTGAAAGTCTCTCTCTCTCGAGAAGGAGAAGGAACGGAAGGATCGGATGGTTCATCTGCCCCGCGATTGCAATCGTACTCAGATTCAGCGATAACGAGAGGTTTCCTCGGCGTCGTGACGAAAATGTTTCGAGGGTACACCCTGAAACAAATCGAAGACATCGATGTGGAATCGATCGTAGCTGCGACTCTGCGAGGGGTGTCGGAAAGCGCAGTGAAAACGAGCGCGATTGATTCTCGACAAAACGGGTTTAAGAACGCTTTAGAAACAATCAAAAGACAAGCGAGAAGTTTACTTAACGATTTCCAAAGCGATCCTTTCCCTTCATTAATCGTTACAAAGTCCGGATGCGAACCGAAAGGGTCGTTCGCGGAAGCGCAGGCGAAATATTTAACGCCGGACGACCAACAGGTGGACAAGTTGGCGAAGTTACTGATTGAGAAAAAGTGTGGAATCGTCGCACATTTTTACATGGACCCAGAAGTTCAAGGAGTGCTGATGCGATGTAAAGCGAAACATCCAGAGTGCGCGTCGAGGATCTTCATCTCCGATTCTTTAGTCATGGCGGACGCGGCGGTGCGAATGGTGAGAGACGAAAAGTGCGAAAACATCTGCGTCTTAGGTGTAGATTTCATGTCAGAGAACGTGCGAGCTATTATTGACGACGCTGGATTTCCTGAAGCGAACGTTTACCGCATGTCCTCGGATGCCATCGGGTGCTCCTTAGCAGAAGCTGCGCAAACAGAAACGTACGAAAAATATTTGCGAGAAGCCGGCGAGGCGAAAAATTCTCTGCACGTCATCTACATCAACACTGGATTGGACACGAAGGCGAGCGCGAACGCAAAAGTTCCAACCATTGCGTGCACGTCTTCGAACGTCGTCAACACGGTTTTACAAGCTGCTGCTCAAATTCCGGACGTCAGGATATTTTACGGTCCAGATACGTATATGGGCGGCAACTTGGTCGAACTTTTGACGCGCGCATCAACGACGTGGTCGGACGAAGAAATCAAACAGTTACACCCTGAACACGACCAAAAGTCAGTGAAAAAAGTGCTGGATAACATGGAATACTTCCGCGACGGAGCGTGCGTGGTGCATCACTTGTTCGGTGGCGAAGTGTGTCGAGTTGTGAGAGACTGTTATTCCGACGCCTATCAAGCGGCACATTTTGAAGTTCCGGGAGAAATGTTCACCCTAGCAATGGAAGCTCGCGAACGAAATATGGGCGTCGTCGGCTCGACGCAAAATATTTTAGATTTCATTTTAGCCAAAATCCGAGGCGGTATTGAAAAAGAGCGCAAGAGCAGAGAACTCTTTTCCTCTGCTTCTTCCTCTTCGACGCCTAAAGACAAGAACAAGAACGAGAACGAGAACAACAAGAACAACAATAGCACTAGCGCGCTGGAAGAAGATGGAGAAGTGTACGTTCCAGAACGCATGAAATTCGTGCTCGGTACTGAAACTGGCATGGTCACATCAATCGTGCGAGCTGTTAGCGAAGAGCTCGAGAAGAACGATTCGAGCGTCGAGTGTGAAATTGTGTTCCCGGTTTCCGTAGATTCCATCACGCAAGTCAATAGCAGCTCTTCGGGGAAAATTGTGAGCGAGGCAATGTCTAGTCTATCCATCATCCCGGGACCGGCATCGGGTGAAGGGTGCGGCATGGACGGCGGATGCGCTTCGTGTCCTTACATGAAGATGAATTCCTTAGCGGCACTGACCGAAACGTTGGAGATGATTGGAGATGAAAGTGGAGAGAAGAAGAATTTTGGTTTGGAGTTGCGCGAGCCAAAAAAGTATGAAGGAAATAATGTCGCCAAGGAAGGATGCGTGTCTATTTTACACATGCGTAATTTCCAAAGAGATAAAAAGCTTGGCGACGATCTCGTTCAAGACATTCTCTCTAGATAAAGTTACGCATTCGTTGTTGTTATTCTTAAAACATTCCAAAATTACTTGCTTAAACCAGTTTTTGCGATGCTCAAGAGTTCCAAATCTAACGTCACCTCAGAGTTTGGAGGAATCTCTTGCACTTGATTATTACCGTACGCATACTCCGCGGGCACGAGCATTCGTCGAACGGTTCCAACTCCCATTCCCTGAATGCCGTAGTTGAAAGCTGGTAAGAACGGACCGCCCGGAGTAGCGGCGGGCGTGCCAACGTTAAATCCGTACGGTACCCCGCCAGTCACACCAGCCCCAACTCTCGACGAAGCAATCGTCAACGAGCGAAATTTAAGATCGTAGTGAACTGCGACCCTCGTTCCTTTTGGGAAAGGGACCGCACTATCACCACCTCCGCCTTTCATGTCGTAATATTTTATTGCAGGACTTGTGCCTGGTAAATCTCGAAAGTTTTCGATTGGAATTCCTCCTGTGCGGCCTTGCAATTTCGCCGTTGCTGGTTGCGCGTTAAAAATCGCAAAAGTAACGACAGACGTTCCTAAAACCATGGCGCTACGTCGCGTGGATTCATTTTCTCCCCTGTTCTCGCTTTCCACACGGGCGTTGTTTTTGTCGTTGTCTGCAGAATCAGCAGAAGTCGTTAGGGATCGCTTTATCTGCTTTCGATTTTTATTGCTCGAAGAGAACGAAGAGCTGAACGGAAGGATGCGAGAGGAAATCGCGGAGAGAGTTGTCGATGGGGTCATGGTATGAAGGCGTTGATGTTATCGTGTTCGGGACACTAATAAGTAGAGAGAGATTTCTTTGTGAGGAGAAATTGAAAATGCCACTGTGGCATAAAAGTTTTATTTCCACGGTTTCAAAATCGGCAGCAATATGACTAGGAGTACAATCATCATGAGTATCGTGAACACGCAGGCCCATTTCCGCGTGTTCTTTTGGTATTCTCGAGCACTCACTAACGCCACTTGCCCTTGTTTTACGTACTCGGTCGACTTGGAAACTTGTTCCTGTATATCATCTATCATCTCTCCTTGCGCATCGACTAGAACGCTCATGTCTAAAAAGATCTGATGTAAATCTAACAACCGCCGCTCTAACTCACGAACCGCCTTGTGTCGTTCCTGGATTTCTTCGACCGTGTCTAATATCAAACCTCTGCCTTGATCTAAAATCGCTTGCTTAAACATTTGTTCATCGGCACCGTTTTCAATCATTGATTCGAGTTTTTCTTCCTCGATTTGTTCCCCGGTCAACGCAAAGAATCGCCTCTCGATGACTTCCTTGTGTTCGGTGCGCAACTTTTCGCGAAGGACCTGAAACTCAGCCATTTGCTCTTTCAACTTTGTTTTCAAAGCGTTCGAAACAGTTTCTCTGGTTTGTTTCTCGCTTCCATCCGCGCTTATTTTTTTCTCTCGTAGCAACCTTTTCAAGTCTTCGTCCATGTTTTGCACGCGCAGTTTAGCTTCACGCGCTAATGTTTTCGCCTTTTCCGAGCACGCGTTCATTTCGTCTTTGATTTGTGACATCTCTGATGATTTTAAAGCGGACTTTCCGCGTTCGTGGAGTTGATGCAAGTTCACGAGCTGTTTTCGTATGTCCGAAAGAAGACTCTTAATCAATGTTGCGTCTCTTAAGAAGAGTTCCATCGTCGTTGGAGACGAAGTGGTTGATGTTGACGGCTCTGAAGAAACACCTCTTTCAACGTCAACGAATTCATCTTTGTTGGTGCCTTTTGTTGATAAAAAACGACTCATCTGTTTGTTGTTGTTGTTCGTTTGCTCATCCCGGTCGTCAACTCCCGTCTTTTTTATCTCGCCGAGCAAATCGCTCATGTTGATTTTAGTTTTCGTTGCGCTTAAGACTTGTGAAGCGTTGTTGTTGTTGTTGTTGTTGTTGTTGTTGTGTCGCTTTACTCGTACGGTTTTTTGTGGAAAGATGTGAAATTCAAAAAATCAAAGGAGTGCCGTGAATTGTTTTAACTATCTACGTATCTACTTCACAACTTTAAACACAACCACGATGTATCGCATGATATTAGTATAAAACAATGGGAGAGAGAGAATAATGAGTTCATGCGCAGTTTGCTTCGACATCGTGTCAGGAAAATGCGTTGCATTATCCGAGTGCGGCCACGTCTTTCATCCTTCGTGCATAACGAAATGGTTTGATATCAAAAAGAAATTCAATCGCCAGGACGGTTTTGCGATTCCAACAGCTCCTTGCGTCGTGTGCAGAGTTGATTTCGATATCAGCGCGGCGCTTCCGGTGTATTTAGATGTCCCGTTATCTGCGCTTAAAGCAAAGAGAAGAGACGACAAGAAACGAAGCGGCGATACGATGCAGAAGAAGAAGAAGAAGAAGACCAATTTTGAAAAGAAAGAAAGAGGTAGAAGAAAAACAAACGTCCTCGAGAAGCAAGATGATGAGGATGTTGTCGTATTGGTTAGCAGTAGCGAGAGCGATGGAGATGAGAGTGATGATGCCGCTAATGATGATGGTGAGGAGCACTTAGAATCAGAAAATGAAAATGCAGAACTTCGCAGGCTTTTACTCGAAGAAAAGCGGAAAACCCGCGAAGCAGAAGATGCGGTCGTTTTGAATAGGTGTAACAACGATGCGTTCGTGCAAAGTAAAATGCAGCTGGAAACGCTACAAGTGGAGTATATGCAAGTGCAAGAAGTAAACAGAGTTGCGAAAACGCGAGAGAAAATCGCAGTGGACAGAGCTAAAAATTTTGAATCGAGAGTCACGAAAGCTGAATCAGACGTCAAAATGCTTCGAAGCGAAATCGCGGCGTTGAAGCACCAAAGAGCGGTGGAGATGGACGTGTTCGCGGATAAAAATGCCGTGAGTAGTAGTCGCTTTTTCGAAGAGGAGCAGATTGCTCGATTGATGGATCAGAAGGATAAACGTATGGCGCTCGAATCCCTCGCTCGTTCTTTACGAATGAAGACGAAACACATCGTGACGCTCCAAGACGAATATAACAAAGTAGTTCAGAATTTAAGAGTCGCGGAAAAGTCACTTCGCGATTTAGAGATGAAATACGCGAAGCGAAAGGCGAGAGAGAAGCAAACGAGGGAGGAGTTACAAAATCTTACGAGAGTAGAAAAGCAAAAGCATAGCGAAGTAGCAAGAAGCGGAATCTCGGATATTATTGGTGAGAGAAAAAATGGGATTAAAGAGGGCGATGATGTTGTTGTTGTTGATGATGATGACGACGATGTCGACGATGACGACGACCTTTTGATTCTCGATGATGATGATAATAATAAAAGATATAAACCGTCGAGTAACGTCTTACGCGACTCGAACAATAAGAACGATAGTATTAGCGGGAAAGCAATAACGCGGCTAGGTGGCAACGTAAAGAGTCACTTTAATAGAAAGAATAATGCTGGTGGCTCATTCATACAAAATGGAGACGACGGTCGAGGGGGGAGAGCAACAATATTGACCACCTCTACAGGGGGGAAGCTCGAACGCAACAACAGAAATGATCGAATGCCGTTGAGTCGGGGTGAGATGATGCAGAAAAATCTCTCCAGCTTCGTGCGTAAGGGACGGTAGATAGATTTGTAACATTAGTACCAATGCGCGTAATGAGAAAATTTGCTTTACACTTTCTGCGAAAGTACCCAATCTTCTATGTATAATTTCGCCACGAATCCTAATTGCTTTTTCGCTTCGCACGTTGAAGCTAATGTGCCTATCAAATCGTTCTTCCTTTTGGCAACATGAGTTCTTTTCTTTTCATCTGGTTGTACTAATTCCGCTATTTCGTTTATCGTCTTTAATTTCCCGCTCCCAACGTTGAACACGTGTCCGTTTTGTTCTATCGAAGACTGCGCGGCTAATACAAAAGCTCGCGCAACGTCATCTACGTGTACAAAGTCTCTAAAATGATTCCCACTACCCTCGATCTTTAAATCTTCATTCGCTTTGAACTGCTTTAAAAACTTTCCAGTCACAACGCCGTCCAAACCTTCGCTCGGTTCGTTTGGACCAAACACCATAAACAAACGCAAGATTATCGTCGGAACGTGATAGCTCTCCGAATACAGCTTCACGATCGTTTCTCCCATGGCTTTTGTTGTAGCGTATGGAGAGGTTGACGCGGTTTTGTGCTGCAAAACATTATGTTTAGAATTCTCCTGGAAGGGAAGATTCCTCAAGTTGTTCCCATAAAACGTCGAAGACCCGGCGTAAACGAATTTCTGAACGCCTTTGAAACTTTTTCGCGCCTTGTGATGTTGAGGATGATGCATCCCCGAAGGTTGATTTTTTTTGTCGACGTATTTCGCGTTCGCGGATCCATCGCCACTATCAGGCGACGCGTGCCGCGTCTGTACGATTGCTTTCAGAACATTCTCCGTGGCAAGGACGTTCTGCTCTATCGAAAACTGAACGAAATCCACGCCTTTCTTCAATGAAGGCAACACTTTGGATTGCGCAGCCAGATGGAAGACAACGAAAGGTTCGTGCTCTTCAATGGTTTTAAAAACTGTTTCGTAATCGCGACAATCACCGCGAACGAGCGTAGCCTTTTTAGCGAGGAAGCTTTCTTTGCCCGTCGACATGTTGTCCAAGACCACGACATCATAGCCGACGCGAAGTAACTCTTTCACTAAGCGGGAACCAATGAACCCGGCACCGCCGGTAACTAACGCTTTCGTTTTCGCCACCGGTTTCGGCTCTTTCTCATACTGCTCGTGCGTGTATTCGCACGCGTCTTTCACTCG
>JACLAA010002033.1_pt1 | contig 14831 bp, 11 predicted proteins | sample 8027891 | NCBI WGS metagenome assembly JACLAA01 (sample SAMN15724900, study PRJNA655200) | protist metagenome | isolation source: fluorescence activated cell sorting (FACS) single amplified genomes of... | place: Spain: Blaines Bay Microbial Observatory, Mediterranean Sea | collected 2016-01-19 | reverse complement strand
ATCGTTTCCGCGCGACAGTTGAACGCCGCGTAGTGGTCTCGTCTTGGATCGTAGTGTTTTGCAAAACTCGGCACCAAACCAAAACGGGTCGTCTTCACTCGACAGCGTTCGTTGTCTCCTTCGGGAATCGATGAGAACAGCGTCGGAAGCGTGCTCGATGGGCCGCAGTTTATGAGGCCTCCCCCCGAGTGACGATCCGCGTCGTCCCACTCCGGTGGAAGCGCCGAATCGAACGCGGCGCGCACGTCGGCAGGGGAGACGCGAGCGTTCACGCGACCGCACATGTCTTCTTCTTCTTCTTCATTTCTGTCCCGCCGCTTGATAAAGGTGTGCGGCAATCAATTGAATTGGATAATTGGAAACAACGAGGGGAAAAAACCTCTCTCAAAAGCGTTATTTATCTTCATTACATTCAACGCTCTCTAACGACACAACCGAAACAAAACGCTTTGGGGAGAAGAGTAAAACGGAACAGAGAGCCATGTCGTCGTCGGAGGAGGAGGAGGACCCGTCGAACGCGTGCCGGTTTTGCGGTCGGCAGCAGCTCCCTCGCGATGCATTCAATCACATAAAAAACACGCTGCATCACCTCTCGCCGCCGGAATTGGAACGGAGAGGTTTTTGTTGCGTCTGCTTGAACGAACAGAACATCTTGTGGCAACTGATCACCGACCACGACGACATTTTTCAAATGCACATAGTCGAGAAACTGAACGGGTCGGATCTGAAGTTTTTAGGGCAGGCGAACTCGGAGAGCAGGCTCGCGCTGAGAAGGAGTAAGAACGTCGTAACGGTTCCCGTGAAGTTTGATGGTACGAACGAATGAAAAAGCAGTGGTGGTGCTTCTTGTTCTTGTTCTTCTTGTTTTTCTTGTTTTTTCTGCGCAGGCGCGCGTGCGTCGCGCGTCATCGCACTCGATTCTGCATTCAATTCGGAACGTACTTTAGTCTACCGCGCGGAGGAAGTTCGTGTCTTCGATCCCGGACGAAGACGTAGTTACGAAGAAGACATTCGAGCGCTCTTGATCGATGATAATTGACCTGACTGACCTTTGATACCTTCTTTTTACGCGCGACGCAGTGGGAGAGTTTTCATCGAAAGAAACGATCGAGTGGGCGTGGAATCGATGGACGCGAGATGAAGAGGAGTTTTGTTCCTTGGTGTGCGAGACGAACGATTTAGAGTTGTTAAAATGGGTAAGAGAGATAAAACAGTGCCGATGGGATTCATCGACATCCTGGGAAGCCGCGAGTAAAGGGAACATGAAGACGTTGCAATACTTGTTCGATGAAAAATGTCCGATGGACGAACAGACCTGCGCGGAAGCGGCGGAGAATGGACACTGGGAGGTTTTGAAGTTTTTAAGAGAAAATAACGTGCGCTGGGATTCCCACACGACGAGCGCGGCTGCAAGGGAAGGTAATTTTGAGATGTTGAAATGGTGCAGGCAGGGAGGGTGTCCGTGGGACGCCGGAACGACAAGAGGCGCGTGTCAAAGTGGACACTTAGAAATGTTAAAGTGGGCGATGGCGAACGGATGCATGGCGAACGAGTCGACTATGAGTGAAGCGGCAGAGTTTGGGAGGCTACAGTGCCTGCTATTTTTACGAAGCGAAGGCGTAAACTGGGATTACCGGACGTGCAAGATGGCTATGGAACACGGACACCGCGATATTTACGAGTACGCCGTCGAAAACGGGTGCCCCACGGAAGCCCCGGAACGAGAGGTGACGCATCATCACCCGCATCATGTCCCGCATCACGATCACCCGCCGTAGCGAGCGCACACACAGAGAGAGGTCTTTGGGAAGTGAAAACGTGATAAAAAATCGAGCTAAAAAGTCAAGAGAATGCTCTCTACCGAGAGAAGGAGTACTGACTTATTTCTTTATGCCATTACTTTGACGCATAGTTACGAATCCATGCATCGCTAAACGTAGCACGCGCGCGAAAGAGAGATGCTCCACTCCACTCCACGCTTTCATCCTCGTCCATCTCTTTATCGTCGCATCAAAACCAAATTGTTTTTGGAGCTCAAATGTGTTTCCATTTCCAATTCAGGACAACCGTATCTTCGCCATCGGTCCACTCCAGGCGAATACGAACCAACCAATTTAACGTTGAAACATCCATGCTCGGACCATTATCCCTTGGATTTGTATCGAGCGTCGATTTCGTTCGGTAACGAGGGAAGAAAAAGAAGAACAGAACGCGAAACTGCCGAAGATGAAGCGACAGATTTATTGGATAAAGACAAAGGTGAAGACCGAATTGAATTGTCAATCATCCTCCCAGAGTCGGAAGAAACTGTCGCGAATATATTCTCCATGTTGGGAAAACCGGACGAGGACCCACACTGGGCGGATGTCTGGCACGGTGGGATTGCTTTGAATGAATACTTGGTTTCATCATCGACTGACGGCGGCGGCGGCGGCGGCTCCTTGGTGCGAGGGAAGCGGGTTTTGGAATTGGGTTGCGGAGTTGGTTTAACGGGCGTTTTATGCGCCATGGAAGGAGCGAAGAAAATGACGATGACGGACAGAGAGCCATTCGCGTGTTATTGCGCGATAGCGAGTGCGATTGCGAATGGTTTTGCTTCGGTAGCGAGAGCTCTGGACGAGGATGCGAGAGTCGTAGACGGGTTGACGCAGATGGACGCCAGTTTGTTAGATGATATAGTCTATAGCAATAGAAGTAGTGAGTGTGATTGCGTCGAGGCTAGAATTATGAATTGGTTCAAGTTGGACGAGTATCTGAAAGAAGAAGATGACTTTGCGTACGACGTCGTCATCGCGTGCGATTGTTTGTATTGCGAGGAAGCCGTCGAAGCCGTGGCGTCGATCGTGTTCGAAGCCTTTTCGAGAAGACAACGACAGGAGGGAAAAGGTGTGAACAATACCTCTTTGTCGTCACCGTTTACCTTTCTTCTCGCTGACCCACCGTCTCGATTCCCGCAAAACCACGAGAAGTTTCTCAATATAATGCAAGAGAAAATCGGCGTGAGCGACGTTGAGAAAGAGGACACGCTGTTAGCAGTTCGCAATCCGTTTCAAAGGGACGAAGGCGAAATGGTCGTGAAGATTTGCAAGTACACGTTTCTTTAAGATGATCGCGTTGTTGTTTTCCTTGTGGTCTTAATCGTCTACTATGTAATTCTATGTGTGTAATATTACTAACAAATGAAGCGCTATTATCATTTCAATTTCGTACTCTTCCCTTCAGAATCAATCATATTCACGTCGTGCGCTTTGGCGATTTCCATGAACACTTCCATGGATAAATCGAACGAGTGCACGGCCGTCGTCCCTTTGACTTTATCGAAGTAGTGATACGGAATCTTACTTCGACTCGGACGCCAATTCGAGAACCCGTACATGTCCACCGAGTCGCACAGGTTGAGCATGAACAACATGGCAAAGAAACCAGACATCGGTTTGCGCTTATATGCGCCTGGGTGTTTAAGCTGTTCGATGGCTTTACCTTCTTTGATTAACTTTGCGTTCTTTTCACGGCGTTCGGCTGCGCGACGTTGTTCGAGGACGTCTTTCAGTTGCAACCAAATGCCGTAGCCCTTGACAGTGAAATCTGGTGAAGTCAACACCGGGATGACTGGGAGTTGTCCTTGTGCTTGCATGCGAAGGAGCTTCGGATACAATTGATTTCTCAACGTGTGTAACACGGATTCGTACATGACTAAGAACGCGTCGGTTTCTACAACCGGCACTTTTTGCGTAATTTCTCGCGCCCAATGGAAATTGATCATGTTAAACGTCGTCTTCGAGCCGACAAAATCAGTGAATCGACCGCCGACTGGGGCGTTGTTCATACGCAGAACCGCATCGTGCGCATCTATATCTTTACCATGTCTAGTGGTGAGCAAAGACCCGCCGTTACCGACAACTGCACACGTTTTATACCGCCAGGACGGATCGCGAGGTGGCAACGCGTCGTAGAGATGTTTAGTGATGCGAAAGGTTAAACCACGCGTTCCGGGCGGTTTTGAACGCAACGCGGTTTCAATTTCAATCTTCACTTGTTGTTGGTGGTGTTGTTGGTGTTGTTGTTGTTGTTGTACGTCATCGCTAGTACTACTATCACTGCCAACCCCGGACGACCCCACGCCTAACCCGACGTCGTCGCTTTCATCAATCACCGTCTCGGCTTCAGCTTCCAACGCTTCCCCATCCGCATTCGCCGCACCTTCTCTCCCCCCGTTATTCCTATGTCTCAACAATCTCCTTCGTTTTCTACTATTTGCTGTCGCCTCCATATCTACCTCTCCAATGCTCTTCCAATTCGGTAAGTCCTCCGCCATCCCAACTTGCGTCACCGCGTACACTCTTCTATAGTAATTCATCCCGTCTGCTCGTGGTGTCGGATCGTACTTAAATAGCCCTCTGTGCGTTAACATAGGAACCGACCCGTTAAAATTCGCCTCCAATGCCGTCCTCTCGCTCCCGGGTTGGTCCACATCGAACGGAAGTTTCGAAACCAGCCATCCTCGAGCGAGATGTGGTTTTGCCGTTGCCGTCGTCGACGTTGCCACCGCCGGATCGGAAGATTGATGTTGTAGCGCATTTGACTCCGCACCATTACTACTACTTTTATCATCACTACTCCTCCTCTCCTTCTCCGTCTCTAAATGCGCTTCCATCGTCGACTGTGGCAAATCGTGTGCAATCACCGTCTCCGCCGTGCGTTCGCCGCTCTCTTCATCGGTCCCTTCTTCTTCCTCGTCTTCCCCAAACGTCGTGTGGAACACGTGATCGAACGAATGCTTCACTTCGTCCAGAACTCCGTGCGCTTTCTCTTTCAGCAGCGACGTTTCCTTTATCTTCTTCGTCGCGGTAGGTGAACCCACTCGAATGCGTACTTTCAATATCTTCGCGTTCCCGGTCGCTTTCAGAGCAACGCAAAGAAGGACGACGATGGATGCAAACAAAAGAATCAAAACGTGCTTTATGTATTTTCCCCGATGTTGAGGGCGAGAGGGACCACCGGTGGAGAAAAACGACGCCGACTTGAGGTTTGCCTTTGGCGTGACCGCCATGACGACCGACCGAAACGCGTCGTCAGGTCGCCGTCAAAGTGCACTCAAATTCGGTTTGGATTATTTCTCTCTCGTATTAAATAGTGTGTGGACACACACCTTTTAGAACGGAAAGAAGAGAAGAACATCGAAAACGAAAAGAAAAGCTACACACTCGCTACAAAGTCGTTTCGCTACTACGAGGTCGTATTATCAGTTGGTGTTGCAACATTTCTGCTAAGCTAAAAGGTAATTCACATCTATCTACTCTTACTCTTATTCAGTGATCACTTTCGTCCCCAACCCTTTAAAGTCACCCTTGAGTACGTCGTCGACGACCGTGACGTACGAGTACATCTCCTCGTCGGCGTCTTCGTTGTCGTTTCTTCGTCGAGAGATTTGCACTCTGATGCGCTTCGGGACGTTGCGAATACCTTTAGACCACACGGCTTTGTTTAATTTCACGTCCACGCGGACGTCGGACGTTTTCATCATCTTTTGAGCGAAGGTTTTGATCTGTCGTTGTCGTCGTCAAAGAAAGAGAAGAACACATTTGGGTGAGTTTTGGAGTACAAAAAAAAGGTGCTAAAAATTGGGGTCTTTCCCGAAGACATCATCGATTCTCACATCGCTCCGACCAGCGGAAAAGCGCGGCACGATCGCGACGACGCCATCGAAAACCGCGCGCATCGTTCGCAGAAATGCTCGTCGCGCGCGTTTCGCGCGTCCAACGCGCCACTTCCCGTTCGCGACCCCATAAAAAATGAATCTTTTCTCTTCCCCGAAAGAGGGGGAGATTTTCGACCGACACGAAGAGCGCCACGAAGAGCGCGAACGAAATCGCGCTCGGAATTTTGTCCGAAGTGCACGTACCGCTTTCACCGCGCGCGGAGCTCTCTTCTTAAACGTCACTCCGTGGGTCGCTTTGCCCAAGTTAATGGTGTATTCTCTCGTGACAACGTCGTCGGCACCCATTTTTATGCGTTGAGTAGATCTGTCGTAAAACGCGCTGCGAGGGCGATTTTTTATGGGGCTTTTTTCCTTTACTTTACAAATGATGATGTCTTTGACAACAGAAAAAAAAACTCAACCGACCTCTTCGTCGTCGTCGAGGTCGTGTATGTCGTCGTCGCTACTGCTAAAATCTAAAGCCCCCGCGGGCATTTTTGCACCACCACCACCACCGTGTCCTTGCTTGTTCGCCTCGTCGTCGCCGAAGAAGATATCCGTCTCTTCTTCTCGGTCCCCGAGCGCGTCGTTCGCGTCCTCGTCTTTGCGGCACAGTTCGTCGGGCTCGACGAAGCCGCGAGAGACGCGCATCGCGGTGGTGGTGCCGTCCGAGTCGATGGTGACGACAATTGTGGAGCCGTATGTTTCTTCTTCTTTGTCTTCTTCTTTGTCTTCGTTTTGTTCGTTTCCTTTTTCACTTTTTGGTCTCGGCGCTCTCGGTTTCGCTTCGACGCCTCCTCCTTCGCTCGCCGCCGCCGCCGCTTTCGAAGGGTCCGCCAATCGATCTAACCCGTCTCTATTCGCCACCACGTTCAAAAATTCATCGTCGATTAACCCTCTGTTCACCGCGAACGCGTACGCTTTCGTTTTCTTTCTCGCCACCCGCGTCGTTCCGTTCCTCTTCGCCTCCGGTTTCGGGTTCGGCTCGCATCGCAAGCACAACAGAGGTGCGTCGCCGCGAACGCCCAACTCGACGCGCGGATGACATTCGAGCCACAAACCCGATCGCATCAAACCCAAATACGCCCCGTACAGATCGCTCGGCGTGGCGACCGCGTTGGAGAAGTCAATCCGCTCGAGAGACGACGTCGTCGCATTAGTGGTGTCGTCGTCGTCTAGACGCCGCGCGCCCCAAACGCCCGTCTCGGTGCGTTCCACGACGTCAAATTGCGCCGTAAACTCGGCGAAGGACACCACCGACGACGACGACGCTTTTTCGACGACGCGGCGCCTCTTTTTCGCCCCGTCGTCGTCGTCGTCGTCGCCACTTTTGCGAGGAGGTCGTTTCCGCGAGAAGAGGCCTGCCCTTACCCCACCTTCCGGCATTGATGATGATTTCCCCAACACCAAAACAACAATTCGAGAGACAAGAGCGCGTATTGGATGCGCAAAACGCGATGATATATGATGATGACTTTGCGTTTGTACTTACAATGTGCTCTTAAAAGTTTTGTGTCAAAAAACAAACACACGCAAAAAAACACCACGCCCTCCCCTCCTCTCGAAAGAAAGCGGCGCCGACGACGACGACGACGACGACGACGACGCGTACCTACTTTGCGGGGAAAGGAAAAGCCTCCCAAAAGATGCTCCAAAAGGGAGGAGGAGGGATCCATTGTTTAGGGTTTGTAACGTTACCCTAAACCCTTGAAGAAAAGGAGCCTTTTTTGCACTTCGATTAGACGGGAAACGACCGAACCGAACGATATGGACGCCGCCGCCGACGACGAGACCTCGAAGAGACGACGACGACGACGAAAAGAAGGCATGGTTCTCGACGCCATCCGGAACCGCGTCTCGTTCATCCAGGAGAAGAAAACGGAACTGGGCGAAAAAGGGTTCCGGCGAATACTCGAGAAGGATTTGAAATTGGAAAAGCGCGCGTTGGACGACATGAAAGATGTCATCGGGAAGCTCCTCCTGCGAGTGGTCGAGACCGGGAACGTGGACGAGGAAGAAGAAGAAGAAGAAGAAGAAGAAGACTTTGACGACGAGGAGGAGGAAGAGGATGTTTCGGACCAAAATGCCGCGCGTACCATCGAGGAAGAAGAAGAAGAAGAAGAAAAAGGTTGGACGAGGAAGAAGAAGACAACGAAAACGAAAAGTCGAGAAGGGCCGAAGGACGAAACGGTGGCGAAACTGGGACGGATGTGCAAAGCTGCTGGCATCACGAAAGCGACGCACGTTTTCATGAAACATAAAACGAACGACGAGAGACAGAAGGCGTTGGAAGAGCTTTTAGGAGAGCGCGGTCTAGATATTCGTTCGAGCGCGAAGGACTTGGCTCGAGTCAAGGAGAACATCGAACGAGAGAAGGACTTGGAAGATATAGACGCGTCGAATATAATAGAAGGCGGAAGACGTAGTAGAAATAGGACTCAGGTGAGTTATAAAGGTTTGGACGTGTCGGAGAGCGAAGAAGAGGAGGAAGAGGAGAGCGACGACGTGGAGATTGAGAGCGACTCGGAAAGGAAGAAGAAGAAGAAGAAGAAGAAGAAAAGGAGCGCCGGTACCCCGGCGAGTAGGAAGAAGAAGAAGAAGAGCGCGTCGCCGAAAGCATTTACCGCGGTGAGTTCGAGCGAGGACGACGAATAATTCTCGTTGCAGTGGCGCGTGCGATATCTACATCTTAATTACACATACACATTAGTTAGCTCTCTAATCCTATTTTTTCTCCTTTCCTTTCTTCTTCTTCTCCTCTTTCTCCATTCTCTTCTTCTCCTTTACCTTTGCGATTTTCTCTTCGATAAACTTTCTTTTCAAAGCCTCTCTCGCTTCGATGATGTCCATCTTTGCCTCTTCCGCCTCTCTTCTCGCCGCCACCGTCTCTCTCGCGACGTCTTCAACGAGTCTTCGCTCTTCGTCTCGCTTTCGCTCTTCCTCTTCTTCTTCTCCGCCGTCGTCGTATCGTCTTCGCTCCTCCTCGTTCCGGTACGCGTCGTCGTCGTCGTCGTCGTCGTCGAACCGATGATACTTCTCCTCTCCCTCTCGAACGTACCCTCGCCGATACCGTTCCTGAAAATCGTACTTATACTCCACCTCCTCTTCGTCTCCTTCCTCTCGTCGCTTCCGTCTAAAATCCACGTCGAAACCGTCTTTCGGCGCTTTCATCATCGCGGAGAATCCATCCTCGTCTTCTTCTTCTTCTTCTTCTTTGTCTCCTCGTCGCAGTTTGTCGTACAATTTCGCTTTCTTTTCTAACATCGTTTTTCGTCGTCTCTTTTCCGCCGCGTTCGTGTCTTCGTCTCTCGCGTTCCGATCTTCGACGCCCGCGTTCTCCCTTCCCATTCCTTCTTTCTTCTCCTTTTTTCTCTTCCGAATCTCGCTCAAGCGTCGGCTTTTCTTTTCCGCCCACGCCGCCGCCGCCCCGGGTTGTCCTCCTCCTCCTTTCACCGCCGCCTTTTCCGACCTCGCTTTCGCTTTTTCCGCTTCCAGGTACACCAGAGACCCGCGCGAGACGTTTTCGATCGGTTTCCGTTTTCTCGGCAACTGCCCGCCAGAGGCGAGCCACCCGAGGTTTTGATGCGCTTTTGCGTCGTCGCCTTTGCGCGTCGTCGTCATCGTCCAAAAGAAGAAGAAGAAGAAAACGACGACGACGGTGATGGTAGTGGTACTCCGTGTACCAAAAAGTCTCAGCGCGAAGACGATATCATCGCAAAGCAAGTCATACAAGAGAAAGTGACAATACAAAGGGTGCTTTCAACCCCCCCCCTCAAAAGTACCCATTTAGGGTTTTTAGGGTTTAGGAGAATAAAAATAAAAATAAAAAAAAGAACTCCGGAAACGCTCTATAAAAAGGAAGCACGATGCGCGATGCAAGAAGAAGTCCCCCCCGGTGGTGGTCTTCTTCTTCTTCTTCGACTCTTCTTCTTCTTCCTCCTCCTCTTGGTCTTCTGCTTCTGCTACGTGTTCTGTGCGCCTCGCTGGTGCTCTCGCCGCTGCGAAAAGGGAGCGTCCTCCTCGTCGGGTAAGCGATCTCATCATTTGTAACTGTTTTTTTGTTTGGAATCTTCTTCTTCTTCATTTTTCTCTCCGTGATGATGGTGTCGTCTCTTCTCTCTTTTGTCGCGTTTTGAATCGCGCGACGCCGCGGTCGAAACGCTGCTGACAAAATGGAGTGCGCGACTCGGTGTTCGTCTCGTTCTTTTTTTCCTACTACAGCGCATCGACGACGAAAATTGCTTTCGGGAGCTGCAACCGGCACCAAAAAATGAACTCGACGGACATTTGGAGGTCCATCGAAAAGAGAAATCCAGACGTTTTCATCTGGCTCGGCGACGCGGTCTACGCGGATACTCGAATTACGTTCGAAAAGAGGCATTATTTTGGGCACGCGTTTCACAAAAACGCATACGAATCGGTGAAGACGTTCCCGGCGTATAAACGGCTGGCGTCGAAAGCTCAAATCATAGGGACGTGGGATGACCACGACTACGGAATGAACAACGCGGGGAAGTATTGGGAGCACAAGGAGATCGCGAAGGATTTGTTTTTAGATTTCTTGGATGAAGGGAAAGAAACGGAGAGACGAATAGACAGAGACGGAGTGTACGAGAGTTATACGGTGTACGAAACTGACAAGGGTAAACGTGGAAAGTCGGTACAGATTATATTGTTGGATACCCGATGGAATTTCGTCGACGGTTCTTCGGGAGAAGAAGAAGAGGCGGATCTTTTAGGCCCAAGACAGTGGAAGTGGTTGGAAAGGGAGTTGAAGAAACCAAGTACAGCAGAGGTGACGTTAATTGGATCCTCAATTCAAGTATTGGCCGAACTCAATCAGATGTATAACGCGGTGAATTATAAAATCGCGAAAGAGTTTGGGAAATCGATTGAAAATTGGGGCTCTTTTCCATCTAACCAGAAGAGATTGATGGATATAGTGTCCAAAGCGAAAGATAGGAGAGTTATATTTCTTTCTGGCGACGTACACGTAGGGATGATAGACGTCCGGCCGCCCGGGTGTCATTTACCGTACGAAAGTATCGACGCGACGAGTTCTGGAATCACGCACGTTGCGGTGGAAGAAGTTCGACCTAAATGGATGACGTTTTTCTATAAAAAGATGACGCCGTCCAAGTTCATGCCAAGATGGTGGTACCCGAAGAATATCGTTCCAGATATCTACATGGGATTAAACTTTGGCGAAGTTTTGATTCACTGGGATAAAAATAGCCTGGACGTGAACATATTGGACCAGGGTGGTAAAGTCGTCGTGTCCAAGGAAGTTTTATTTTCCTCGCTCAAAGCGTCAGAAGGAGCGACCGGTCCAAAACCAACATACGAAGAATGTTTCCGCGAGCGCTCGATGTCCGATGTCCAGAAACTGTGGACCTTTCACAAAGCGGCATTTTTCATCACGTTCCCGTGGATTATAGTTTTGGTCGTCGGCCTTTGGTTGTGGTACAAACTGGTCGTAAAAACAATCTGTTGCAACTCGAGTATCGGTCGAGGCCATAGAAGGAAACGAGGCACTAAAGTAGATTAATTAATAGAAAGAGTTTTTGTATACCACGACTAGTAGGCATATACGCGTAGCAATATAAATTGTTTTGATTTGCAAACAATAACGATACAATAGAAAAAGTAATCTCTATCTCTATTAAAGCCTCGCGCTCACCTCTAAGTCCTTCTTCAACTTCTTCACGTCTCCTCTCTTAATTCTCCAATCCCCGCCACTCGTCTTACCATCCGCGCTAGGCGCTAAAAACCTCGGTACTTCTTTCGACGGATCCAAATTATACGTCTCCCGAATCTCTCTCTGCGACATCCCCAACTTGGCCAAATACAAATCGTCGATCAGTGTCTCTCCAGTCGTCTTCTCGTCCCCACACAATTGCACCACGCAATCTGCCAATATGCTCGCTTTTCTCCACGTATCTCTCTCCCCCAACTTAAAGTTCGTCGCCGCTAAACTCTCGATAATCGTCGCCGGCCACAATGCGTTGCCCGTAATATTGCATCCTTCGCCTTCCGCCGCGGCACCTAAAGCAACCATTGACATCCCACATTTGGACATGTAATACGCTGTTTTCCCCGCGTATTCCGTGAAATGCTTCGGTAATGGTGGTCCCATGCTCACCACTCTCCCCCACTTATTCTTCAACATGTGCTTCATGCACTCTCTCGTCATGACAAATGCGCCTCTCGCGTTGATTCCATTAATCAAATCATATTTGGACGTCGGCGTATCGATCATGTTTTGCCACCAGAGAGCGCTCGCGTTATTAACTAATATATCAACTCGTCCAAAATGTTTCACCGTTTGCTCGACGGCTTGAACGCACGCGTCCGCGTTTCGTAAATCGACCACCACCGGTAACGCTTTCACGTTTGGATATTTCGTTTCGATTTCCGAGCAGACGGTGTAGATAGTTCCCGGGAGAGTCGGGTGCGCGGATGTCGTTTTCGCGGCAATGACGACGTGACATCCTCGCGCGGCTAAGGCCAAAGCGACTTCGCGACCGATGCCCCGAGAGGCGCCGGTAATAATCGCGACTCGGTGAGTCAGGTTTGGCGGGGGGGGGAGCGGCATGAGGAGGAGATTTTAGTGACGTCTTTCGTGCCTTCGTGTACCATGGTACATATTTTTTTCTCACATATTCTCAAAAACGCGCGCGCAGACATTCTTACTGTGTAGATGCATAATGTTTTTTATAAATCAACCAGACTATGGTAGAATGAGTTTTGCAGTAGCTCTCTCTCTCTCTCTCTCATTCCTTCATTCAGTTTCCATCGGCGTGGATCCAGATTTATTAACACTCTCGTCTTCTTCGCTGAGCGGGGACAAACCGCTCCCGCTCGTTCTCTTGCGCAAAAGAGGCGAGACGGAGACGTTTTTACCGGCGGCAATTTGCGCAAACACGTGCGAAGATAACGCGTTGACGTCGATAGAATTATCGGTGTTATTAGTGGAGAGTTGCGTGAGGAGTTGTTGGAGCTGTTGCATGCTTAAACCGCTGTTGCCGTTGTTTGCTTTTTCCGCATCGTCCGAGGAGGTGCTCGTATTCAAACCCGCTGCTTCTTCCGGGCGTAAATACGGGTGTCTGAGGATATTTGGGACGTCTATTCTATTCTCCACTCGTCGCTCTAAACACTGTTTCATTAAATCAATCAAATGATCGTTTTTAACCGGTAACAGAGGGAATTCGATGGTATGGTTCGGGTCAGTGATAGCGTGGAGCTTTTGTACCAAGCCATTTATTTTACTAAACGGCGTGTGCCCATATGCCATTTGGTAGAGAATGCACCCTAACGACCAAATATCGCTGGCTCTGCCAACTGGAATCATATCACCGTAAGCTGACTTTTGCCCGTTGAGAATAGCTTCTGGGGACATATAGTTGATAGTACCAACTTGATGGTCGCGAACGATGTTCGTGTGATTCGGCGCTTGGTTGTGGTTGATAGCTTTCGCGATGCCGAAATCGATCAGTTTCAACGTTCCTTCGACGAATAAAAAGTTTGCAGGTTTCAAATCCGAGTGCACGATTCGAGCTTCATGGATGGTTTTCACCGCTTCGACCATTTGCTCGAAATAAAGACGCATGAAGTTGTCGTCCACGAGTTGCGAGTGACCGCTTTCGGCGCGTTGGCGTTCGCGCTTGTTCAACATTTTCGCTAAATCAATCTCTCCAAACTCCAAGACAACTAAGATGAGCCCTTCGTTTGGGCAGACCTCTGCGTCGACGATTTGTACGATATTATCCTTCCCTCGAAGACGTTTCAAGAGTTTGATTTCATCGATGAAACCATCCACGGTTTCTTTCTGTTTACCTTGTAAACGAATCCTCTTCAACGCCATGATCTTCCTCTTTTGCGAGACGACTTTATATACTTTACACGTGCCGCCTTGACCGATACACTCTAACTTGGCGTATCTCGCGCCGTTAACGACTATGTGTTGATCGTCTTCTCGCTTTAACGGCTGTTTGGAAGATGAGGATGTTGGTTGTTTCTTGCTCACCGCGGTCGCACTCGATGGAGCCGCCGCTGTCGTGCTCGTTTCGTTCTTATTCTTACTACTATTACTTTCTGCTGCTGCTGCTGTTATTGTTGATGATGTCATAACCGGTCGCGTGACCGTAGTTGATGTCGTGGCTGTTTTTTTGCTCGATTCTAATGCCGCAGCTAGTCGCGCGCGCAAACTCTCTGTTTTCTGAGCCGTGAGCGGATTGTTATTATTGGTAGGCGTCGCTTGCGCGTGGTGATTTCCCACCGCCGCCGCAGTAGTCGCCGTGACGTTACTAGCACCGGTGCGGTCACCACTCAAACTCGAACTCGTGGTTGATGTGTGGTGATGCGTAGGCTGCGTCATTGTCGGTTGCTGCTGCGTCAAAGGTCCCATGGTGTTGTTCATCAACGTCGGATCGTGCACGTACCCACTCTGTCGGCGTCTCGCCGAGGTGTGCGACACCGTCGGTTTCGAATCGAACTTTAACAGTTTCATCGCTGACGGTGGTTTCTTCATCGCGCTAGTAGTAGTGCTTAACATTCTCGCTCCACCGTGCAACGTCGCCGTCCTCACGCCTTCCGTCACGTCTCTCACGTATGGCGACGGGATCGCCGTCGTAAAATCAATATTCTTCCCTTGCACGTCTTCCAACATAATCTCCAACGCTTCTTTCGGTTCACAGTTCGCCTCTAACCCCTTCTTCAAAATCTTAATCGCCTTTTCGTCGCCTTTTAATTGTCCACCAAACGCCGCCCACTCGCACCAAAAAATGGCGTGCGTCTGTCCAATGCCTTGCGACTTTAAGAACTTGAACGTATCTCTCGCGTCGTCCGTGTTATGGACCATTTGTTGCCTCGCGTACCCTAAGTATACTCTCAAATAATCCTCGTTTTTCGCATTCCCGCTTCTCGGTAACGTTTTCGTCGCCAACTCGTACAATCGATATAAAGACACGCCATTCCTCGATCCGGTCACCACGTTCACTTTCCCCGTCATCTTCTCCGCAAACATGCTCTCCTCGCCCTCTAAAAACTCCAACCACGCTTGCGGTGACGTTGGATTCGCTCTCACCGCCGTCGCTCGTTCCACTCGATTCGATTTCTCTCTCCACGGCGTATC
>JACLAA010002892.1_pt1 | contig 14834 bp, 11 predicted proteins | sample 8027891 | NCBI WGS metagenome assembly JACLAA01 (sample SAMN15724900, study PRJNA655200) | protist metagenome | isolation source: fluorescence activated cell sorting (FACS) single amplified genomes of... | place: Spain: Blaines Bay Microbial Observatory, Mediterranean Sea | collected 2016-01-19 | reverse complement strand
AGGTCCGCGAGGCTCTGCCCTAGGGCCTGTGTGCCCCGTACCGTTAACGGTACGGGGCAGCTCGGCGGCTTGTCGGGGGTCGTGACGGCGCTGACTAGACCTTCGTCATCGCATAAACGGAATTGAGGTATCCCGCCGTGGTCCGCCGATACGCACCAGGAAACGTCGATCACGTCGCCGGCCTTGTAGGTCGTCTTGGCGCTCATGCCCCAGTGCCCATCCAGAGGCGTGTTGTAGTCGTTGTCGCGGCTCGGCGACGCGCCGCAGACGCCGAGGATGTTGCCGCCGGTCCCGCCCATAATGAAGTCCAAGTGCTTCGCCGTACCGGGCTCCGACCAGGGGTTGGGGCCGAACCAGTCACGCGACCGGCAGCCGTCGCAGTCGGCATACATGCCTCCTGCCGCGACGCCGTGCGGGTCGTACCTGCGCGGAATCGACGTGAGGCGGGCGCGTCGACGGCGTATGCGGTCGTAATTGAATGAACGAAGGACGCGGCCGCGCACTCCGCGACTTGGTTTGGCCAGCCGTTCGCCTTGTACGCCTCGTACTGGCGCGAGGGCGGCTCGGTCATGTAGCCGTGGCCATGAACGCCTGCGCGCGATACGGTTGAGAGGTGTTTCGACCGAGCGCCGACCAGGCGCGTGCGTTTGATTGATTTTCGGGAAGTTTCATCGTCGCGGCGTCGAGAGCGTCGCGGCGCGGGAGCTCCTGCTCCGCTCGCCCGAAGCGACGGCGCAATTGCGCCACGTGGGGTATGTGAGCGTATGTCGCGGCGCCGCGACGACGCGCGTCCGCCACGAATGACGACGCGTGCGCTGAAATGCAGCCGTGCGACGCGAAAGCAAATTATGAGTTGTGTGACGCGGGTGATGCACCTGGCGCAAGCGCGAGAAGAGCAACAATCCTCAAGGACATAATGAACACGCAGCAGCGTTTTTCGCAATGGCAGTGCCTTCACTGTTCTACAAATGCTGAAAGCAACGGTGCCAAAAGCACAGCAATCTCCTGGTACGGGGTCGCAACATCATTCGTCGGTTGATAATGTACGTACAACTAAATAACATTAATGACCCGGACGCCAAAATATCAGCCCCTTCCAATTGACAAGGAAGCGCCACACGCGGGCCAGGGGCGGTCCGACCCGCGATGCAACGGTGCTCGCCGCCGTCGCGACCGAAGAGCCGACCTTGGTGGCGGAGACGCTACCGTATGCCGAGCCCGCGGCCGAGCCAACCTGGGCCGCGAGCGATCCAGCCGCCGCCGAAATCCCGGCACCGGCCGACGACGCCGCCGCGCCGACGCTAGCACAAGCCTTGGCGCAGGTGGGCGCGGCGGCGCCGTACGCACCAGCCGCCGCCGCGGCGACGGAGCCGTAGGCCGATGCGCAGACGGGCGCGGCGGCGCCGCACGCAGCGGAGAGAGCGTCCGTCGCTGGCGCCGCCACGGCCACGACGAGCGCCTCCAGACTCTTCTCGAGTGCGAGCGCCTTCGTCCGGACGGATATCAAGTACTCCAAAAATCCGGGAGCCAAGAATAGTGCCACCACAGCGCCGCACACGAGGCCCCGCCAGCGTAGTTTCGAGTTGCGTTGGACGGCAACCTTCGTCGTCGTCGCCGTCGTCGCGGCCTTGACAACGGTGGCCACGGCCCCCTGCTTCGGTTTCTTCGGCTTCGGCGGCGGCGCCGCGCGGCCGATCTTGTCCTCGCCGTAGCGCTCCGCGAGCTCGAGTTGGTACTGGTAGAGGCGGTCCTGGTCGCCTTTTCCCAGGTTCTTCGCGATGTCCTCAAAAATATAATCGTCGCCCTTCGTCTCGAGCGACGCGGCGCGGAGGCGCGTCGTCTGGCGCCGGGTCGGCGCGACGAGCGCCGTCGCGAGGCCCAGCACTGCCAGGAGGTGATGCATGGCGTTTCCTAGCGCGGCGCGGCGAGTTACTCGCGAGTTTCTAAACGCGGTCAGGGAGCTAATCTCCGTCTCTGGCGCGGTTGGTGCACCGAAGGTTGGCTGTGCGGTCGCAGGCGTCGAAGATAAGCAGGACTACGGCCTGTGAATCGATGCCGGCTGCACCCGGTCGAGTTGTGTGCAAAAAAGCCGCGCTCGACTTTTTTGCTAGTGTCTTACAGGTCGCTAGCAAAATTAGAAAACAAATCCTCCTTAGAAACAGCAAAGGGGAGGGGAAACCGCGCGCGCGCCGCCAAGGTCCGAAAGGTTTATCTCGGGAGCGGCACCAGTATCGGTGCCGCTCCGTCATCAGCATCGGACCCCAACAACACGCCGCCGCAGCATTTTAGTGCGGGGGAAAGTACCCGGCGCACGATGCGGGCACGGCCTGGCCCGCGTTTTGGACAGCTTGGCAAGCAACGCCCATGACGCGCGCCGCCCAAGCCCCGAAGCCTTCTTCCGTGTTCGTGCCGCCGTAGGCCGCGCCTTCCGCGTAGGTGTATTTGATGCCGTCGATGGTGACCCAGAGCGTCGCGCCGTCGTCGGCCTGGGCCGCGCGGCCGGACGACTTCTTCGCGAGCCGCGACACGTCGCAGGTCTTGTCGAGTGCGGACCATTCGACGGACGTATACTTCGAGAGGCAGTAGGACGTGACGCCGTCGAGCGAGCAGTCGCAGTTCGCCAGGTCCGTCTCGCCGCCCGTCATGGCGAGGTCGTCCTCCGAACCACTCTCGGCTTGATCACAAGTGGTCGACCCGTCATTATCAAGGCACGCCTGGAGGCCGAACATGCAGTGCGCCGTCGGCCACCACTCCGTCTGGTCCAGGTCCGCCTCGTGCTGCACGCACAGGTGATTCCTATTTACGTCCAGCAGCACCATCCCGTGCTCCTCGACCGAGGCTTCGTTCCCGTGGAAGTCCACCGTCAGGTCGATCGCCGCCAGCAGGTCGTCGTTGCTCAACATCACGTCGTGCAGCGACATCGCGTGCCGGCGGCAGTCGGGTCACAGGGCGTCCGCGAACGCGTGGACCTGGACCCGCCGTCCCGTCGGGTTCTGCGCCGTGGCGCGGAGCGACGTCGTCGTCCGGATGGCGGACGTCGCACCGAGGGCGACCAGGGCTGTCGCCGTGACGACGCCGACGGCGTAGCGCTTCGCCTGCCGCGGCGCGTCGTCGCCGGGCAGCTCATCTATCGAACCGTACTCCATGGTCCGGACCGCCGCGCGCCCGCCGCGGCTCTCCTTCAAAATAGGTGGTCGAGGCGCTCCGACGCTCGGAGGCAGCCTCTGCGGCGAGAAAAGCGCGCTGCCGCTCCCCCCGTCGTGCTGGGCCCAGCCGGAGAAAAAGGCAAGTTGGACCCGGGGCGGGTTTCACGCGGAGCCCTGGGGGCCGGGGCGTCGCGGCGGCAGGCGTGGAGGGCTCCTCGCGCACCTCGGGACGCATGAGGGCCGCGCCGTCGACGATCCATCACGCGCGGCGACTCGGAGAGCACCACAGGTTGACAACGGACACACGCCGTCGACGCTAATTCCAAAAACAAAAACAGTTAACAAGCCAAAAAAGCTACCGCCGCCCGCTCCTATCACCAAAGACCTCCTGGCGCACGAGCTCGTAGACGTAGAAGTTGAGGCCCGAGGCCGGGAAGAGGCACACCTTGCAGAGCTCCGGCGCGAGGCCCCGGTACAGCTCCTTGACCCCGCCTATCCTCACCAGGTCCGACGCCACGCGCCAGAAGGAGACGCGGCCCTCGCCCGACCCTAGGAGCTGCTGCCGCCGTCGCACGAGATCCAGCGGCTGTACTAATGAAGACGCCACCAACCCCGCACACTGCCCGCAGACCATGGAGTAGGCGAAGGACGTCCTCGGTCGTCCGTCGTCGTCGACGGTGCGCCAGGACCGCGGCATCGCGCGCTCGAAGGCCGATCTATAGTATGGGTTCGTGTTCAGCGTCTCGTAGATGCCGAAGTGGAGGCCGATGTTCACGCCCTGGCAGAGCTGCGTCGCCGGGAGACCTCTCATAAACCCACCGAGGCCGTGCGCGTGGTATAACAATGACGCCGTCTCCACGATGCCCGCCCACTCCGAGCCGCGCGCCGCCGCCTCGTGGGACGAGGCGATATTTGTTCTGATTAAATCCAGGGGATAGGCCACGGTCACATTTATAGCACCAGCTAGTGTCCCGCACAGTAATCGCGCCTTGAACCCCACATCATCAGAAGAAGCCCAGCAGAACCGCAACGCTTCCTTCAACCTTTCATAGACAAAGTAGTTCGAGCCCGTCGTCGCCATCTTTTGGAGTATACTCACCCCATTGCCTTTCCAGAAGCTCCGCAGCCCCTCGGTCGTCGACACGTGCCTCAAATATTGGGACGCCTGGACCAGGGCGCCTGAACCGTTCGTTTGGAGTTGGTTGCGGCCCGCCGTCTGTAGTAAAATGGTAGATCGAGAGAGCGGTGCCGTGAACGTTTTCACAGTGCCGCCCGCGACGGCGCCGGCGACGAAGGGCACGGCCGGCGCGTACCAGCGGTCCTGGGCCATCTGTGCTTCCTGGTGGTCGCGGCGATGGCGTACACTGGTGCGCAGCTGACTCGGAGAGCTCCTGTGAGATGGTGCTCTCTGAGTGGGGCAGTGGTGCGGCGCAGTGCTCGTCGTAGCGTTGCACCGGTATGCGTAGAGTTCGCCAAGACAGCTATAACAAGTAGATAGCGCTGCCCTCGCCCAAAATCGACAAAAAAACAGCTGTGGAAAACCCGTCACGATCTGGAGATGTCAGCAAAGCCCAACAAAGCATAAAACCTCAGTCACAGAGCTCTCCGCGAGTACACATAGAGAAAACCTGGGCTTCCTTGAACCGCTCGATCAAGCAACATCGAGAGGCTCTCTGTACCTTGTGGAAAGACACACATGGGCATCTTCGGCCGCCGGCGCAGCCTCGGCTCGCCCAAAGCCTCCCCGCAGACCTCTTATAGGCACCTCGACGCGAAGCAGCCGCCCAGGGGCAGCCCCCAAGCCGCAACACAGCCAGGAGCGGCCTGCCGCATCTGCCTCTCGGACGAAGGTCCATTAATCACCCCATGCGCTTGTAGAGGAGATTCGGCCCACGTCCACGTCGCCTGCCTCGCGCGCTGGGCGCGGTCCGTCGAGCCGCGCGTGGACGCGTGGCGGCGCTGCGGCGTCTGCCTCACGACATATAGTGGAGCGGGCGCCGTGGCGCTCGCCGAGGAGTTTTTGCAAAGGAGTCTGAGGAAGGAGTCGCGGTACGTGCCGGCGGCGCGCCACGCGCTCGGGGCGGCGTTGCTGAACTGTGGTGATTCGAGGGCCGCGGCGACTCTCGAGAGGGCCTTACGGGAGAAGCGATCATATGGGGAAGACGGCGCGGCCGTCGCCGCGGTCTTGAACGATCTAGGAATTGCGAGTGGCGAGGAGGAGCGCTTCCGCGAGGCCCTCGAGATTTATGCTTCGCGATCTATGCTCGAGACAAAGGACGCGGCCTGCGCCCGCCTCAATCTAGGAAACGCCCTGTGTCGGCGGGGCCGCTACCGCGAGGCGAAGCACGAGTACGAACAGGCCCTCTCGGTTTTGACCCAGATGCATCCTGGTAATGACGCGGACGTCGCCAAGGCCCTCGGGAACCTGGGCGTCGTCTCTGATTATAATGGAGCGTACGACGAGGCAGTCTCCTACCACAAGCGGGCGCTGGCCATGCAGCGCGCGGTCTTTGGGCGGGATGCCGTGACCAGCGACGTCGCGAACTCGCATGAGAATTTGGGAGTGGCCCTCGGCCACCGCGGCGACTACGTGGAGGCGGAACGTCATCTGGAGGCGTGCGTGGAGATGCGCCGATCCCTGCCTTCTCAAGAACGGATGGTTGTCCGTGCGCTCGCGAAACTAAACGAGGTGCGCGCGCGGCGGGCGCGCGAGTGCCCCCAGGCGCCGCAGCGGGCGCCGGCGGCGTCGCGCGTCGCCGAAACACCGGGCGTCGTCCTGCCGTACATCCCGACCTTTTGACCCCTATCCTGTCCCCCGTCTAACATTTGGGCCTCCGATAGACCTTCGGTGGAGAGCACGCCATCAACGCTCCACATAAACGTGAACTATTTACTCTCCTCAGCCCGTCTAGCTTGGAACTCTTTGACCAACTCCGCCTGCTGGTCGGGCATGACGCTCGTATGCGTCTTGTACTCCATCGTGAACTCTCCTTTACCTTGCGTTTGTGAACGAATATCGGTAGAATACCCAAAGAGCTGCGCGAGGGGCACGTCGGCATTTATAACACTTTGAGCACCGTCCGTCGAATTATTGGTTATCATGCCCCGCCTTTGATTGATGGAGCCCATGATGTCGCCCTGGAACTCGGTAGGGGCGCTCACTTCCAGGGCCATGACCGGTTCTAATACTTTAGCACCGGCCTCCGCGATTGCTCTTTTCACCGCGTACAACGCCGCGGCCCGGAAGGCCTGATCCGAAGAATCGACGGCGTGTGCGGCCCCGTCCTGCAACACGACCCTCAAACCCTCGACGGGAAACCCTACGAGATCACCTTTCGCGATCGCGTCTCGACACCCTTTTTCGACAGAAGGTATAAATTCCGAGGGTACATTCGTACCGACGCACTCATTGACGAACTCGAAAGTCTCTTCCTCAATCGGTTCGATGTATCCTATTATTTTCGCATATTGCCCCGAGCCGCCCGTCTGCTTTTTATGTAGATAATCGAACGTAGCCTTGCGGGTAATAGCTTCCCTATAGTTCACCTGCGGCTCACCTACATCAACCTCAACCTTGTACTCGCGCTTCATCCGTTCCACATACACATCTAAATGGAGTTCGCCCATGCCACTAATAATAGTCTGCTTCGACTCATTGTCGACGTGGACCCTTAGAGTGGGGTCCTCCCGCGTGAACCGTTGCAAGGCGTTGCCGAAGGCATCGACCACATTGGGAGGCGCGCCCTTCTTCGGCGCTACCGCCAAACTGATGACAGGCCTCGGCACGTACATCGACGCCATCGCTAGTCTACTACTTTCGCCCCTTTTTTCACCGGACACGAAGGAGTCCATGGACGCACACTCGACCCCAAAAATGGCCACCACATCACCGGCCGACGCCTCGTCAATCTCCTCCATGTCGTCCGCGTGCATCCGTACGACCCTGGGTACTTTCGTTCTTGATCTCGTTCGCACGTTCTGGATGTAGTCGCCCTTTTTTAGCGTGCCCTGGTAGATTCTCACATAAGTAAGCTGGCCGAATCTAGATTCTTCCAGCTTGAACGCCAGAGCTAGCAAGGGTGCATCACTATCACACTCAATAGGCACCGGGGCCTCGTCATTTTCCAAGTCCAATGCACACACCCCTTCGCGAGCCGTCGGCGCCGGCAGATAGGAAACGACGCCATCGAGCAGAGGCTGGACGCCTTTATTTTTGAAGGCCGAGCCCATAAAAACGGGCACGAACTGTCGAGCTTTCGTCGTGCGACCGATGGCCTCCGTCAACGCATCAGCACTAATCTCGTCACCTTCGAGATACAGCTCCGCGAGAGCATCGTCGACGTCCGCCACGGCTTCGATGAGCGTATTTCGCCGTTCCTCGACCTCATCAGACAAAGAAGAAGGCACATCGGTCTCCTCGACCTCCTCACCTTTCACACCTCTGAAGGTGTACGCTACCCTTTTAACTAAGTCCACGACGCCTTCATGGTTTTCTGACAATCCAATAGGCATCTGCACGGCACAAGCATGCAAAGCCATCTGCTCTCGTAACTGTTCCACGACTTTGTCCGGGTTGGCTCCTGCCCTATCTAGTTTATTCACGAAGGCCACTCTGGGAACGTCGTACCTCTTCATCTGCCGATCGACAGTTAACGATTGCGACTGCACGCCCGAGACACCACACAATACTAGAACGCCGCCATCTAGAACTCTTAGAGCTCGTTCCACTTCTATGGTAAAATCGACATGACCCGGCGTGTCAATGATATTAATGTGATTCTCGTTCCAAGAGCAATGGGTTGCTGCTGACTGTATGGTAATGCCCTTCTCCCTCTCCAAATCCATGGAGTCCATCTTGGCCCCGACGCCGTCCTTGCCCCTGACATCATGAATGTTGTTGATGCGGCCCGTGTAGTAGAGGATGCGCTCCGTTAGAGTGGTTTTGCCGCTGTCGATGTGCGCGGAGATGCCGATGTTTCTTGTTAGATCGGCGGAAGCGGGGGCCGCGGACAACGCTCGTAGTGCTCCCTGCGGCGTCCTCGCGCCGGCGGAGCCGCGGCTGCCGAGGAGGCGACGCCACGCCATGTCGCTTTTTATAGTCTTGAGCTGCTCGGTTTGAAAGAATGCGTCGCAGCAGCGATGCTGATGCTTCGATCGTAACTTTGAGACGAGTTTTGCCAATTCTTTGGGAGCAGGAGCCGAGCCACGCGGCCAAATGGACGCTCTCCGAAAAAGCTAGTGTGTATGCACCACTAGCTAAAAAAGTTAATCGGCACGCCGCTGCCACGGCCTGTAAGGCTTGCAAGCGCGTTGGCCGGCGCGCGGGCGCACTGCAACAGTGCTTACGACGACCAGCTTGCTGGACACGAGGCCGCCGACGCTCACTTTGACCTTTGACCTCACCCTTGCAGCAGCCCAAAACCGCTGCGCAATGGCGCTGGGCGCCTTCACGGCGCTCCTCTGCCTGACGACAGCCACCGCAACCAAAACCGCCGCCGTCGACGCGCTCCCGCCCAACTTACTCAAGCTCCCCGAGGCGTTCGCCTTCGGCGCCGCGACGGCCGCCTACCAGATCGAAGGCGCCGCTTCAGAGGGAGGCCGCGGCCCGAGCATCTGGGATTCGTTTTCGCATCAGAAGGGCAAGACCCACGATGGCGATAGTGGCGACGTGGCCGACGACCACTACCATCGCTATCCAGAAGATATAGATTTACTGGCAAAGGCGGGCATCAAACACTACCGTCTATCATTATCGTGGAGCCGGTTAATGCCGGACGGTAGGACTTTGAATGAGGAGGGCGTGGCGTTCTACTCTTCGTTGTTGGATTTACTGGTAGAAAAAAATATCGAACCTCGGGTGACGTTGTACCACTGGGACCTTCCACAAGCTCTAGAAGATGAGTACAATGGATGGCTCTCATCGGACATAGTGGAGGACTTTGCTGCATATGCGGACGCGTGCTTCGAGCTATTTGGCGACCGAGTGAGGACCTGGACGACATTTAATGAGCCACTCACGTTTGTCGGAGGCGGCTACGGCACGGGCGTCATGGCTCCGGGTAGGTGTTCCGATCGATCACGATGTGCTGAGGGAGACTCGGAGACCGAACCTTTACTAGCGGCGCACCACGTCCTATTAGCACATGCGCACGCTTCTAGCAGATTCCGGGCACGCTTTTCAACAGGTTACTCAATAGACATGGTGAACTGCGGCTGGATGGCCTGGCCGCTCCGCGAAGGGAGCGTCGACGATATGAATGCTGCTTCGAGCTTCATGGAGGCGCAGTGGGCCTGGTTCCTCGACCCTTTGGTGAGAGGTGATTACCCGCCATCATTGAAAGCTAGAGCACCGACACTGCCCCAGTTTACCATCGAGGAACAAGCATTACTGAAGGGTTCTGTGGATATGTTAGGGGTGAACTACTACACTTCTAGATATGTAGCTGCGGCCGACGCCGTCTACCCCGCGGCGTCAGTGGGAGACGCGGCGGGCATTCCCGCGCTGAACGGCGAGTACCACCTGGCAACATCACGATCGTTATCAGAAGGCGATCCAAAGATTGGCGTCGTCGGTGGTTCGTCCTGGCTCTACGTCGCTCCTGACGGGTTGACTGATGTGTTATTATGGTTGCAAGAGAGATATAACTTACCGCTGGCGGTCACGGAAAATGGGTGCGACCAGCCTTCCGGCGAAGACGAGCACGACGACGTATGGAGGATCGATTACTTGAGAACGCACATCGACGGCGTCGCTACAGCAATCCAACGGGGCGCCGACGTGCAGGCCTACTACGCCTGGTCTTTGTTAGATAACTACGAGTGGGCGGACGGCTACTCGAAGCGCTTCGGGCTGGTGTTCGTCGATTATAACACGTTAACGAGGACACCGAAGCGGTCCTTCGCCTGGTACGCGCGCGTGATCGCGGCGCACGCTTCCTCATCTTTACTGTTGGTAGATGATGTGGCGCCGGGACGGGACCTGAAAATGGTGCGGGCCGTTTCTGCGGTGTTGCTGTTTCTTCTTTGCGTGGTGATCGTGTCGCGATTGATACCGAAACGACGGCGATTACGAGCGCCGCGCTACATCGAGATCTCCGAGGTTGTTACGATGCCGAACGTCGAGAGCGGCGTGGAGGTGTTCTAAGTAGCTTGTGTGTTGAGTTTGTTTTGTCTCGTCGATGGCGTCGTGCTCGGCGTGTCGCGGAGGAGGTCGCCGAGGAGTCCGATCTAGAGCCTGCCGCGGATGCGCGCCGAGCTCGAATCGGGCCCGACCGCCACGGCCGAACAGGAGAGCCGGCCGACGCCTAGCAGGGGTGACTGACGAGTGTGTGCAGGCATACGAGCTCTTCCGCGCGGCCCGGAGATCACGGCAAGAGAGCAAGCGCACAGCCGGAACACGCTGTCAAGGCAGCCGCTGCGCAGCACCCCCGTCACCCAGCAGTGTCACAGAACTGGTGGGAGCTTACCCTGACTTCGGTACCCGGGATCTCCGCCGGCGCGCGCCATCTCGACGCTGAAGAGCCGTGAGGACCGATCCTAGCCACACTGTATTTTGTGACTGCGCGACGCCGTCAAGGACTTTTGCCCGCCGCGGTCCCTTGAGAGAGCCGCCCCTGATACACAGAGGCCGCCCGCAAACGTAGAGACCCGCGCGTTCACCAGCCGCGCCACAGGTACACCGCATCGCACTCGTATGCGCCTGAAGCGCCCCTCAGTCCACGTCGCGTGCGGTGTCCTCACGGCCCCTTCACGACGTCGAGGCGTCATTGTAGTTACCACGCAGGTCGCGCGGGCGATCGACCGCGCTCTGTCCGGCGAGATGGTGAAGACGTTAAGACCCGCCGCGAGAGGCGACGGCGACGGCGCGCCGCGCCACGTCAAGCACGCCCACAAGGCCAAGAAGCCCGACGCGCTCGTCCTCGCGTTTCAGCAGGCGCTGCTGCGGAATCCGGCGCCCGGCGCGTTCCACCCGCCGCCGGCGCTCGCGCCCGCCGCCGCGGCCGGCCGGAACCGCCGCCGCGCGAAGATGCTCATGGTGCGCAAGAAGACCAAGTCCTACGCCAACGCCCAGGGCATCAAGGCCGTCTCCACGAAAAGACCGCTCGGCGTCCGCAAGCGCTAAACCCCGAACCCCCTACTAGTAGCACGAAGGCTAAGAACAAGAATTAGAATGCGCGCGCGAACAGCGCGACGTGCGTCGCCGGCTCGCCCGAGTAGAAGCACGTCTTGCCCTCCAGATCGCCCTGAGCATCCAAAGGGTAGCACCGGATGGTGGCGGCGCAGTCCTCCTTGATCGCCTTCTCATTCGCATCGTCGGCCTTCCAGTGGACGCGGAAGAAGCCGAGGTCCTCGTCCGCAATTTTTGACTTCATGTCCTCGTACGTATCAACATCAATAGTACGATCTTTCAGTCGTGCCGACGCATCACTAAACAGCTTCGCCTGCATCTCGTCCAAACGTTGTTTGAGGTACGAAGGCACCTCGTCCACAGCAATGGTCTGCTTCTCGCCTCCTAGTCTAGAAGCCACGACCATCACATTTTGGGCAGCATCCCGAGGACCGACCTCCAACCTTAGTGGAGCTCCTTTCCGCTCCCACTCGAAGTACTTGGCGCCGGGCCGCATGTTTTCTCTGTCGTCGACTTTGACACGAATTCCCATTGATTCGCACTCGTCGACGACCTTGTCGACCAACGACATAACAGTAGCGGTCCCTTCGGGATCCTTCTCCGCGCCCTTGACGATAGGAACTAATGCGACCTGCGCGCGGATCGACCGGTGAGCGTACGCCATCGCGCAGACGTAGGACGCCGCGCGCCACCTGCACCGGGGCTATGCGAGGAGGCAGCACCAGCCCCGCATCATCACTATGCGTCATCACTAAAGCCCCAAGCAACCGCGTCGACACGCCCCAGGACGTCGCCCAGACCAGATCCCGCTTCGCCTCTTTGTTCTGATAATACACGTCGAACGCTTTGGCGAAGTTCTGCCCTAAAAAATGACTCGTACCGCTCTGGAGCGCCCAGCCGTTGGGCATTAATGCCTCAATAGTATAAGTTTCATCCGCACCGGCAAATCTCTCAATAGCTGATTTTTTGCCTTTGACCACTGGTACCGCTAACACGTTTTCTACGACGTCTGCGTAGACGTCCAGCATCTCCTCCGCCGTTGATATAGCTTCCTCCGACGTAGCGTGCGCCGTGTGGCCCTCCTGCCAGAGGAATTCTGAACTTCTAAGAAACGGCCTTGTCCTCATCTCCCACCGGACGACGTTCGCCCACTGGTTGATCTTGAGCGGTAGGTCTCTGTGCGACGAGATCCACTTCTGGAACATGTGCCAGATGATCGTCTCGCTGGTGGGTCTGATGATCAAGGGTTCGTCGAGCTCCGCGTCCGGATCTGGTATGAGACCGTTCTCGTCTCCTTTGAGTCTATGATGAGTAACTACAGCGCACTCCTTCGCGAAGCCGTCGACGTGCTCCGCCTCCTTGGACAGGAATGATCGAGGGATGAGTAGAGGAAAGTAGGCGTTCTCAGCACCAGATTTCTTGATCTTCTTATCTAAGGCCTCTTTCAAGCCGTCCCACACCGACATGCCCCACGGTTTAATCACCATGCAGCCCTTCACCGGACTGCTATCGACCATGTCGGCCTGCCGGATGACGTCGCTATACCACTGGCTAAAGTCTTCGGAGGCACTGCAGATCGAGTCGGACGCCTGCGTGGCCGCGCCCTTCTGGACCTTCTGCTGCTTTTTTTGTTGTTGCTGCTTCTTCTTCTTCTTTTGCTGCGGCTCGGTCGTCGAGAAGACGACGGTCCTCAGCGGAGCGCGCAGAGCGGGCCGCAGGAAGGCCCTCGCGGCGCGCAGCGAGAGCATCGTCAGCGCCGCGCGACGCATCGGGTTTCTACCGCCCGTGCGACGGCGTACGACGGCTATTGGCGGCTGCAGCGCTGCTTGATGTGGTGCCCCTCGCTCCACACCTAGGACGCTTCCTGCAGTGCTGCGCGGCTCGCGCGCTTCGCAGTGCTTCCAGTGAACGGTTTGACACGTTGTAGGCTGCCGCAATTGCTCCTCGCGCGTACGACTGCAAATTGCAGTAGCTAGCGGCATGTAAGACACTAGCAAGCAGCCCAATTTTGTTGCTCTGGCCTTGATCGGCGCAAAAAAACGCGTACCGATGCGCGGGCATACCATGGTTGCATAGCTAAGGCCATGCGGAGCCTCTGGGCCATCGCTGCCGCCGCGGCGGTGCTGCCCACTACATGGGCAGCACCAGACGTCCGCCGCCGCCTCTCGCGGAGCGACGGCGTCAAGTGGCGCGGAACGCTCAATTCGTCGGCCATCGTGAACAAGTACCTCTATATTTTCGTACATATCCCGAAGAATGCCGGCGCGTCGTTCATGAAGGACTCGCCCCGACACCTACCTAGAGGAGCCATCCTGAAAGGCTCCCATGAAAAAGCGTTGTGGCATGGGTACACGCAGCACCTGGTCCAGTCCTACCCGCGGACACGTTTAGTATTGATGTTACGGCATCCGATAAAAATGGCGTACTCGCAGTTCCTCATGTGCAAATATTCGATACGAGTCCAAGACCGGGGCTTTCCGCGACAAGGCGGTGCGGGCGTGAAGGCTGGGCTGACGCCGTGGGCCCAGCGACTCTTGAACCGGAACGCGACCTACGCCTTTGCGTGCTACCATTCGCGAGATATACAGACGCGATACCTGGCGACGGCGCAGTCCGCCTGGACCGTGCCCAAGCATCCGCCCATGCTCTCCAAAGCTTTAGCTTCGCTCGGTAGAGCCTATTTTGTTGGGTTGGCCGAAGCTTATCCCCAATCAGCTTGTTTGCTAAGGATGCTCACGACACATTCACCTTTGGAGTACTGTCGTTGTGGCAGTACGGAAATAGGTCCTCGCTTAACCCACGAGCGCCACAAGGTGCCCTCGGCCAACCTCAAAGATCTGGACGCGGCGGAGCTCCAGCTGCTGGCGAAGCTCGTCCCGCGCGATATCAGGTTGTACGCGCGGGCCATCGTGAAACTCGATTCTCAGCGACTGAAGGTGGACAAGCTGTTTGGTAGTGGCGCGGGCGGCTGCGCCGTCGCCGACCAACTACGCCAAGGGCTTCGCGACACGCTTTGTAGTGCGTACCCGTCCGGTCCGGGCAAAAACTGCTCCATCCCGGCGAAGTACGGCTGGGCCGGCGGGAAGACTCCCGCGGCCCGGGCGTACCGGGGCGTGCGCCGGTGGCAGCGCGCGTCGGGTAGTAATCTCGCGCGGCGCGCGGGGTACGTCGAGTAATAGTAATTGTGTTATGAGCGAACGTTCATGTTCTGGAAGCGCACGGACTGCTGCGCGATGAGCCCCGGCCGGCCGGCGCGCGGGTCAGGCTTGTCCTTCTTGAGCCCGACGGCCCGTTTTATTCCTAGCGACTTCTTCTTCTTCTTCGGTACCAGAATTCTAGCATGCTCGCTCTCCCGGTCGACGCCGTTCTTCCGCATTTCCTCCTCGAAGAGCTTCATGATTGGTAAATCGGGATCCAACGCATGCACATAACACGCCGCGTTCCGTCCCGCATGGTTGCGCGTCGTCAGTAACTCGTACCGCTGCCCATAGCGTTGGCAATGAACAAAAATCATCTTTCCTGCTAGATGCGCATGATACTCGGCCGCGAACATCATGATC
>JACLAA010002687.1_pt1 | contig 14839 bp, 6 predicted proteins | sample 8027891 | NCBI WGS metagenome assembly JACLAA01 (sample SAMN15724900, study PRJNA655200) | protist metagenome | isolation source: fluorescence activated cell sorting (FACS) single amplified genomes of... | place: Spain: Blaines Bay Microbial Observatory, Mediterranean Sea | collected 2016-01-19 | reverse complement strand
TAAGTCGTGGGAGGTGTCCCGTACTGTGGGAAATCGGTCGGCGGAGTTCCATAAGTACTGTCAGGAGGATAGTCGTAACTCGTGGGAGGTGTCCCATACTGTGCGTATTCATAATCACCGCTGGGAGGAGTTCCATAACCATTCCAAGGAGGATAGTCGTAATTCGTGGGAGGTGTCCCATACTGTGAGTAATCGGTAGGCGGAGTTCCATAAGTACTGTCTGGAGGATAGTCGTAATTCATGGGAGGAGCCCCGTAGTAGTCATAATAGTCATAGTGGTAGTCATTTGGACGTCTGGTTTCATTGCCTGGCTGGTTCCGTGAACTGTATGATTTTCTTCTTTCGGGTAAGTCACTATCATTCTTACTCGTTGATAATCTCGAGCGAACATTTTTGAAGAGTGACTTTTTTGTGCACGTGGACCACGAGGGTGATATCGGTGCAAGCGATAATTCACCGCTTTCTTCGACTCGATAGATTTTACCCTGAACGAGACCGAGATAATCTCCCTTGATGTGGACGTACCAATTGCCCTCAATTACATCAAAATTAACAAGTTTATTCGTGTTCACTTCGTCGAACTCCTGATCTTTATCATACCAACAAAGATGGGGTATATCATTTTCACTTCGACCAGGATCTTTCAAACACAAGTTCCATTTCGCTTGCGACATAAGCTCGAGGGCACCGATTGCTTGTGAATGATCAAATTTTGTTTGAATATGAAGCAAGACCCGTATCAAATTTGTTGCAATTCCACAGTCTACTTTACACCCGAACCTTCCATAGGACGGGAATTCATACGGCCTTTGACAAACGTTGTCTCCACATACAGAATCCGTCCAAATATGATTCACAACTTCTTGACTTAACCAATCATACACATAGCCCGTATCTAGTGTTGACCCCACCTTTGGATGTAAGATCCCAATAATTGACGACTGGACTCCGTAACTTTCAAATGGCATTGTTTGACGATACAACATCGTACAGTACAAAACGAAGAATAGGAAGAACTGGAGGATGTTAGTAAAGTGATTCATCTGACGAAGTTGTAAGTGCGCATAGGCTTTGAGCTTTCGAAGCACATCAACATACACCACATCCTCGTCCCTGTCGTTTGCGTCAACTTCATCATTGTCATTATCGTAACCGTCCTTAACCGGACCATGAATAAGCAACTCCTCCCCCCTATCTCGCATATCATCCCTTACTTGCATGTTCGCAGAGATTACTTTCGTGTTATCAATATTTTGAGGAGGAGGGAAAGGCTCGCTTTTCCTTTCCCACCCCCGAGAAAAAGCAGTTGGAACCGTTTCTCTTTCATCTCTTCTCTGCAGTTCATGATCTTCTCCCGTTTCAACTTTTCTTGGATGTGATTTGCCTCGAAATATTCTCTTATCCATATCATCTGTACGGTTAATATCCTGTTGTACAATCTTGTCGTCATCGGTTTCACCTCTAACTGTAGCGACAAAAATCTTCTCCTCGGTTTCTGTATCACGAAAATAAATATTTACCTCGGCGTTGATTTTAAATCCCACATGGTTGCGGTTGACAATGTATATTGGCCCTGTAGCTCCTTCCACTGGTAACGAAGATTGGCCACCATCATCATCAGTGCGTGAATATTTCCAGGCGTACTCAAGATAAAAATCGGGGAGATTTCCATCGCTAATTTTATGGGTCTTCCTGATTTTGTTGTTCATCATAGTCATCATCGAACTGTTTAAATCTCCCAGCAATACCGCTCGCAGGGCCTCTCCACATGCTGGATTTCCAACAACTCTCAGGCGTAGCCGCATTTTAAATGGTATCTGTATCCTCCTTGTTCTTTTTTTTCTAGTTTCGTTTTTCTGAGCAGGAATATTCAATAAGCAGGAATATTCAATAAGCAATAAGCAGGAGAAGTACCCGCGATGATTTGTATTCTCTACTTGATCAAATGCTCCACGATCCGCTGCAAGTTATTGACTGTGCTTTCGATCGCTGATCTATACAGAAAACCAACGTCGAAAGGAGCGCACGAGGCGTAATAACAAGCGGAGTTTCGTCGGTTTCTTGAAACGAATGCTTTTTCGAAGGGACGTAATTCTTTTTCGAAGGGACGCGTTTGAAGATATGAAGGATTGTGTGGAATATACGGAAAGATGCCAAATTTGCTTTTTTTCAAAAAAAATGGCGCGTTGGAAACGTGTTTTTGGACAGTCTAGGGAAATGGATTATAATATAAGTCCCCCGTATTTTTAGGGGAAAACCAGGAATTTTCGATTTTTTGGCCTAAAAATCGAGCCTTTTTCCCTATAACGACGGGGACTTGTAAGTCCATTTCCCTGGACTGTTGGAGTTCTCGTCGACATCATTACGCATATTTTCAAGTAGATTTTTCATATCCTTGTAGCATTCAGTGAAAGGGTGAAAATTTTTCCTCAAAAAATTTTTGCCCTGGAAGTCGGACTGGGGCGGGAGGAGCTCCAGGGGATACATATGAATAATAAGAAAATACGATGAGCGTGTGAAAACGTGAGATCTTGAATGTGAGAGTCTGAATCTCTGAGGCAGACAGAAACGACAAACGAGGGGGAACAGTGTCTTTCCTCAAAATTCGAAGAATATCGGGTCTAAGCAGTCACTGCCACTGTTTGCTCGGCTACCGCTCTGCACTCTTCTTTTCTATGAAGAGGCGATTTTATACCAAAGCTTTCATCGTGTCCTTAACATTTATTCTTTTAATTACTATCATGCAAAGCCTGTTTGTAGTAGATGAAAAAAGACTTTCCCGAAAGTCGCGTTCAAAAACATGCTCCCCAACTTCAAGTCCGCATGCAAAGTCAAGCTGGAATCTTAGCTCGGCACTACAAGCTGATAAAGAGTATGACTTTTCACTTTCTTCAAAAAGTACGGAAACTTTCACTGTCCTTATAAATACATTCAAGCGAAGAAGCTTATTGAAGCGTGCGGTTGCGCACTATTCTAAGTGTGAAAATGTGTCAAACATAAGAGTGGTGTGGTCTGAACAGGTCAAGCCTCCATCAGCTTTAAATCAAACGGAGATGCATGATTATTTTGCTCGACACTTTGGGTTTGTGCAATATGATACTCACAGAACAACTTCTATTCAAAATCGCTATGCAAGACTCGTAAACTTAAAGACACAAGCTGTCTTCCACGTAGATGATGATGTGAGAATTCCATGTCATAGTTTGGAGAGTGGATTTCAACAATGGAAAAAACATAAGGATGCTCTTGTAGGCTTTGAGGTAAGAGCTCATGAATTAGTAGGGGATGGATGCATCAGCTTTCGCTATAATCACAATCGTTTTGATATTTGGTGGAAAAAAAGATATTCTATTACCCTCACAAAAGCTGCATTTTCACATGCAAAATATCTATTGCTATATGAAACAAATCTTCCGAGCGATGTTCGTTCCTACGTCGATCAACGCACGAATTGCGAAGATATTGCGATGCAAATGTTAGTTTCTTCTATTGTGCGGGGAAAGAGTCTCACTGAGCTCAAAAGTGCAACGGTTTATGTGCCAGCTTCTACTTTCTACAAGATTACTTCAAAATTAGAAAAAAGAAATATACAAGGGATCAGCTCGAATGTTGGACACATAGAAACAAGATCAAATTGTATCAGTGACTTATCAATTATGTTTATGGGAGATTCTTACCAAACTCCTTTATATTATGCAACTTGAGTACATTTTGTATAGTGTTTGTCGAGGTTTATTCTGATCCATGATGCGATGGATATTACTTTTCATCAAAATATTCTAACGATAAGCTTAGGCGCAAAATACTTGGAGCACTTGCGCATTTGTGTGATGATATCAAAGAACACCAGACGAGCTAAATAAAAGCAGATGTATTCTATTTATTGCCCATTTTTACTAAAAAGATTTTTCAAAAAGTTATTCTTTTTGGTTTCTTTTAAAATGGAAACGTAAATTCGCGACTGACTTTCACCGGATGTGCTTCGGTGTTGAATACCCACTCGTTCAAATCAATTTCATCGCCAGAGCCAAAAGTCAAATATAAATACTTGAGCGTTTCCGCAAAGAAAAACGTTTGCGTGATGTCGTCTCTATTTTGCGGCAACGCGGCTTCTTTTTTACGGACGTCGCGTATGCCGGTCCACCCCTTATCTGTGGCGTACATTTCCTTCATGGACTGGAATATTTCCCACGCCCATTTTCTATACTTTTCATCCCCGGTTTTCCGGTACATGTAAAATATAGCTTCAACGGTTTCCGGCCTCTGAATGTTTTGGTTGTGCGTCCCATACATCGAGCCGCTGGCTGAAGCGGCAACGACGACATCGGGCGATAATCCAGAAGCCTGTGCGTGATAAAAGTTGCGACATAGTGTCGTCATGTGTTCGGCAAGTGCCAAGTACCCTTTTACAATATCGTTCGGACTCGCGTGTTCTGCGCCAAGCACCAACGCTCCGGAAATGAAACACGCGAGATGATCCATGTTTAATACTTGACGTCCATTTTTTAAATCATTCAAAAACCACGCGTCGTGCAATTCTTTACTAGTTCCTTGCCACTTTAGTTTTGGGAATTTGGATACCATAAACTTGAGCACAGAATCCATGGAGTTGTCGAATTCAACTCGATATTTTGAACGTCCTTGAGCGTTTGGGAATGCGCGCCACGCTTTAATTAAATACTCATAAAAGCTATCGCCTAGAGCGCCTACTGCGTAACTTCTTCCCAACGTAAATTTTCCCGTGCTCGGATGGATGAATAAAGGATACAGTCCTAAAGGTGTCATAATTGAGTTTGGACTGATGGGTTTATAGCTCAAGATGACATCCATAGTTTTCTTTGCGTATTCGTACCATTTTCTATCCTTTGTTCTATCCGCGAGCGTAAAGAATTCCAGCTGAAGCGTACCGGCGTCTGCGAGAACTGCACTGTTTTGATAAAAACTAAAACATTCGCCTTTTTTCGTAAACGGATTAATCATCGTGTAAGGAATGCCACTTTTTGTTTCAAACGCTGGCGCTATAGCGTTTGCGACTTGTACCGCTCTTTGCAAAAAATTTTCATCCGACGTCAAATCGTAAATGGATAATAATCCGCCTAAAACCCGAATGTTTGTTTCAAATACAGAAATTCCTTGATTCAGTCTCGATGAAGCTAAGTTTTCTAAACCAGACGTTTTGTCGTTCAACAGATGGGCGCGAGCGCGTTCGTATTCTTCTTCTAATTTCATTATTTTTAGTGTCTCTATGGCGTCGATAACAGAAGCGGAAACGCCGCCTTGATTGTTCGAACCACGTAAAGACTTAGGTTGTACCTCATCGAAACCGAAAGCATACTTCTCATACGCACCGTATGATGCACGCATGGCTTCTCTAATTTCATCTTGCTTTTGAGCGTCTTTGGTAATATTCGATGCCCAATATTGTAATAAAAAAGGCGAGGAAGAGGAAAAGGCGTAATCAATTTTTGAGATGGGAACGGTACTTTTTTTTTCTCCCGTCTCGGATTCGATTCGATTTCTTAAAGAATCAATGACGCGTTCGTTCGGTTCTTCAATGCCACTTCTTACTCGTGCGCCATAATTATTCAATTTTTCTTCACTCAGAGCCTTTCTCAACTCCCGCGGCGCATTCGTATCGAACACGTTTATTTTTTCTTTTTCAACCACTTGTTGTAAATCTTTTCGAACGGACCATTCGCCGTCGCGTTTATGCAACTCCGCGTGCTTTTCGTGCAAGTTAAAAACCAGGAGACTAGCAATCGACACGATTGCAAAAATAAATAATCTCTCCAGTGCACGCATTGGGACTAACTCCTTTCTAACGCAGTGCACGACGTAATGTGATTTGTGGTTTGTGTGAAATGGTGTAATTTGTTTCATTACAAAGACAGAAGTATTATTTTTCCTGATCTGTGCTCTAAAGAGATGGTGTAAGTTTGATGAGTGAATTTTGTGTTGCCCTTTTCAGTTTTCATGAACCATAACTAAGAAAAAGAACACCATATCCCCTTGGTGTGACGACCCACGCAGGTGGGTCGTCACACCCAGGGGATACCTTTTTGCCAAAAAAAACACGAAAAACAACCATTTGACATTTGAACTTATGCTTGGACGGAGTCACTCTGTCAGGGAGAATCGGAGAAAACAAAAAATATTCAGAAGTCATGAAAAATTTCACATCCAGTTATTGAGGACAGCTACAAAATTTTTCAAAATCTTCGAGACAAAGGAGTGCGAGCTCATTCTTGGGTATAGACTCAAATTGTACTTGTTAATCATCATCGGAGCTACCGACTCTTCCAGCGGACTGGATGGTGGATTATCGAAAGAAACGGTGGATTGTCGTAACAAACGTTGGATTAAATGAGTAGACGTGAGATAATAGATATAATCTGTGTGTGAACGTGTGTATTTATGTGTGTGAGAGATGCAGAGACCTAACTATGTATCGATGTAGTTCAAACATTCTCATCATCATGAAATTGCCGAAATACCTCTAGATTCGTGTTCCTGTATGGAACCTCGCAAATAAAGATACCTTCTAGAAAAGGACCTATCCCTAACTTCTCATACCAAAATCTTGGTTTCGAAGCATCGTCAAAAAAACAAGCTTTCTCATTTATGAGAGAGTATATCCAAAGTTCAAGATCTACTTCTGCCCTAGCATTTATCACCTGACGAATTCGCGAGCCGTGAAGTATTGAAGCGGACCACCGAAACACATAATCACTGAGCTTCATAGGCACATGCGGTGACCATTTCCCGAGATTTGAGTGTAAAAATAGTGGATGCCCATCTGGATCGTGTTGTAGCATAGTGTTCCCATAGATACGCCTTGTTCCCCACTGATTCCCTTGTTCAAATACGCCGACGTGATCGGGACCATGCTTAACGATACTGTATTCAATGTTTAAAAATCGTAGGGCAGCTGGTAATATTTCTTTATCCCCAAAACCAAGATATCCTACTGTGAGTGGGTAAAATATGTGCGCATTATTTGTCATATACAGAGAAAGAAGTAGTGCGGGCCACGTTTTTTCCTTATTGACGAGTATTTGTCCACTCTCATAAGAGTGATCAACTATGGATGAGTTCCCGAGGGTGATATTGCTGTCAGGATCTGAAGTTGAAATCCAAAAATCCATCCAATGTAAAGAACCATGCTTGATGTAATCAGTATCGTTGAAGAGATGCTCTACCGAAGAAATAGGAAGATTGTCGGAATCAAGTAATAGCACTTCCTTGAAATCTGAAAACAAGAGAGCGTAAATTTTGAGTTCAAAATTTTTAGGAAGCTCGACCCCCTTTATTCCAGAATATATTTCTTTGAAGTTGCGCAGCCAAACAAAATTGTTTTGCAGATATTCAAGGTTTTCTATGCTCAATACACTCTCATCACCATCTGGAAGCCACAGCTCTATTGGAATTTGAGGATCTACTCTACGAATACAATGTATAGCTACCCAAAATGCAGTCCTATATCGCGGACTAGCACCTCCCACGATACTAATCCCTTTCTGGTGTTTGAAGTCTGTTGCCGAGTAACACAAGTGAGAGGGAATATCCTTGAATCTCATAAGCTTTGAGCGGATCTTCATGATGTCGGCCGAATCAAAGTGTTTTTTTAATTTAACATAATCAACCGGCCCTTTCTTACGTCCAGGTCTAGGCGGTCTAATTTTTAGCTTGGGCCCAAAGAAATTCAAGATATTAGAAAATAGTATTCCTTCTTTTGACTTACGCTTGTAAGTTCTAAAGGAAAAAAAGGACCAGATTCCAGCTTTAGAGTAAACGTTTTTGTTCGTCCTAGAACATGTGGTTCTCGGTGAACCTCTCATATTTGTCTGATCGTTTGCGCACTCCTGATTGCACACGACTGGTATGTGCGCACAGCCATGAGGAGTAGAAATTTCATCGGAGCTACACATACAGAAACCAGATGTTTTTGAAGATATGGTTACCGCTTTTCTTGTGCCCCACGGCGAATGTTTTAGTCTGGGTATTCCATAACCAAAGCAACCGTTAGTTCCAACCCACACTGGATTCTTCAAACGACGTGGATGCACAGCAAAGAGAGGTAGGAGGGGTATGATTGTTAGCACGCACCAGGAGAGATATAGATTTTTTCTAGCTCTTCTTTTTCTTTTTGTACTAAAGAAATGCAAAAATTTACGGAGTTGAGAAATTGAGCTCATCCTTGTGAGCGTTTCTTTCCCAAGCGTAAGACTGTGTTAACGATACTGATCGTAATTATGTACGAAAAAGAAACAGCTCACACGAAACACACACTTTCATTGCCTGTGGAGCGTTGAAGCCTGGAAACTGAAAGTTCTGAACATCTGACCTCCTTCCCGCCCAGTCCGATTTTCTTGGCAAAAATTTTTTGACGAAGGTATCCACCCATATGCATATGGTAAGGTTTTCACAACTTTCTTTTTTTTTTAGCTTTGCGAAAGCACCCTAGTGCCTAATGCTTTTGCACTTTGAACACACATCGGCAGCATCTAAAAAAAGGCTCAAAGCGCTATAACACCATCCCTATCTTCAGGATTAAGTAAATAAGGAAATACGAGCACAACCACATAGTTTTAGTAGCATGTCGTCGCTTTATTTCATTTTAGATCCCTCAAGTTTACGTATTGTACGTGTAATAGAGGAAAGAACCTGAAAAAATAAGAGCGCACATGAGCTATGCGTAAACTGTATTTACAAAAGCGGAAGAGAGTAATTCGCCGTACAAGAGCACTTGTTCTTGTTTTGAGTAGCGCACTACTTTTCTTGAACCTTTCTTTGACTCCCCGCAAAAGAATCTTCTCAAATAGTATTTCAGAGTTAGAAGAAGGGACCTATGAAGAAAATGGAAGGCGAGCAGTGAATTCATTTGTAGAAAAGAAAACAGCGGAAATTCAAAGCAAAAGTGTTACTGAATTGGAATCCTCTTCATTTACTCATACATCACAAATCTCAAATAAGAAAATTGTAGCTATCACAAATAAAGAATATGAATCCTCAACTACAAATGTACTGATTACGGACGGGCTAGCGAATGTGGCTATTGTTATGCCGTTCGTGAAATGTCAGGTAAAAGATAGGATAAAGCAGAATCTGGAGTCTTGGCGAAAGTATCCTCCATGTACCTCAACCGATAAGTTCTATGGTAATCTGACTTTTATCTTTCACTACAATAAAAATCTGGATGACGATCCGGAATTAGAATCCGAACTTCTGAACATTTGGTTCGAGGTTGCAGATCAAATAAGGGATTGCTTTCATTCTGATGTGAAATTTATCTCATCTGACTTAAGTGAGATAGAAGATAAATATCCTAGAGGTCCTTGCCTTCAATTCTGGAGGAGTTTTGAAATTTTGAAAGAACTGCAATATGATCATTGGTTTCAGTACGAACCAGATGTTTTCCCAATTCAAGTAGGATGGGGGACTCGGATGCTATCACTCGCTGCTGACAATTATAATTGCCAGCATTGGTGGGAGCTTGGTAGTATGCCACATTATCCAAATGCTGTGAATAGAGGCATTATAGAAGGTTCAAGAAGCTTAGATCAACACATGAATGGTAACGCACTTTACTGTCTGAAATCGAAGAGATATTCTGAATATCGCTCCGAAGTCAGAAAATTTTATGCACCAGATGGGTGCGATGGTCCGAAAGGGTATGGTGAGTTGTCAGGCTTTGACCACGCCATGTATCGATTTCGTGTCCATATGAATAACTCAGACATTGCTCACAAGATTATGCATAAGTTTCGTCTTGATGAATTTATTTTGAACTATGGAGAAAGTGAATACGATAGAGACGAAGTTCTTGAAGCTTTTCCCCTTGCAATGCTCGTTCATAGCAAATTCCACGTAGTTTCTGAAAAAGAAAAGGACTATCTGAGAGCAAAATATTATCCAGAGTACTTCATAGATTTGCTCTCGAGAATATTTTGGATGCAATTAGGGAGAATGATATCAGTGAGTGAGATAAACTATTTTTCAAAGCTGGTCTCCCTCGGTATAGTTGACAGAGGCAATGTTCATAAAATATTATCATGTGTTCTTCGGAAAGTCTTCGACTGCAGGCATCTGAATAATCCATCATTTTTCTCACAAAATGAGTTAAACTACAATAAACTTAGTTGTGATGGACAGCATTTGAGAAATTTTTTCCCAAGTAGAGGTTATGCAATTGTTGCTGGTCAGTTCATGAAGATACATAATCGCATGCCTGGTCCCGAGGTTGCCAAATTAATTCATCGAATTGACAATAGCGAGAGCAAAAGCTGTGTGGACTTAATATCTGAAATTTGCTCTCTTCATTTTGTTGGGGATGATGCAGGAAAAAAAAGTACAGCATGTAGGAAGTATGACTCGTATGACAGTACTTTTGTATCTAAAGATTTTATAGCCAAGAAAGGAAAAACGAATGAATTTGATGAAGGAACGGAATTTTCTTTCGTCCAGAGGATGAGTAAAAATTTTCAGTCTACGGATTTCAGCGGAACATTGCACCAATCATACACAGACAAGTCGCTAATGCATGATATTTCTTCAATTCCTGTGAAAGTGTGGACGACAGATTTGCACGCTGCTCCAATCGGCTGCTCCGTTAGTTTGTTCAAAGAATTGAACATCGAAGTTACCGCTAAAATTGATTTTGGTAACTGCGATTTTTTCCAGGATACAAAAGACAGCTCTGTATGCGCAAATAACCAAAATTTGAAAGTACTTTCTTTCAATAACTGGAGGGGCTTTGATCTTGGTCCGTGTCCTCTCAAGTTACGGAAAAAATTTTACGATGCATACAAGAGTGATGAGGAGTTTGAGGCCATAGACACCATTATCTGCTCACATCCAGTAGCTAACTGCGAGTTATATATGCCTTTCAATAAATCTATGATAATCTACGCTACTACTCGTTTGGAATTTGGGAGGTACGATGAAAATGTATCTTGGCGAAAAACAAGTATAGGAAAAACTAGTTTATCACGTTGGCATGAATGGATTCATAACCTAAGGTTGATTGCCGAGAATCCTAGGAACTTCATTGCTGCAAATAATTTGTATGATGCAAAGTATATAGAATATTACAGTGGGATTCGCGCGAAATATATTCCGTCGTGGTGTGGTGGAGATTTAGCAACCCTGCAGCAGCACTTTTATAGGCCAACACGAAGAGAAATTGTTATAACTCCATACCGAACAAATTTAGAGTACAGTGCTGACAAAACACCACGGACGGGTTGGCCAGACGTAGATGATGATAACGCCAAAATTAATATGTTAGATCATGAGGTATTTACTGAACTAAGGAATGAATTGCAAAGAAGGGACGCTGAATATGGCCATTTTGAATTTCACGCGATGAAATCAGTTTTCCCAAGGGGCTATAATTCAATGGATGAATTCAAACAGTTTCCAGCATGTGTTTTCATACCATATCAATCTTCAACTATGTTCTTTTTCCAACTTTACAGGCAATCTGTTCCAATTCTTGTGCCTGACAAAAGCTTACTCATATCTTGGATCAAAGATTATAAAATACTATGGGAAAGAGTATACGGAAATCCACCTCCACCAACATATTTTGATGAGAGTAACAAGATGCCACCACCAAATAGCTTTAACTACGAAGATATGGCTGTATGGATTGATTTTTATGATATTTATCAAGAAGAAACATTTCCTCATTTAATTTACTTCAAGTCTTGGTCGCATGCACTCGAGCTTCTTCGCTCCGTAGATTTGCAAGACACTTCAGCTAAAATGCATGTTCACAACTCTCGCGAATTTTTCAGAATTAGTAGGATCTGGCAAGAAATGTTTACGGAACAGAGGAAATATATAACAAAAGGTGGAAGCATTGCCAAGCGCTCGTTGAGAGAGGCTATGATTGATATTTATGGGGTTAATATCAATGATGGTGTGCAAGATAGCAACTGGAAATGCTTATCATTTTCAGAAAATTTCTTTTCATCTCCTACTTCACAAAAATCAGCTGTTGGCAAGTATGAGACGAGCAAGTGTGTCAGTAATCAAGCGAGTAAGCAAACGCAAAAAGTGGTATTGAAGGATCCATTAATTCAGGGTTCGTATTTAAAAGTTTGCGAAAATCCTATGTATGATCCTGATTCAGATATTTTGAGGTGCAAGATTGGTGCCAAAGTATTACAACTTCCTAACCCTTACCATTGTGCTAACGACATCAGCATAAGCCCTTTCTTAGAACTGCAGTGCTGATAAATTTTCGTAGTGAAAATCCAAATTTAGCTTCTCAAACTCGAAGCGCTCCGAAGCAAAACTTCGAAGACTTTCTTTCCATTGGAAACGAAACGATACCAACGGTTCAAGTTCCTATTACGAGTATTTATAAAAAAATTTAACGTGGAGTCCACGTTTAGAGCACAGACTTAGGAAGAATAAAACTTCTGTCTTTGTAATGAAACAAGTACACCACAATTCACACACTTCGGTAGCGATTGAATATTTCCAAGTCAAGATTTTTTTGGGGAAATAAGTGCAAGTAAACACCTTCAACTAGGGGACCGATCCCAATCTTTTCAAACCAATGTGCTGGAGCACCGTGATCGAAAAAGCAAGAAAAAAGGAGTTGTTGGCACCTTCGTAGCATCATCAATTTAACATCATCAATGCAATAAAACACTTCTCCTTTTTCACTTATTTCTAGACGCAAATGTTCGACATCCGGAGCAGCATCACGCATGGGATCAACGTTCTCGTCGTTTTCGTTCATTTTCTCCTTCGAATGCGCGCGCGCGCGCGGGTATACGCGTCAACAAGTTTATTGATTCTGGCGATGAATAAACAATAAATCGACCACATTTATTGTTTATTCGTCGACAGAATCAATATCCCCTGGGACGCCCGGGCGTCCCAGGGGGGATACTCATTGGCCCATATGAAAATAAATTTTTTAGTTCTAATCTACACGCACACTTCCTCAGTATACAGTCGAATCAACCCTTCGTGTAAATATTATTTTACGAGACGTAATTACATATATTCTAACTTTTAATTTTAGACTCTCTACTCTCTTTTATCGCATAGCACACATTTGGAACGGATCGGAAATATGAAATCGAAGGGCAAATTTTTGCAGCTATTTTTTGAAAGTCCATTCATGAGTATGATTTTCCGAGGAGTTCCGGAACAATATTTCTTGTCCATCATGGACAATCCTAGCGTTTTTAGGAGTGCATCGGTGGCGACGTGACCGTTATTATTCTCACTGCATCTCCCCATTGAGAGATGCATTATGCACGAATTTGGAGTATCCTTATTCCAAAGAACGTCTCGCCAACTTGAATACGTTTCCCCGCAAGCTGGATCGCTGGTAAGAACTTCATAGTTTGAGCTGTACGTGTTTCCAGTTTTTTCATTCGTGAATTTTCCAAGGTTCCAACGATGTTCGGTGTTTTTATCCCCTTGGCGCTCATAAATTGCTCGAAGAGCAGGATAATCGGATTTGTGTTTACCCGTAAACAGTTCTTCCTTCCACATTCGTAATAAATCTCGACTGTATTTGCGATGCACCATGAAGGAGCCTAAATGCCAGCCGGCTGAGTTATACATCGGCACTTTCGAAGAAAACGCGGGAATATCGCACAATAAATTGTTTTTCACGCAATCCTGCACTGCAAAAACCACGTCGCAATCGTACCACGCCGCAATTTGGATTCGCTCGGGTAGAAATTGAAAAATATCCATTTTTACCGACATGTCTTTGAGATATGTCGAAATCTTTTTTTTCTTTTTTTTCTTCTTAATTCTTCTGTTGGAAAAAGAACTTTCACCTGAAAGCTTTGATTCATCATCTTTACTCAACACGTATACTTTATCGTAATTTAATAACTTTCGCAATTCTATCTGAGTTGGTGCGCACGCCTTGGGTTCAGTGATGAAATACACGTCACCTTTGTACCCACCAACTTTTACTAAAGATTCGACAGCCAGCAAGCATTTGAAAGCTTCTAATTTTGCATAAGCACCTAAACCTCCAAATACAAAAGCGAAATTTTGAGTTGGTAATTGAGACGTTTTATTACTACTGAAGCCGTGTGCATTCATCGACTCCTGTACTGCACATCGCTGAGACTTTGGGTAGTGTTTATCACGAAACGGTTCGTGTAGATTTTTCCAATTTTCATCCTCGGTTAAAACTATAACTTTCTGGAAATGACTTTGGGGTCTTTGAACTCGATAAATCCGCAAGAAAGACGAAGAGAAGAATATGAATAATATTATGAAGAAAATTGCCGTACACCTACGTAATAGTTGAATCGGTTTCCTCCATTTATTGCTCCTATACCTTTCTGTATACTGCTGGGTAGGCTGCTGATGAAAAAGCAACATTTGTTCTGAGCAAATTTTATCTACCCCTAGGTACGCGCGTAAAAAATGTTGCGTCCCCGAGTGGCCAATCGCTCCTCGTAATGTAACATGTGAGGAGTCCTCGGGTGGCAACTCACTCGCTGTATTGTAACGGCGTTATTGCATGGAAGTTATGTATACAAATAAATAAATGCTCATCCTCTGGGTAAGCAGCGCGTTAAAAAATAAGAGAATGAAGTGAGAGCTGATGAGAGTTTTGTCCTCTCTTGATTTAGGGTTTAGGGTTTAAAAAATCTAGAATTTTTTGGCTGGGGTTTGAAAACGGCTTGAAAACGCGCGCTTTGTGCGGCCAAAAGGAAGCGCGCGCGAGAGCAGACGCGCGCACGCGGTGTGTTCGATCCCAACGCGTCTCCACGGACACGCTTTTCCGCTCGATCGCCCCTGAAGTCGACGACAGGCGCGTGAAAACGCGCGATTTTGGTCGATT
>JACLAA010006990.1_pt1 | contig 14844 bp, 5 predicted proteins | sample 8027891 | NCBI WGS metagenome assembly JACLAA01 (sample SAMN15724900, study PRJNA655200) | protist metagenome | isolation source: fluorescence activated cell sorting (FACS) single amplified genomes of... | place: Spain: Blaines Bay Microbial Observatory, Mediterranean Sea | collected 2016-01-19 | reverse complement strand
GATCTTCGTCGAACGATGAAAACCAGGCACCGACGCCGGATTTATGCCGTCGCCACATTCCAACCACGTCCCCTGGGCAACTTACTTCATACTCCTTACTGTTCGATTTCGCATTAGCCAAGACGTCTCTTTCGTCCTCGCTCACCGTGAACCTTCGCGCGGAATCCCAAATTAAAGCCGCGTCTGCGTTTTCTAATAACTTCAGTCTCGCAATCGGTCGCTTCTGCGCCGCCAATCGAACGGTGTCTAAATACGCACTCCAACTTATTTGATTAAGCGAATCTTTTCGTCTTTTTTCTCCTCCTCCTCCTCCTCCTCCTAAACGTCTGAAAGAGGTCTTCTTCTTTCTAGAAGACGACGAGACTAAACTTCTCATCTTTTTCGACGAGTTGTCCACAAAGTTGCCAATCAACACCACGCAAACGTCCATCGAGATCGCGTAATCTAGCGGTAACTTCAAATCGCGATCGTTCGTAACGACGATAGCCACGTGTTTTCTATTCTTTACAATCTGACGTAATTTCGTTTCGTCTGGCGAGCACTTTTCCTCCAAGCACGTGGCGTGAATCTTTTCTCCTTCCAGTTTGAGCAATTCCTGCTTCGCCATGGCCAAGTTTCTATATTCTCTTCTGGTTTGCTCGCAAAAGGAAACGTGTTTAAGTTCCGGGTCGCACGACGGAAAAGTTGTATCGTATTCATCATCTTCATCGTTATCTTCATTGATGTCGTCGTTTACGTCGTCGGAGGTAAGAAAGCATGCCTCCTCTGCCCGCCTGGTAATAAACGCCGGCACGTCTTGAATCTTCTTCCCTTGACTCTCGTTCGCGAATTCCATCAAACGTCTCCCCAACCTCAAATCCGCGGCGTCCGGCCCGTCCAGGTAAAACTCCGTTTTCAAATTTAACCTCTCGAACGTTCTTTTAAATCCTTTTATTACTTTCGTCGAAGTATCGTCCTCGTTTTCGTCCTTATTTTTAGTATCATCTTCGTTATCGTTATCGTCTGAATCGTCTGAATTGTTACAACATTCGCTCAAGTCTCGACTCGTTTGCATTCCAGCGAACGCTCGAAAAGCGACAACTCGACCGAATTTCTCCCCCGCTTTTTTTATTCTCTTTGCGTTTATGGCGAATCGTTCGCACGTCGTCCCCGGGTTCACGTTGTCCAGATCCCAAAGAATGATTACTTTTCTCTCTTTAAATTCTTCTTCTTTTCGTCGTAAAAAGAACCTTTGGTCCTTCTCTTCCGTGGTTTTAGACGACGACGGTGATGAAATCTGACCGTTATTCTTCAGGGGGGCGGCGCTTTCCCCTCGCGTCGGAACAGAAGAAGAAGAAGAAGAAGAAGAAGAAGAAGAAGAAGAAAGAGAAGAAGAAGAAAGAGAAGATCGAAAACGCAAAAGTCTTCCTTTCCTAAAACTCCGAGGAGTCTTTTTAATCGTCTTTTTAATCGTCGATGCAGAGGAGAGAGTAAGAGAAGGAAGGCGCGTTGACGCTAAGGGGGCGGACATGAGATGGTTTTTTCTGCAGGGGGGTGTCAAACGAAGAATTCTGAAGAAAAAAAGATATTTACTACTGTAGTATATATACTCAAACTGAGGGGGATGTTCTAAAACAAAGTCCTATGTATTCTATCTAAACTATCTACGTATCTATCTATCTACCTACCTACCTAACACACACACAAACTCTCTCTCTCTCTCTCTTTCTCCATCACTACTGTTCTTCTTCTTCTTCTTCTTCTTCTGCAAAAAGGAGTTGTTTCTCGAGCGCTTTCGCTTTCGTCTCGGCCAAGTCCATCTTCTCTTCCGCCTCGGTGCACCTCAAAACGGCATCGTCGACGATTTCTTTCGCCACGAGAGCTTCTTTCATCAATTTCTCGTTGAATAAGTCCTCGTTCTTTTCGATGGTGAGTTCTTTTTGGATCAAGATTTCGTCTTGCACGTCGATATCTTTTTTTAAACCTTCGATGACTTTTCGCTTGTCCTCGAGTTCGTCTTTTAATTCTCGCGAGGACGTTTCGAGGAGGAGAAGTTTCGAGGTGCACTCGTTCAGCTCGTGGCGCACAGATTCGACTTTCCGTTCCTCGGTGCGTAAGCGGTCTTCCAAGACTTGCTTCTCGCGTTCGGAACTTTTGAGATTTTCGAGATGTTGAGCGGCTTCGTTTTCCGCTTGCGCGGTGGCGGATAAAAGTTGCTCTTCCGCGTCTATTGCCCTTTTTTGGTACTCTTTGAGGAGACGAACATGTTGCTGCTGCCGTTCTTCGAGCTCCTTTCCGTCTTCGACTCCTCCTCCTGCTGCCGCTACCGTTGCTGCCGCGCTTTCTACAAAATATTCCTCTTGTTCCACTAAAAGCCTTTGCGCTTCCTCCAAACGCCGCTCGAGTTTCTCGCGCTCGCGTTGCGCGTTTGCAAACGCCACCATCGCGCTCGCGCCGCGCTCGCGAGTGAACTTCTCTAGAACATCGTACTCTTTTTTCATTTGCGTTAAATCTTCCTGAAAATATTTCTTTTCGTTTTCAGAATACGTAAACTTGCGCTCCATATCTTTCGCGAACGACTCCACGGATTGAATCGCCTCGTCGGCTTCTTTCAACATTTTCGTGAGATTTTCAACCTCTTTCGCTTTCTTAACCATCATCTCTTTGTGAAACGGATTGTTTCGGACGTCGTCGTTGTCGTCGTTATTGTCGTCATTTGTGGCGGCTTTTGTTTTCTCTTCTTCTGCTTCTTCTTTTCCTCCTCCTCCTCCTCCTCCTCCTCCTCCTCCTTTGCCTTTCTCTTCTTTCGTCGTCGTCGTCGCGTTTCCGTTGCTGTTGCTACTGCTCTTCCTGTTATCATCATCGCGATCTCTCTTCTCCTTTTTCTCCTTCAACGTCTTCGCCTCTTCTTTCCAATCTTCAATCTCTTTCTTGCACCTCTCGTTCTCCCTCTCTAATGCCTCGGTGCGGTTTCGTAAACTTTTCTTCTCCTCCTCCTCTTTCGCCTTCATCGATAAAGACGCGCGCTCGATTTCCTCCCGCTTCCTCCGCGCGTCGTTAAGTTCGTTCAATAAATTTTCACGCTCTGACATCATCTCTTCGATTCGTTTCTCGTGCGCTTTTGAAAGTTTCTCTTCTAAGTTTTTTTGTTCTTGCATGTTCTTGTTTTTAATGTTGTTGTTGTCGTCGTTCGCGCGTTCTTTAAACAGTCGCAGCGTCGCGATTTCCTCGATGAGTTCCTCTTTAATCTCCAATTGCGCTTCCCGTTCTATAATTTCTGTCTTTCTTCTTCTCTCTTTTGTTGTTTTATTATCACTGAGAGTCTCTTCCTCTTCTGTCTCTGTCTCTGTCGTCTGAATCGTCAACACGTTGTTGTTGTTGTTGTTGTTGTTGTTGTTGTTGTTGTTTACGTAAGAATCGTGTAAAGCTTCTTCTGTTCTTGTAACACCAAAATTTGTCTTCGATGCATCAACATCGTTACTGTTACCTCTCTCCGGCGCCGATGCACTGCTGATGCTGATGCCATTCGTATCATTTTGACGATCATCTTTTCCTCCTTTTTTTACTCCTTTATTCTTGTTCTTGTTGTTGTCGTTCTCGTCGTTCTTTTTCTTCCTCGTTCGAAAACCCACCATATTGGTATTCGTATGTGCTCTACTAAATGTTCTGCGTTATTTTAAGGTGGATTCTTCTGTTTTGGGTGCTTTTTTTCTTCTTTCCTCCTCTTTCCTCCTCCTCCTCCACTCAGAAAAAAAAATTCTCTCCTTCTCTCTCTCAGTCTCTCTTTTCATGACAGACGAAAAAGCTTCAGAAGAGAAAGAAAAAGGTACGCTTAAAATCACGACGACGACGACGTGAACGACGACGACGCGAAATTCTCGTCGCATTCACTCGAACTCGCTCACATTCTTTCTTCGTCGTTGTGTTGTTGTTTGGGCTTCTTTTGTCGTCGCGTTATTATTTCTATTGCATTTTCTCGCGCGACATCATTGGAAGGACTTTTGCGAGAGGAAAAAGGGGGCTTGCGCTTTTTTTTATTAGGACTTTGGGTGCGCGTAAAAAACGTGTTGGTGTTTTAGTGGCAGACGCGAACGCGTGGATGCAGATTTTGAACTTTAAATGCGTTCGACGAGTTCGTTTACCTGCGAAAGAAGGTTTAAACTGTTCTTCTTCGCGGTTGGCGGTGATGATGCTCGCCCGCCGCCGCGCGTGATTTTTTCTCAACGCGTGCGTGTGACAAAGACCTCTCTCTGACGACGCTCCTCCTTTTCTCTCTTCTCTTTCATTCTTATACAAAACAACAAGCAGAGCGAAAACAAACACATACATACACATAAATTATGCCGCCAAAATTCGATCCAAACGCCGTCATCGAAGTCTTTCTTCGTGCCACCGGTGGTGAAGTCGGTGCAGCCTCTTCGTTGGCGCCGAAAATCGGTCCTTTGGGTCTCTCCCCGAAGAAAGTCGGGGAAGACATCGCCAAGGAAACTGGCAAAGACTGGAAAGGTTTGCGCGTTACGGTGAAACTCTCCGTCGCAAACAGACAAGCGAAAGTATCCGTAGTTCCGACCGCGTCTGCGTTAGTCATCAGAGCGTTGAAGGAACCGTTCCGTGATCGTAAGAAGGAGAAGGATGTGCCGCACGACGGTAACGTGGCGTTGGATGAAATCATTGAAATTGCGAGACAGATGCGACCGAAATCGAGAGCAAAGACTTTGTCTGGCACGGTGAAAGAGATTTTAGGTACGGCGAAGAGCGTTGGTTGCACGGTTGAGGGTGAAGATCCGCAAGATGTGCAACAATCCATCGATGATGGAGACATTGTCATTCCGGAAAAGTAAGAAAAACGACAGCTATGAACGTGAAAGTTTTTTCGATAAGGTCGGCTAAATTCTCTGGAGGCTACTTCTGTACGAAAGAGAGTCCACCCTAAAATGTTCCTTATTATTAGACGCGTCTATATCTATGTCGTTTGAACTATATACTTTTCTGTCTTTGATGATTAGAGAGAAATAGATTAAACATTTAGAAATGCATCAATAATAATAGAATTTTGCCTTAGCTGTTGAGATTTGTGAATGAACAAATACACTTAAATGAACAACACTTCTTTTTATTAAAATCTTTTGGTCGTGACTGCTTAATTAACTCTTCTTCTTTTTTTTTTCTTCTTCTTCTTCTTCTTCTTCTTCTTCTTCTCCTTCCTCCTCCTCTTCTAGTTTTCCGCGACGACTTCCTCTTTCTTCGCTTCTTCTCCTTCCTCTTTCTTGGTCGTTCGCGAGTCTCCTTCTTTTCCTAAATCCTTCGCCTTTTCCTTTTTCTCCGGCGACGCAGCTGACGCCGCCATCGTCGGACGCTCTTGCTTCGGGCGCTCCTCTTTCTGCTGTTGCTTTGGAACGTACGCTTCTAACTTCTCGTTATCACTTTCCTCCGTTCCTGTTTCATCGGAAGGATAGTTCGGGTCGTGATGTCCGTCGTTGTCGTCGTCGTCGTCGCTTTCTTCGTCGCCTTCCGAATCTATCTCGTCCTCGCTTGCGACGATTCCTTCTTCTTTTTTAGCGCCTCGCTCCTTCTTCGGGGAATCTCCTTTACCAGCGGTCGTCGAATCTGATGCCGCTGCTGCCGTTTTCGCCGCTTCCGAAGCTGTAGCTGCTGCCTCTGCCGGAGGTAACGCCGCCCCTTTACTCTTGCTCGCAGCGGCTCCCTTCCTCTTCTTGTTGCTCGACGTCGAATCTCTCTCCTTTTCCGACTCGGGAGTTCGTTTACTCACTTTAAACTTCGCGTTTTGTTTCTTATCGACACCTATCCAGTAGTCTGAAACTAACGCAAACGTGACGGAATACAGCGCTGCCGGTGGAGCCATAAATTTGACGGCAATTTTTGCCGGCTCGTCTCCCGTTTCCGCCGCCAATTTCTCAGCCTTTGTCAATTTCTTCATCGCCAAAGTTAAGTTTGCTAACGGATCACAGACGAGTAAATACCACGACTCTGGTTTCTTTGTGCCTCGACCGAACGGAACGGGCGGCAAATCAGCTTCGCCTAAAGGTCCCCCTCCGCGCGAAATTTGTACCGAAGCTCGCGCAGTGACGATATCGTCTTCCAAAATGAGCGGTTGTTTTTGTTGTTGCTGTTTTTGTTGTTGTTGTTTCATTCCACCGGCAATCACTCTGTCGTTTCCAGCTTGGTCAACCGCGGTCGACGACGACGAAGGAGACTCGCCTTCCACGAAAATCTCGCACTCAAACTTGACCACTTTTGGGATAATGTTCATGATCGTCTCCACGTCCGCTCTTTTGTTTTCGTCAAATTCTGCAAACTTTTCCAAAGCCGCCGATCGTTCCTCTTTCGGCATCTCCCTCAGTTCTGCCAACGATTTCGCTTTCTTACGAATCTTCGCGCACTCCTTCTCGGTAAAATGCGGCAGCTGCAACAAACCTGCCGCGCCGCCGTCGTCGCTGTTTGCGATCGATCCTACCCTCCCCGAGGACGCGGTGGAACCGCTGCTCGTAGACTTCTTCAACGTAATCGGCACCGCTTGCGTGAACAACTGCGAATACTCCAACACCATCTGCGTCGGTTTCACCGCGGTGAATCCTGCTCTTGGGTTCCCGCTCGTTTGCAACAACATTTGCAAAATTTGATCGATGAATCTCGGCACATTTCTAACCACGAAATCGAAATCCTTCATCAACTCCTTCGGAACCTCCTCGCCTCGTCGCAACAAGTGCATCAACTGCAGCGCGTGCGTTCTCACCACGCTCGGGTTCCTTCTCACAAACTTTTGTGCCAGCTCTCCACCTCCAATTTCGTTCCTGCACTGTTTCAAAACCTCGCTCAAACTCTCGTTCAACTTCTCTCCTTTATACTCCATCTCCACGAACTCTTGCGCGACTGAAACCAACTCAGGCACTCCCGTCAATTTCATCATTGGTTTCAACATCTGCCCAAAATTACTCTGCGTTTGCCTCAAAACTTTCTTCCCGTCCACGCCGGTGTGCGCGTACTTATCGCCCTTCATCAAGATCCTCACAATAACAATCAACGGCAACAAAATCGTCACCAAAACCATCCCGAGTAACACAAACGGCGCCAATCCTTCGAATCGCCCTCTCCCGAACAATTCCTCCGGTAACGCCACGCCCAATTTCGTCGACTGTCTCCCGTCTGGATGTCCGTACTTCTCAAAGTTTTCTCTCGCGATATCGTTCGTCAACGTCTTATACGCCGGCGCCACCGATTCCGTAAAAAACTTAATCGCCTCTGGATCTGAGTTTTTGTCAGGGTGGTACTTCAAACTCATCTTCCTGTACGCTCTTTTGATATCCGACGGCGTCGCCCCGATCGAGAGCTCTAAAATATCGTACGGATCAAACCTCTTCTCCTCGGTTTGCATGGATTTCGCCCAAAATAAGAGCAGGAAGAAAAGAATCCATCCGAGAACGATCGCTAAATTCCACCCGCTGAAAAACATCTGTCTTTTCATCGACTGTCGCGATTGGTGGACCGATTGTTCGAACGATTTCGCCCACAAAGAGTCTTTGGCTTTGATTTGAATGTCTTGAGAAATGTTGTCGTTCTTTTTTTCCATCATCTTTGTCTTCGTCTTTATCGTCGTCTCCCCTCCTCGTCCTCCTCCTCCTCCTCCTCCTCCTTTCGTTTTTGTGTCTTCCTCCTCTCCGGCGATGAGGCTGAAAAGTCCAAATCGACGGCCGATTCTGTACAACGTGATTGGAAAGAGGAAACAGGAAAGAATGGCGACGAGGAAAATAGGAAACAGCGCGGCCACGGTTTCGGATGGCGTCTCTTCCGAAGAAGAAGAAGAGGAGGAGTCTGCCATCTTCTCTTTCTGGAAAAGTTACTAAAAAAACGTGTCGTTATATTAGTCTGTTGTGTGTTCTTCTTACTCTGTATTCTCGCAACAATACCACGCAATGAAATGGCGATTAGAGACGATGAGAGTTGGGAAAAAATTGAAAAAACTCGAACCAAAAAAGGTTTAAATTTCTTCGTCATAATTTTTTTCTCGCGTGCCACGTGAAAGACGACGACGACGACAACAACAACACCAAAAAAAAAAAAAAAGATACATAAAACGTCCTCGATTGCTCTCGATCATCGCGCGTATTCGCGAAAAAAGATACCACAGGTAAGAAGAAGAAGAGAGAAAGAACACCGAGCGTCTCTCCTTCCTTTTCTTTTTTGTTTCTCTCTGCGTTCTCTCTCTCTCTCTCTTTGTTCATCATCGTCGCGTTCGAAATTCTTCTTCGTCTCTCTCGGGTGTTCTTCTGTCCTCCATTTGCAAAATTCTCTCGTCGCGCTTTTCCTTGGTGCCGAGATGGCGTTCGCGCGACGAAGTGTGCGCATAAACGCGTTCAGAAACAGTCTCGATCGTTTTACTCGGTTATGTGTGATTTTGATGCTTTCGCGCGAGTGAGATTGGTTGTGTTCCATTCCACCGAGAGAGAGAGAGACATTTTGGAGAGAAAGGGTGTTGGAAAGGGTGTTGGAGTAACACTTCCCAAATTTTATCGAATCGCTACGAACCGCTTCGCTTCAAACACACATCTTCGATCGTCTCGTGCGTGAGGGTTCTTTTGAATCGTATTTTCTGGCTGACAGTGACTGACCGGCGTTAAACGTACCTCTCTTTCCACGCACGCAACGAACGATGTGATAAACATGGCACAGATTTTAAAAGAGCACACAAACACGAAAAAAGACGCGACGACGAAAATGAAGAATTACTCGTTTTCGTCTCGGACTTCATCGCGGGCTATGGCCGCGAGGTTGGTGAACCCGGCGGCGGTTCTCCTCTTCTCAATCTTCTTCGCGCTTTTAGCGACGAATTTTTTCGTTTTGCCGGCGAAGGCGCTTAAAACTTCGTCGAAAACGAAGAGGATGATAGGAGTAAAATCTCGATCGGAAGAAGAGTTTCCTACTCCCTACTCTTCTTTAACCGATAGTACTGAAAATCTTCCTCATGGATTGATGCTCACATCGAATGCTGCCGAAGAAGATACAGCTTTATCGAATACTTCGGCTACATACGAAACGGAGACAAGAAACGTTTTGAAGCAAGATTCTACCTTTGAAAAGGACATAAGCATGGCTGGAGAAGAGAAAAAAAGCGCTTCTTCGTCGGCGCTTTTGGGCCATTCAAAGGGCGAAATTCATCATCACCAACACGGCGAGGATAAAGGCAACAGCGACAACGATGATGAAGATGATTCTTCTACTTCGTCTACTTCTGATTTCTACGAATCCCTTGCTCTCGACGACGATGCCGTCGACTTTGTCGACTACAATACGTACGGCGCCAAAAATGGTGACGATACCGACAAAGTTCTCGAGGCGATGTTGGAAAAGAAAGATGACATCTCTCTCTCTTCAGATGGTAATGCGGTCACTTCCGGAGCGCCGGCGAAGAATATTTTGAAGCAAGATTCTACCTTTGAAAAGGACATAAGCATGGCTGGAGAAGAGAAAAAAAGCGCTTCTTCGTCGGCGCTTTTGGGCCATTCAAAGGGCGAAATTCATCATCACCAACACGGCGAGGATGAAGGCAACAGCGACAACGATGATGAAGATGATTCTTCTACTTCGTCTACTTCTGATTTCTACGAATCCCTTGCTCTCGACGACGATGCCGTCGACTTTGTCGACTACAATACGTACGGCGCCAAAAATGGTGATAATACTGCCGCGACAAGCGAACAAATGATATCGGAATATACCACTTCGAAAGCGGCGTTGACAACAACATCTTTGAAACCCCTTTTAGGTGCTCCGTTCGAATTACCGTCGGCTGGTTCAAGCTTTAACTCTGTTCCTTATCCAAGAACCCCATCCTTGTATCATGGTTGGAACGGATACGGACACCATTATGGTTATTACCCGACTGTATGGGTCAACGACGGCGTTTGTGTCGTTGAAGGTTTGCTAAGAGGACACCATTGGGGACACATTGGTAAGTTGCCTGGTGACTGCCGCCCGTCCGGTCGAGAGATTTTTAATATGAACAATCACCAATACACGAGTCGCGTGGATGTCTTGTCTAACGGCGATATTCATTGGATTACGGGCGGTCATTCTCACGGGTGGCTATCTCTTTCCGGGATGACCTTCGTGACCAACGCCGGGCCGAAAACTGGATTACCGTTCAATAACGGCTACAAAAACTATGGACATTCGTATGAAGGGCCGTATTACTCCAAAATCAACAACGAGTGCATTTTAGGAGGCTTGATTGGAGGCGGCAACGGGAACACTCACGTGGGCACTTTACCAGCGGGCTGTCGTCCAAGACAAGGTTTGCTTTTCAACGTGAACAACCATCAGTGCACCATGCGCTTACATGTTGCGACCGACGGTAGAATACATAGAGAATCGGGCCTTTGCCATGCCTGGACCTCATTGGCTGGCGTTACTTTCCCGGCGAGCGAGGCGACAAAAACTACCTTGCAACTCTCAAACGGTTGGAAAGGCTATGGTGGATACTGGGGGACGCCTTACTACTCTTTGATCAAAGGCGAATGTATCGTTCAAGGTTTGATCAAAGGAAACAAGTGGGGATATATCGCCACGTTACCGGACGCGTGTCGCCCTCATAATCGTTTGATTTTTAACTTGAACAACCATCAATACACGAGTCGCGTGGATGTACTTCCAAACGGACAAATACATTGGATAAGCGGCGGTAATCATCACGGGTGGCTATCTTTGACTGGAATCAAATTCGTCGCCGTTCCGAAAAATGTTGTTCCACTGTCGTGGTATTGGCAGCCTTACGGTTGGGATTATGGTCAAATAACGTACACGGTGCAGGATAACGTGTGCGAAGTCCAAGGCTTGCTGCGAGGCAACACATGGAACCATCTAGCCACGTTACCCAGTGACTGCCGCCCGTCCGGTCGAGAGATTTTTAATATGAACAATCACCAATACACGAGTCGCGTGGATGTCTTGTCTAACGGTGCTATTCATTGGATTACGGGCGGTCATTCTCACGGGTGGCTATCTTTGACTGGAATCGTCTTCGTGACCAACGCCGGGCCGAAAACTGGATTACCGTTCAATAACGGCTACAAAAACTATGGACATTCGTATGAAGGGCCGTATTACTCCAAAATCAACAACGAGTGCATTTTAGGAGGCTTGATTGGAGGCGGCAACGGGAACACTCACGTGGGCACTTTACCAGCGGGCTGTCGTCCAAGACAAGGTTTGCTTTTCAACGTGAACAACCATCAGTGCACCATGCGCTTACATGTTGCGACCGACGGTAGAATACATAGAGAATCGGGCCTTTGCCATGCCTGGACCTCATTGGCTGGCGTTACTTTCCCGGCGAGCGAGGCGACAAAAACTACCTTGCAACTCTCAAACGGTTGGAAAGGCTATGGTGGATACTGGGGGACGCCTTACTACTCTTTGATCAAAGGCGAATGTATCGTTCAAGGTTTGATCAAAGGAAACAAGTGGGGATATATCGCCACGTTACCGGAAATATGCAGACCAATCGTTTGATTTTTAACTTGAACAACCATCAATACACGAGTCGCGTGGATGTACTTCCAAACGGACAAATACATTGGATAAGCGGCGGTGCTCATCACGGGTGGTTGTCGCTCACGGGTATTAGGTTTGAAGCGTTGCCGCCATTGCCGCCCGTAGTCTCTATTAAGATTACTCCGGGACAGGTAACGAGTAAAGAATTTAATTTTGATATACGAGTCTCCCATGCCGTGTGTTCTACTTCTTCGTGCTTTGAGTCGTCCGTTCAAAAAGATGCAAATGTGGCAATGGGTTTGAACTGCAAAGCTTTTATACAACCAGTGGGCGACAATAAGTGCAATTACGGAAATGCTAAAGCGCACATGCCATGCAAAAAGTGGGATAATTTCTTTGACGGTACGAAAGCTTCGGACGTGCAAACGTATTTGAACCTCACGGACAAAGACGATCAGCTGGCTACAGGAAAGTATGAGATTCTTTACAACTGCTACTACGGAGAGCAATCTCAAACGAAGTTCAAAAGTTTGCATACGTTTACAGTCATGTCTGGTTGTTCTGACTGGTTACCAACTTCTTTCCGAGGCTTATCAATCGTTGAATTATTTTTACAATCTGCCCCGGCTTTTTTGGATGTCAAACCTCCAGAATGCGACCAGATTGATCGGGTGAAGGAATCAATCTTTCGAGAATTCGATACTTTCCCGCTCGATGGTAAGCTGTCTGCGGCCGAGATAAGAGATGCTTTCTTTAAACACGACGTTGACGCCACTTATTTGGATCGTCTCATCGAAGAAGACTATTTTGAAGCTCGCAACGGTGGTATCATGATGAGTGATGTTATTTCTTCTCGAGCGTTGCCATTGGCTTGCACGGGCACAACGTTGACGGATGCGTCCGATGTTTTCTTTATGAAATCAACATACCCTACCATGCAAGCCAACGAAGCAGAGTGTGAATCGAGCAAAGAAGGCGTAACTTTAGAGTGGGATTTCAAACGCGTTCCGAGTACTAATGATCTTCAGTGTTTGTACACCGACGGTCAACTGTTACGCGCATTTAAGACTGACTCAAAAAAGAAGTCCGTTCAAGCATTTAAAGATGAGCGTCCTTCAGCAGGTGTCGGTGAAGATGCCGTGAAATTGGTCACGCAACTGCCTTTTGATGTTGACTTGAAGAACAATGTCGATAATTCCGGCGCGTCAACTTTGTCAAATGTTAACCACGGTTACATCACCTCTTCTGGCTGCGTGACTGCAACCGAAGATGGTGGGAAATGTTTCAAAAGAACCTCCCATTCCACTGCTTTTGTTTTGAACGACCAAAAAGCAATGTCGAAGTCATCAATAATGACATGGGTAAGACTATCGCAACGTACCAGTGGTGATCAGTATCTCTGGTTTGCCATGGGTTACGACTCTAAAGATTATCAAAAGTCCTTTGGTATCGATGCTTCTGGCCACGCATTTGCGCAGTTGAACGCAAAAGTAAAGGTCACGGGATCTAAAGTGTTGGAAGTTGATGAGTGGTACCACGTCGCTATGAACTTAAACAAGCAAACTGGATTGTCTATTTACGTCGATGGGACTCTCGATAAATCTTTGGAATCCATCGATAACATTCAAATGGACTTTCCGTTCGTGGCATCCAGCGTGAAAATATTGGACGCTTTGGGAACTTTCGATGACTTTCGAATCTATTCCGGTTTGCTTTCGAAGCTGCACATTTCTTCCGTATACCAATGCGGGAGACGCACATCGTGCGCGCAGTTGGCTCGAGCTACTCCACAATCGAGACGGGTGTACTGCATCGTTCCAAGCTACAACACGGAAAAAATGAGCAGTGGTTTCACGCCCCCTTGCGTTGCTGGTTTATACTATAACGGAGCAGCTATTGATTTGCAGTTGTCACCGACGCAAAAGGGTGTCTTATTTTCATTCAGAGACACTGCTTTAGATGAGTTATCGTATGAGATACTGCGACGACCAAATGATGCCATTACTGGTCCTCTGGGCAATTACAAAGCTGTGGTGATGATTGACTCTGCGTTGGATTATTGCGCGACGACGTTTTCTTCGCTCACCTTCTTCGACGATGAAGCTATCAAGTTACCGGGTAAGACCTGGGAATATGCAATAAAAACGAAATTTAAGGGTGTCACCAAGATTTCAGATCCAAGATCATTCGTTACTCCTTTTTACGCAATGTTCGAGGGTAAAGTAGTCGCCGGTAAATCAGGCGTGCCAGTTCCGAACGTTCGTGTCTGTACTCGTTTACTCAGAGGATCTCGAAGTAGCTCGTCTTTGATTGACCGCGATGCATCCGATATTAACTTGGCTGCATACATGAATGCGTGGCACTCAGAACAAGAGGATCCAAACAAAAGGTCTTCTGCGTACAAAGTGACCGATCAAGACATATCTTCATATTCTGAGTTGGAAGGTGGCGAGTGGTTTAACGTCACTCTGTCCTTATTTTCAAAAATAGATCGAGTGAATGTCTGTTCTGTGGAAGAGAAAGTTGAGCTTGATGTCCGCGTCTTAGATTATTCGGATCCTAAAGATGAAGGAGACTTGGGTGCACCCTGCATACTCGAAGAAAATTATGCCGACGGCTATCCAATTTTGTTCAACATTGGTTCTTCAATCTGCAGAACTTACGATTGCAGAGGTACCAAAGTAGACTCATACCTTGGTAAAGTTGTCACGGTGAAATCTGTTTCGAGCTCGTCTCAGAAATATCACGTCTCAGAAATCCAGGTCATGGGAGTTGATGTCGATTGCCCTTACACTTCATTTTCCGATGAGGATGGCAATTATGAAATTGATGTGTTAGACTTGAGTGGTCAAACCATGCGAAAAGCATACATCGGTACCGTGGCATTTAAAACTGATGTTTTCGATGAAATTGATACGTTGATGGTAAATGCCACCGGAAACAAAAACCCAGAGTCATTTCTAATTGCTTTATCCCTCGATGAAGATCTTTTGAAGAAGAACTGGGAAACATATGGAAATGTAATGTCAGACGCGGATGCTCTTTGCTATCGAAGTAAATACTCCGATATAAAAAAGGCATACGGTGACGATCTTGAAAAAATCAAATCGCATTATGACAAACACGGTAGTTGGGAAGGGAGGAGTTACCATGGTTGCAACCCGACAGCGGAACTAGGAAGCGCGATAGTGCCTAGAATGGGCGCAGACTACGAAATTGAATGGAAAACAGGCATTAGCTTCAACTCTGTTCCTTATCCAAGAACCCCATCCTTGTATCAGGGTTGGAACGGATACGGACACCATTATGGTTATTACCCGACTGTATGGGTCAACGACGGCGTTTGTGTCGTTGAAG
>JACLAA010002538.1_pt1 | contig 14853 bp, 13 predicted proteins | sample 8027891 | NCBI WGS metagenome assembly JACLAA01 (sample SAMN15724900, study PRJNA655200) | protist metagenome | isolation source: fluorescence activated cell sorting (FACS) single amplified genomes of... | place: Spain: Blaines Bay Microbial Observatory, Mediterranean Sea | collected 2016-01-19 | reverse complement strand
TACCCCAAGAGGGACGTTGCAACTCTTAACGCTAGATACAATCACGCCCAAAACGCCTTGGAAACTCGCGGAATACCGACCGAAGAAAGGAAGCGGAGGAACAATGGTTCCGCCTAACTGGGAACAATCCTACAACCGATTCCAAAAAGGTGAGCACGTGGAAGCGATTGCCATGACACAGAGCAATGGAAAGACAATCCAACCGGCCACAGTCCTTTCCCACTTATTCGAAGCTCTCACGCACGGTAAAAAGTTGGACTTTTCTCGAGCGATAAGCTCGTTTCCGGAATACATGAATAACAAACTTTCCAAATCCGATTGCGACGAGTTGGAAAGGGCGAGTGTTACGACCAACATTGACGTCATCGAGAGAAAAAATTTCTTTGCGAAAGATTTCATAAAACCCTTGGTTTCGCATGACGTGGAGAAAGCTCCAAACGAGAAGACATTTTTCGAGAAGGAGAAAGAGGCGAGTTGGTACCCGAAAATACGAGTGTGGACAGCACTGAAACGGTGCGGTGTAATCTAAATAATGAAAAACAAATTGTACCTATGTAGGTAAACTCTAAATGCTGCTATTCTTTTATTTATTCTTCTCGTTTTTCTCTCTTTTGCTTGAAGTGTAGACCAAAAACACATTAAAAAGCACTTGGACGCAATTGATGTACAGAATTCGATCTTCCGTGGAGACAAACTTAAAGGAAAAGAAATGGAAGAGCGGCCAAAAGCTCCAGTTTACTTTCAAAGCCGAGAATAAATCATTCTCTATTTTCTTCGTCAAACTCGGTTTCGTTTCTGAAGCATCGAACGCCAAATCGAAAGCGAACAGCATGCTGATTAAACATGGTGCCCAAAAAATTTGATCCGCGAATACTTTTGTCGCCACCGCGATGCCACTCGTTGGATTTTCAATGAATATGAAATTGTCGAGTAAAGAATACCAAGTCGAGGATGCTGGACCGTACAATAAAAATCCAAAAGCAGCAAAACGGAGAGTTCGAGCTGCCACAAACGAACTCCTACTTCCTTCTTTGTCTCCTCGTCCTCCTGCTCCTACCAAAGTCAACCCTTGCGCTACGATGTCTGCGATACCAAATCCCACGAATGATGTCAGTGACTTCACCAACAAAGGTGATTGATTTAGAATCAAGTCGTACTTGTCCAAGAAAGAGGAGGAAGCTTGCGCAACAGTCCTCCTCTTTTTAAAACACATTCCCCTCTTTTGGGAGGAGGAGGAGGAACAAGGAGACCTTGTGCTTACATGCACCATCATCATTGTCATCGTCATCACACTCACAACTGAGTCCGCGGTTTGACAAACTGCCACGTGTCTTTCTCCACGTCTTTTAAAATCTCTCTCAACTCGCCTAAAGTAGCTTCGTTCGTAGCGGTTATATCTTCTTCTCTCTTCTTTTCCATCGAAATCAAAGTCGAATGCGGTGAGATATAGTTCGAATCCTTTTCCTTCCCAGAACTGCTCTTCTTTTCTTTCCCGCCTTGTCCTGTGTTCGACATGCAGTCCCTTGAGCCCAAGCAAAAAAACTATTTCTTACTATCACTCTTCGATGAATACAAACAATGTGGAAATGAAGAAATTAGAGAGGATTTTCTCCCCTAGTCCCTTCCCCTAAAGGTAAAATTTTCATTTTCTGCCAATTTACAAGGATTTAATAGAAATACATTACAAATCCCAGAATTCAAATTATTATTGCGAATATATAAAGATCCATTTGGATTTATTTAGTGATTTGTATGCATAAAAAAATATTTTCAGGAATTTACGAAATAAATAATTTCCAAAATTGAATTATTATTGTATTAAAGCATATGATGTCTCCATTTTTTGAATTATGAACTAATAAATAATTAAAAATAATATTAAAACAACTTTCAATATCAGGATATCTTCTTTTAATTAAAAATATTAAAAACAATATTTAAAAATAATTTAAGGGAAATAAAAATATTTGTTTCTTCCCTATATGTTGTTATTAATTCTCTATCATTCTAAGAAATGTTACAAATAAATTAATGTGTTTACTAGAATATTTTATTGGGTTGAACGGGGATTAAGGGATGAATTGAGGTGGTCGAAAAAATTGAGAGGGAAAAAACATCGACGTCGCGTGCGCGACACAGACACTCTTCGGCTCTCATAATCGAGCACGATCTTCGTATGCATCGTGGCAATCTTCCGCGTTGATTTGATGGGCGAATACGTCGTTCTTCGCGTCGATATGGACGAAAATAACGAAATGGTTCCAAAATCATACGCTTTTGACAAAGCGTATGATTTTCGATGGTTCCAACAAAGCGTATGATTTTGGAACCTGCCCTTTTTTGACATGCTCATTTTTTGACTTAAAAAACATACTCATTTTTTGACTCAAAAAACATACTCATTTTTTGACTTAAAAAACATACTCATTCCCCCACACGTATTTCCGAAAAATCACCTACAAAAAAATGAGTGGAACAGAAATCCGTGCAGGTGTACACGCGCCTCACGAAGACGTAGCAAAATCTTCGGTAGACTATCCGGTAATAAAAGTTAGACATGCGTCGTACGAAAAAATTGAAAAGAGAGCGTTGATCAATCAACAAGATAGTGGAGATATCACGAAGGATTTCTTGGTACGAAGTATTTTTGTTTTCCGAAACGTTTTACCTAAACAGTTTTAAAACAACACAGAAATATGACGAGGTACCGCAAATTACAAACTTTTCGCGTAGTTCAATGCCTGCAGGGCAATGTGTCGATAGACACGTACACGAATCAAAGTACGAAATCTTTGAAGTGCTCTCGGGAAGCGGCGAATTTTGCTTTCGGGAAATCGGTGCCGGTGAGAATGCGAAACCGAGAGAGACTGTTCGTCTCGAAAAAGATGTCGTCATCACGGTTGGGCCTAAAGAGCCGCACTCGATGCGAGCGTTAGAAGATAGCGATGGGCCTTTAGTTATGACGTATATTGGAATAGTAGCACCAGAGAAATAATGATGTAGTTATATATAAAAACTAATTAGCGTCTAAAATCTAAACGCATTACGGGCCGGTCACCGGTCTCCACGGGTACGTTTCATTCCATATTCTTCCGTGACGGTCTATATGCGGGAAAGAGAAGGATAAATCGTACCAGATGTGTCCTGGATGGGCGTGTTTGCAGCACCAAATCGAACAATAGTTAATTATCTTGTTCTCAAACTCCTTCTTGACGTTTGGATCAACGAAATAATCCAATTTCTTCGTGCTGAACTTTTCCATCAACTTCTTCCCGTCAAACTTCAAAACCTTGTGTTTAAGGCTTAAGCGGACATCGTCTAATGCTTGAAGAACCTTCACATCAGTAAATTCATCTAATGGTATGCTTTCCAGTTTATCCGTGGCATCAAAAACGCCATTCTTCACCGAAGCAGGCGTTCTTGGATTTTCCAAAATGCTATACTCGCGAAACGGTTCGTTCTTTCTTACCCACGTCTCCAACTCGAGAATGTGGTCGGCTGGACACTTGTATGGCAGCTGTAACTGTGAACCAGGGATGGTGCCTCTGTGAGGTGCCCACCATCGGTCCATGCCGCACCAAAACTCCGGTAAGATCAACGTCCGTTTCAAACTGTTCGCGAGCATCAAAGCACCTCTGACTTGTGATAACTGATGATTGACCAAATCGAAGTGCTTCTCTGGTGTCTCTTTCGCAGCGCTCAATAAATCTTCCGGAACGTCTAGATCAATCATCAGCATTCCCTCTTCCGGGTCGTAATACTCCGGAGCGTCGTACCACAATTTGAACTCTCGCAATCGGTGTCTTTTGCCTTCTGTTCCGGAAAATTGAAACGTCGCGTGGACGACATACGGTTCCAACTTCTTCTTCTCGTACATTCGTTGAACGAAAAACGTGTGTCCAGAGGCAAACGTGGCGACGGGTAAAACACCAAACTTTAATCCATCGTATCCTTCGAAGCTATGGTCGGAAAAGGTTTTACCTCTGTTTCTGCGCATTAAATCGTTAAATGCGTTTTGGTCCCATATATTCTCGTCCTTCTCTAAAACGTGCACCCACTCTTTCGCAAGCGCTTTCGCGGATTTGCGGAGAAGCATGATGCCAATGTTTGCCACACCAGTCGTAGTGCGCTCTAAAGACCATTCGGTTTCCGCAAAATCCGATAAAGAATCCGAACTAGTCAAGACGTCTACTTCGGGAAACTTGCGAATGAACGGTAACGGATTTTTCATCCACGCAGTGTCTACGTCGGAAACTAAAATATCAAATCCCATCTTTGTAAATAAGTGAATCAACTCGATCTTCTTGCGTCCCATTTGATGGAAGTTTTTGGATCCCCACCCAAAATCAGCTGTGGTCAAACCACTTTGCATCGCAAATGTCGGCACTCTGTCATCGATTAAGCGTACTAATAATTCGTTATCCATCGCACCGACGAGGAAATTATTCATCCCGCAGTCGCGAATGTGTTTCACCCAGTTCTTGACGAAATCGTAATAGTGATTGTTCGCCCACGTGACCATGACGATGTTTTCGTGCGCGTATCGTTCGGCTAACGCTTCGTTCAATTGGTTATCTTCTGGACGTTTAGAAATAGGTGCGACATATTCATTTTCGGGCATGTTCTTGTGGTGATCGTCCTCTTTAGCCCCTGTTTCTCGTGGCGCAACTACGATTTGCTCTTCGTGGAAAATGCCCGCTTTGGCGTCTTCTTCCGGTACCGATTCGGCGAGACGCCCTTTGATCACAGGACTTGAAATTTTTTCCTCTTCTTTTTCCTTCTCCTGCTTTGCCGCCTCATTTTGTTGTTCCGACTCTTTGCTAAACTTTGACCAGTCTATTTCTTCTCCTTTACCTATTTTCAATGGTGCCTTTGTAGTACCACTGCTACTACTATTACTACTACTAGGAGCGGGAACATCTACAACGGGAGTGCTGATCGTCATCTTATCAACATCATCGATGAGCGCGACAGAATTTTTCGCCGCCTCGGCGATAATTTCCTTCGCCTTCTCCTCTTCACTTTTTTGTGGTTCTTCTGTCGTTACTTTTACTTCTCCTTTTTTTTCCAGCTTCTCTTGCTTTGCTTCTTCTTCCGAAGCGATATCTTCCAACTCTTGAATGATTTCCTCCTCGGGCGACTTTTCATCCTCCTCGGCACTCAAAAACGAGAGCTGTTCCTTTGTCGGTTCTTCCGCCCTCCCGGGTTTCTTTTCTTCTTCTTTCTGATCCTTTTCCTTCTCCTCCGTCGTCGTCGGCGAACAATTCTCCCCATCACATCCTGTGTACGGTCTTTGCGACCAAGCGCCATCCGGACCTTCGCCTCGCAACCGTTTCTCGTCTCTCAGTTTCCACTCCTTATCTATATTCGTGTGCATGTGAAGTAAAACCGCGTCTCGAGTTTCTTTTTGACCCATCAAATCCATCAGTAAATCCGATTCGTCCTCTTTCGATAGCGTCACGTCTTCCGAAAACGCTCGCGCGACGCGTTCTTTCAGTGTGCCTTTCGAGAGAGAATCGTACTCGTCGTTCATTTCACTCTCTCGATACGAGTCGTCCTCGTCTTTCAACTCGACCCATGCGGTTGGCGTGTTCTCGCGAGCATTCGTCTTCCTCTTCCCTCCTTTGAGGAGGTTAAACGGCGCGCCGTTGTTCGTCTCGCGAGTCCTCGTCGATGCGGTAAAAACAACGACCGACATCGCGGCAAGACAGAGCAGCGCCATCTGTCTGACGCATCGTCGTCGCGTTTGGACGATTGGAAGATTCCCCCCCGCGGCAGCGGAGGACGCGCCGCCGCCGCCGCCGCCGCCGCTCGCGGTCAAAATTCGGGCGTTGCCGTCGTCGTTGGTGTTTCGAGGCATCTCTTTCGTCGTCAGAACGAACGACAAGACGATGAGGACAAACGATTTTGATTATTGATTGATTGTGATTGTCTCTCGAAAAAAAGAGAGAACTGCTTCTTTTTTTTTTCTACGATTTTCTCGATTATTTTTTTGTTTTTTTGTGTGCAAAAAATATCCATAACAACAACAACACAACTCTTTGAGAGACATAAAAAAACAACCAACACACATTTCAGATCAGAGGAGAACAACAAACAACAACAAAAACAATTTTTTTAATTTGGGGACCGCACTTTTATTTGCGACATGGGAGGTTGAAAGCGAAGAAGACAAAGAAGAAGACAAAGAAGACAAAGACGACAGATGAAGACGAAGGAGAAAACGGGAGGAGGAGGAGGAGGAGGAGGGGCGAAGAAGACGGCACGAAGAGGAGAGCGTTGCTCGCCGTCGGGAAACGCTTTGAACGGGGACGAGACATGCGACGAGGAGAATTCGGAATTCGAAAATGTCGAGTTGACCACGTCGGAGGAGGAGGAGGACGACGCGAACGCGGCGTCGACGAAAGTGTGCAGAATATGCATGTGCAAAGAGACGAAATCGATGCCGTTTGTACATCTGGGGTGCAAGTGTAAAGGATCGATGGCAGTTGTGCACAAGGTAGGGAGTGATTTCTTATTTTTAACTGAAACGCTTTTTTAGATTTTTTATGGGTTCGTGTGGACGAAAACGCAACCACAATTCGTGAGATGGTATTTGCGTTCAACTAACATTCAAAACCACTCTTCTTCCTCTCTCTCTCAAACACGGGCATCAGAAATGTGCGATATCTTGGTTCATCCCGTTAGCACAAGGCAAAGCGGAAGGGTTAGCGTTAGACAGGAACTGGTCGCTTCGATGGTTTTGTCGATGTGAGATATGCGGTCACAACTTGGAGGAACGCTTCGTCGAAGAGTTGGTGTTGAGTTGTCAGGATAGGTTGAAAAGGGGAGAAACAAATTGCGAGGATGCCGTGAGATGCGGTGCGTGATACTAACATCGAGTGGCTATGTGTGCCATTGTGTGATTGCGTGTGTTATCTTTACCTTTATTCATCGCGTGTTGTAATGATATTTCATAAATAAAATCAGTGCAGTGTTTCCCGCTCTTCACTTTTTTCTAAAAGTAGCACAGCAACCATTTTAGCGCGACAACGACAAGCGGCTCGAGAGGCTGCTGCCAGGCAACGTTCCTCTCAACATACCGCCCAAAATAGTACCACCAATGAGGACAACGGCATAGCCATGAATACCGTAATCGTGATCCCATTCACGGATGAAGTCGATTCCCCGTATTGGCAGCGCAAGATGGAACTGTTAACTGAATGCGAGACAACGAATTGTATCGATTTAAGCCCAGAAAACAGCTGCGAAATGTTACTCAGAGCGTGCAGGATTTCTTGTTTAGATAATAAAGAGATGTATTTTGAACCGAAAGAGAAGTGGGGAAACGTGATTATCGGTAGAGAAGGAGGAAGTAGTGCGCAACAACAACAACAACAACAACAACAGAATTCGCCGCCGTCAACTTTTTTCGTGTCGCCGAGAAATGAGACGTCCGCGCATGCGATGGCCCAGACTTTGTTGATGCCAACGAACGAGAACGAATATAATACTAACAATAATGAACGCCCCTTACCACCGTTGGAATTAAGAAAGCGTGTCTCAGAACAGTTAAGAAATATCCGAATACAGACGCTCGAGAAAGCCGCAAAGGAGTTCGAAGATATCGAACGAGCGAGGAGGCAAGGAATTTCTACATCCACGTCAGCAGCAGGTGCAGCAGCGTGTAAGATTGAAACGGAAGGGTATCCGGTAGAATTAAGAAAGTGGACCGTTTTACAAGGCGAAGATGCGAACGTGTCTAAGGTTGCACCGTGTTTACTTCCTTTTATGAACGGGGCGAGGGGTTTGTGTGCGACCGAAGATATTCGAGCCGGTGAGAACATATTAGAAATTCCACGACGTATGCTTTTAGACGCGGGGACGATATGTATTAGCGAACAAGGGCCGTTTGGCGACTTGTTGAGAATTTTAGAACGGTGCGGCGCGGATACCGTGATGACTTTGTGGATTATGAAGGAGCGAATGAAAATGAAGACGAAACAAGAAACGTTTTGGAGCTTATATTTCCTTTCACTTCCAGATGGGAATCAAAAGCTGACGCCGTTATCTTGGCCGGAGGAGGTTGTGAAAGTCGGGCTAGGGAACACTCCGATATTTGAAACCGTCATGCAAGAGAGACAGAAAGTGCGCAACGGGTACGATGCTTTACTGCCTTCACTTTTAGCCAACTGCCCAGAATCTTTTGAAGGAAACCAAGAAGAGTTCTGGTCCTATGACCAGTACATTTCCGCGTTAGAATTGTGGATGTCATATGCGATGACGGTGAAACCAGTGCATAATTCTAATTCAGGAACGATCGACGTCTTATCGCCGGTGGCTTTCTTTTGTAATCACGGGATTTATCCGCACTGCGTACATTACTCGCAACTGCGACTCTCGGACGAGTGTTTGGTATTTCCAGCCGTGCGAGATGTTGGAAAGAACGAAGAGATTATGCTGTCCTATGGGGCAAAATCTAACGGCGAACTCTTGCTATTCTACGGGTTTTGTATAGACGATAATCCCTACGATTCGATCGATATCACTTTAGATTTCGACTCACTGAACGGTGTCGAAAAACCAGAAGTACGAAAGAGAAGGGAAGAGCTTTTGGTAAAACACGATTTGACACTCAACCATGCGATACGTAAAAACGCAGAGTTACCGGTAGATTTAATTGCCACTATTCGAATTTTGTGCTGCGAAGAAGAGCTCGTTTTTCTCTACGACGGTGATCCAAAAATGAGAGAGATTTCGATGTTGTCTGAGTCGAAGGCGAGTGACGCACTCTTCACAGCTTTAGGTGCGATACGAAGTAGCATGTCGTGCGCAGACGCGATAGAGCATCAGGCGACGCAAGAATGGTGTGTAGCGAATCAACACTACTTGAGCGAGTGTAAAAAATATACCAGAGGTTTGTTTCAAGTGATTGATGTGGCGTTAGAACAAGTTTCGATGTGGCGCCAAACGAGCTCGTTAGCGGGCAAGAAGTTAGGAAAACGAACCCACAGAGACTTAGCTTAGAAAGATGTGTCGTTTGTGGCGTTAGCACTATTATCCTTATTTCTACTACATCATTATCAAATTAATCTGGAAGACGCATGCGGACTAACGCGGCGCGTATGCCTTCCGTGACGCCTTTGCTATCGAAACCTTTCATGATAAATGTCGAATACACAATCAACGCCTCGTACTCGATTTCTCCCCCTTCATCGACTATATCTTGACCTCTCGATTCTCTACCACCATACGCAAACTTTGGTAAAGGAATTAAAGTCGGGTAATGGTGTCTTAATCCTGGTTTAATGCCTTCTTCGATCGATGCCAATCTCGTCCAGGATTTCCCATTGTCGTGCGAAACAATCAAACGCAACTTGGACCTAGATCTTCGATACGGTTGCGGCAACTCCTTGTGGTCGTTCATCACCGCAACGATCCAGTTCTTACCACCACCATCTGTTCGATATCTTCCGCTTGGTCCAAACGTTTTCATGGTTAACTTTGCGTTTGGATTTGGCAACGCAAAGACCGGTTTTGCTTTGTGTTCCCACGTCGCACCTAAATCGTTCGAGTCTATTCTAAACACGTGTCCAGCAGCAGTTCGACAGAACATCGCGAGTCTATTCACGCTATTATTGTTATTATAATTATCATGATCATCGCCATCGCCGCCACCGCCATCGTAATTTGTCGCTTTCGAAGTCAACTCGACCACGGTTTGCTCAATCAACCACGTGTTCGGTAACGTAATCGACCCGTGTGCTTTCCACGTTTTCCCTTTATCTTTTGAAACCAACACTCCAGCCGATGGAGACACTTCTGTGTTATCGCATCTCCCTCTCTCCCTCCAAAACGGTAATATCCACGTCTTTTGGTCTCTCGTTACCGTCAACGTATTCGCAATCACCTTATTAATATTCCCTTTCGAATACGGCAACACGGTCTCCGGCGCCGACCATTTTTGCGTCTCAGGATCCAACACGATGACTTTCACGTCCCCTCCAGGTGCTCTACAATTCTTCGTCGACTGCGAGTAAAACAAAAATGTTTTCCCAGTCTCCGCGCACGTGTGCAGCACCGGCGACCACACTACTCCTAACTCGCTCGACCCGGGACCCCCTCCTTTGGTGGTCGGCGCTCTCGTGACTTTACCAAAACTAATCTTATCCTCCGCTTTTCTCTCTCCGTATGTGAACGCGATGTGTTGGTCCGGTTTCCCTTCTCCTTCCTTGCTCGTTTGAAATGCAACCAATACGGTCCCATTCGCCAAAACTGTTGCCATCGCCATGTGCGCGTATCCGTCGCCGTGTTTCCCACTGACGATCCATTGCTTCTTCCCTCTGATTTGCGCGTGCGGATGAAAACGCGTGTGCAACTCTCTGTGCATGGTGTTTTTTTCCGATAAATCGGGGTGTATTTCCACCCACACGTCCGAATCGTCCCTTCGTAAAATCGTCTTCGCGTCGTCGTCGCCGTTCGCTTTTAGCACTATAACTATGATGCACCCGAGTAAGACGGCTAAACACCACGTCCCGATGCCTGGGGCGCCGTGTTTCTTCCTCCGCGTTCCGTCTGGGTTGTACCGTTTGCCCGTGTAATACGGTCTTCGACCAGACGACGACGACGACGACGCCGAGCTCAACATGACCAATGATGATTGATGATGATGATATCTACCGACGATTTCGACGACGACGACGATGCGCGCGCGCGTTGCTCATCCCGACGCTCTCTCGGCGCATCCCTCTCTCCTCTTTTGCGGGAGAGATATGTTGGCGCGGCAGAAGATGTCGACGACGACGACGACACGCACACGCATGAGATGTGAAGAAGGAAGGAAACCACAAAAGAGCACAAAGAGTGCAAAAAGGAGTAAAAGCGGAGTCGTACAAAAAAGGTGGTCCTCTTTCTTTGTCAAAATCTGTTTCTGACAAAGAGTTTGAAAAAAGAAAGGCGAAAGGGACAAAAAAGAGGAAAAGAAAAACGGCGAAAAAAAAAAGTCTCAAAAATTAGGGTTGTTGTTGTGGGTGCCCCAAAAAGTATCAAAAATTTTCAAAAACAAAAAACAAAAATTCTCTCGGGGTTCTCTCCTTTAAAATTAAAACCAAACCAAAGCGAGACGACCGACGACTCTGATAAAAGCGAACAAAAAGCTGCTGCGAGTAACAAAAGAGAGAGAGAGAGAGAGAGAGAGGATGGCACCGCCGCGTAAAAAGCGTCTCGTCGTGCTCGTCGACGTCGGCGCGGATGGACACGCCGCGAACCAGTCGCGCCGCGCATCCGTCGTTGCCGCGAGTCGAATCGTCGCCAACATCGGCGTGCACAAAAAATCCGACGAAACGTGCGTCGCGTTCGTTGGGAGTCGCGCGACGAGGAACAGATTGTACGACGAAGAGAACGACGACGAGGACGACGACGACGAAGAGAACGAAGGAGAAGGAAAATATTACGCGAACGTCGAAGTGCTCGGGGAATTGAAGGTGCAGTCAATCGAGTATGCGAAAGAAGTGGAAGACAAAGCGCGAGAATTCGACGACGACGACGAGAAAACGTACGAATACAAAGGCGATATTTTAGACGCTTTAACGATCGCGTGCGACATTCTTGCGCAAAGGATGGAAATGATGCAAGGGAAAACGGCAAAGATTGCGAACGAGATTTTACTGTTGTCGCCGTGCGCGGAAGATGCGTTAGGGGAAGGGTCTTTGGATGAGAACGAGTTCGCGAGAGACTTGGTGCGAGCTATGAAAGAGAAGGAAATTACGTTGAGCGTCGGGGTCGGGGTCGTCGAAGGTGACGGTAGTAGAAAAGAAGAAGAAGAAGAAAAAGAACAAAAGCGAATAGGTAATAGTAATGCTATAGCTACTAACGCGAACGAACCGAAGGCAAACGTGGTTAAACTTCTCGCCGAGATGGTTGAACAAACCAAAGGCCAAATCGAACCGGCGATGGATGCGATTATCGGAAGACTCATGCGTACAAAAACGCCCACGACGACGTTTCGCGGGAACTTATCGTTCGGCAAACTCGGAAAAGAGTCGTATTTATCCATTCCAATTTGGGCATACAAGCAAACAATGGAAGCGACTGCGGAAACGATGAAACCACACGGCGCGTTTGAGGGGCAAGATTTGTTGCGAGATGTGCAATATAAGAATATTTCAAAGATTGACGGCGACGAGATTCCCGCAGAACAACGAGTTCGATGTTACAAGTACGGAAAGCAAAGCATACCGATGGACGAGTCCGTAGAGCGACAGTTTGGCGCGGAGAAAATGAAGAAAGGGGTAGAAATTATAGGCACTGTCGATTTGAAATACGTGCCTTTTTGGTTGACCGTGGACGAGCCGATGTTGTTTTGTGCGTGGCCGGAGTTGACGACAGACGAGAAGGCTGGAATACAAACCGAGGAGCATCAGAAAGCGTGCCAGGCATTGTCGGCGTTTGCGAAAGCGTTGGAGAGAAAAGGTAAGTGCGCGTTGTGCCGCGCATGTTTTAGAGAAGGTAGCGTGGTTCACTTTGGCGCATTGACGCCTAAATTCCTTCCGGAAGGCGATTTTCTCTTGTTTTCACCATTACCGTATGCTGAAGATTGGCGTGCTGATCAAGTATTTCGAGAAAACGAAGAGTTGGAGGAGTTACCGAAAATCGATCAACACAAATTGAATATCGTCGGAAGTTTAATCGATTCCATGACTTTGCCGCCGAGTGCAAACGCAACCACGCGAGCAGGCGTTTCCATCAAAGGTTTAGTTGAAAAAGCAAAGAAAAATATCCGCGTGATGCGACCGTGGGAAATGGCGAACCCAAATTTATTACGAATGAACCAGATGTTGACCACGAAAGCTTTGGATCCAGAAAATACGTTTAAAACGGTGAAAAAATCGCACTCGTTGCCTGGCGCAGACGAATACTTTGCGGAGAAGTATAAACACTTGCCGAGAAATTCAGCCATCGGTCAACTTCCAGACGCCGAAAATGCCGCAAAAAGAATCAAAACGTCGTTTAAATTAATCAGCCGGGATGAACTCGTGCATGACAAAGAGGAAGAAACTGCTCCTCCAACTATCCAAGAGCCGAAAGATGAAGAAGACGAGGGCGCGAAAGCCGCCGACGGCGCCGCGGCAGTTGTACTTATCGAAAATACGGACGACGAAAAAGACGACGACGACGACGACGAGGTTCCGTTGACGCAACCGAAACCGTCCGAGACCGTTTGGCCGTCGTCTGAAACGTTCGGCTTCAACGAGGTAAAAGCATCGGTCGCTGTGGCCTCGGCTGAGAAACGGTTAAAAGAAGAACGAGAAGAAGCGGATAAAGAGAACGAAAAAGAACAAGAGGAACAAGATGAAGACTTGTTCGAAGACATGGATTAGTCATCATAGTAATGATTTAGATTACCTGCTAGTAGTAGCAGTAGTAGCACTAGTATTGGTTACATTTAGAGATACATTAGGTGGCAGCAGCAGTAGAAAGAGAACAAGAACGAATTCTTTACATCACGTATTTCTCGTCGCCTTCGTTCTCTTTGTCTTTCTTTTTCTTCTTCTCGGAAGCGTCTTTCTTGATGCGCTTAACTGCGTCTAACGTGTCGTCATCCTTCTTCGAAGACTTCTTCTTATCCTCCTTATCCTTCTTTTTATCCTTCTTCTTTTTCAAATCCTCGTCTCGCATTAAATCTTCCTTCGGCGCAATAAAGGCCTCCTCTCTCTTTCTCTTGTTCTTTTCGATGCCTTCTTTTTGCTTCTCCAACTTCTCTTGCGCTTTCTTTATCTGCTTCCCCTCTTGCGACAAGAAGTACTCCCCGGACTCAATCTGTAAATCAATCTTCGAAGGCATTTGTGCCGGCGGAAACACGCTCCTGGTTTTCTTCTCCTTCACGTATTCTGGTTTCTTTCTCTTCACGTTCTTCTTCTTAAACTTTGGCAAAAATCGATCCCAACTTTGATTTTTCAACTCTGGATCCTTCTCCAACTCCCTCTTAATCATCAACTCTTTTATGTGATAAATTGGATGAACGTTCTTCATCGCGTCCTCCACAATCTTTCTACACGTTTTCAAACCTTTAAACGAACCCATCGCGCTCACCGTGTTCCCCTGAACCAACACGTAACAATCCGTCAACATCTCAATCGCTTTCAACGTCGAGCCATTCGGGCCGACCAGTCGTTGTCTTCTTTTCACGAACCGTTCTTTATTTCTCACTAAACCTCCAATCTTAATCACATCGCATTGAGTGTCATCGTTTAGCACTTTCAGCGCTTGCGGAGCTGGCACCGATCGAGACAAAAGTTTAATTAAATCTCTCGCTTTGATGATGATATACGGATCCCACGTCTTCCTCGTCGTCCGCACGGTCATCGACCCTTCGACTAAATTCAATTCGCATCCCACGCCGACATCTTTCAAAGCTTTCGTGATCGACGGCCACACGTCTCTCAAGTATTTCTCTCGATACTTTGGAAATAACGTCGCGAAAGAGGATTCGTCTAACAGTCCGTGCGGGTTATCTTCTTGCGTAAACTTTGGCACTTCCCAGTGGTCGATCCCCGCGTGGTCCCACGGTTTCTCTCGTCGGTACCGTCCTTTTTTGCCTCCTCCCTCTGAAGACGGGGCCTCTCGATTCGTCTCTTCTTCCGTCTCCGCCGCCATGATGTGCTTCCGATTCGTATCGCAACGCCGCGCGAGCGAAAAAGGTGTGCGCGTTTGCTCTGAAAGGAGTTTCGCTCTTCCCTCTCTTCGTCTCGCTCCAAAACTACGCGAAGACGGCGACGGCGAACGACGACTTTTTTTTTTGACGGCGCGAAAGAAAGAAAAAAAATGAAAGAAAAAAAGATGTGTAAAAATTCCTCACAAACAAAAACTCTCCTC
>JACLAA010007447.1_pt1 | contig 14862 bp, 11 predicted proteins | sample 8027891 | NCBI WGS metagenome assembly JACLAA01 (sample SAMN15724900, study PRJNA655200) | protist metagenome | isolation source: fluorescence activated cell sorting (FACS) single amplified genomes of... | place: Spain: Blaines Bay Microbial Observatory, Mediterranean Sea | collected 2016-01-19 | reverse complement strand
GACGATACTAAAGTTGTTTTGCACAAAACTATAGACAGCGTGTTGGCGAGAGGAGAGAAGTTGGATAATCTCGTCGATAAGAGCACCGATTTGTCGTTAGCGAGTCAGATGTTTTATAAGCAAGCGAGGAAGCAAAATCAGTGCTGTAACTTGATGTAGTACGTAAGAAGAAGAGGATGCTACTTCGAGTCCATTAGCGCATCGGCGACGAAACCACGACGACGACGACGTGAATTCTTCGTCATATATTTTTAATAGCCGAAGAGATGACGCGTGGACGGAATACGATTTAAAGAGTGTTGATAAATCTCGCGAGCGTTTACGATTACATTACACTTTTTTTTAGTAAGAAGAAGAAGAACAAGAAGACAAAGAAGAAGAGCAAGGAGAGGAGAAGACGAATTAGAAAAGCACCACCCCACTATTCAAAATATAATAATAGACGAGAAAAAGAGAGAGAGTGAGAATACGTGATGCGTACTCTACGTACCGCGCATACCATCATCACGCAGTAGTATTTGTGTGAGAGCCCAGCACTTTAAATATCAGAACTCGAATTTATAATGCATCATACGACTCTTGCGAAAAAAAGGGTCACATTTTGCCCCTTGAAAGTCGGCACTGAGGGATAACGTCACTTTTTTGCAAAATATTTCTTTTAAAAGTGCTGTCACCACACATTTTTTAAAAGTGCTGTCACCAACACATACAAATTAAATTTCTTTCTACGTCACTGTGTTGGTGTTGGTGTTGTTGGGCGTTCGAGAGAGAGAGAGAGAAAGAAAACAACGCTCTATTTCCTCCTCCTTTTCTCTTGTCCAAAATCATTCTCGCGTCGTCGCGTTGAAAAACTTCTGAATACTCTTCTTTCTGCGTATTTAATTTTGGAATTACTCTATCAGAATATCAGAAATTGAGTTTATAGAGTCCTTTGTACCGATCGAGAGCGAAAATTGGACACAACGACAACATATAAAGTAGATGACCGCGACCGCAATCGCCGGGACAACGACAAAAACACGTCTTAAAAAAGGTATCATCGATACTACCAGCGCTGTTACGAGCGACAACGAGAACAACAACAACAACGGGAGGGAACAATTTCAACAGCCTCATAAAAACTTTCCTCGAAGTAGGAGTGGAACCATCATCGATTCTTCAAAAACTCCAACAACGCAAACGAGACGTATTTTTGGTGGTTCGTCTGTGTCTGGCCAATTAATTTTCCTTAAGAACGACGACGATTTAGATAATTTTGAGGAGGAGGAGGAGGAGGAAAAAAATACGACACCACCCAAGAAGAACGCGAGCACACAAAAAGAAGAAAAAGAAGAGCAAGAAGAAGAATATTCGAACAAAGAAACGGCGACGAGAGAGGACGACCTTCGAGCCGGGAGCAGCGAAGAAGAGGAAGGAAATACCATCGCCGTAGAAACGGACGCGCCGCCGCGGGAGTTCAACGACAACGTTACGATAACGAAATCGAAATTATTGAGCGAGGGGAGCGAGCGTGAAGGAAGTCAGAGAAAGAAACGAGGTCGACCGAGGAAGAACGACGTGTTCGAAGACGTGTTCGAAGACGAAAGAAGAGCGCAAGAGGAGAAGGATAGACGGGAAGCGATGCGAGTGCTGTTAGAAGCGGCGGAAAAAGATGATACCGATGGTGCTCGTCATATTCAGAAGAAGGCGAAAACGATGACGACATCGAATGGTAATAAGAAGACTTCTTTAAATAACGCCGTGGATGTGAATGATGCTCATACCAAGGCTACGAATGGCGGCGTTGATAAAGAGGATGAGCAACTTCGGGGAAGACCGGATATTACCGGTATCGAAAAACTCGCCGCGGATGCTTTGAATAATATTTTACCGAACGCTTCGACGAGCGAAAGAATGGCGCACATCAACACATTCATGAATAAAGGAGCGAGCGGAAATAACGGACAGACCAAAGCGAGTCAGAAAGGACAACAAGACAAACAGCAACAAGAACTAAATAAGAACGATAAAAATCTCGTCGCTTCGGGAAAAGACTACTCGCGTCTGTTAGAGGAAAAGCGAAACGAGCTCAGTAAGAAAAAGCCAGAAAAAGAAAAACGGAAAAGAGACGACATTGTCGAAGATGCCGACATATCCGTCGAACAGTCAACTTTGCACAAGACGTATAAAGAGGCTCTACAGAGAATGCGAGAAGAGAACGTTCGACAAAGTCGGGACCAGAAACAACCATCGATTAAGAGTAAAAGTACCGCTCTCAACGCTGTCACGGCGGCACAAGTCAAACTGCAAAAGAAGAATGTCGCTGCTGCTGCGGCTGCCGCCAAGGAAGCGAGTAGACAGCAGCACGTATTGGCACAACAACAAAAGCAACAGCATGCTTCTTTTCTTCCTCAAACGCAAGAGGAATTGAAAAATCTTTTGTTCCTTCAACAAATCCAATCGCAAGTTGCGCTTCAAACTCAGCCGCAAGTGAACATAAATGCGGCGTTGTTGCATTTACTCTTGGCGGGTGGCCAAGGTAGTATCCCTAGCATTGGTGGTATGGATCTTAATCAACCGATTCAGAATCTTCTCGCGCCAAACTTACTAAACATGTCCGCCGCGCACCTTTCGAACGGTAACGGTTTGCACGGCGGCGGCGGTGCCGGTATGTCTGGCGCCGACTTTGCGGTTCCACCAAGTCGCTCGTCGCAGAAGATGAATAACTCTTCATCGAAGAAGAAGGAAGAAGGTTCTCGAAAAGGAGCGGATCAGTCGTCATCAATACTCATGCCTTCGGTCAACGCTACCGCGTTTAAGAAACGCATCCGCGTCGTGGTTGACGAACTCATGAAGAAAATTCGAAAGAAGATTGCTTTGAAACTCGCGCTCTCCGAGGCAGGCATCGAAAAAGAGTTGAACCTCCTCGAAAGTGGCAGCGAGTTGCACGCGTCGTTATGTTCCTTCTTTGAGCTCCATTGATGCTTTTTGCGACGAAAAAACGACGGACACACCCACTATGCATATTAATAATAATAGAACTTAAACTTCTTCGAATTGCTTAATGAAGAATTTAATTGTACACAGAATTGAGTTTGTTGCGTTGAGAACTTTGCTGCTGCCAAATTTTAATAACAACAACAGCAGAGAGAATTTATTACGTATACCACTTACTCCTCCTCGTACTCCTTCTAAACGCGTCGTCGTCGAAGAGAAGAAGAAGAAGAGGAGCTTTTACTGCGTTTGTTGAAGAAGTCTGGTTTTGAGAAGACAAAAACCACTTCTCTTATTTATTTTGGTTGCACCATACTTTTTTGGGCTCGATTCTTCTGCAAAAACTCTTCATTTTATCTCCTCACAACAAAGGTTTTGTGAAGCGCAAAACTCTTCGTATTCGTATTCGTATTCGAGGACAGATACTACACTCTCTCGTAAGAAGAAGATAAAGAAGACATAACAACATAATAATAATGGGATTCTTCTTACCAATTTCCGGTTCTGTCTCCCAAGCGGTCGTCCATCCGAACGTCATTTTCAACGTCTGCGACTCGTACGTGCGCCGCAACGACAACGTGGAACGAGTGATCGGCACTTTATTAGGCCACTACGACGCGAAAACAAACAGATTGGAAGTGACGAATTCGTACGCGGTGCCACACAACGTGCAACAATCCACCGGGCAGGTTTTACTGGACGTGGAATTCCACCGCGCGATGATTGAGTTACACGCGAGAGTAAACCCGAAAGAGATTGTGATTGGATGGTATTCCACCGGGGACGGGATCGTCCCGGCGTCGAGTTTAATACACGAGTTTTACGCCAAAGAGATGGGCATGAACATCTCCGCGCCGTTGCATTTAACCTTCGACGTGGAGTTCAAGGATACGGATAATTTGGTCAGAGCTTGGGTCGGCAGGAGTTTAGATTTTGGCGTCAGTTCGCTCGCGCGAAGGCGAGAGTTGGAAAAGAAAGAAGCAGTAAAAAGCGGGAAAGAGGAAAAGAAAGAACAACATCAAAACGAAGACGAGGACGAGGACGACGAGGACGAGGACATGGGCATGTCTTCCGCGTGTTTCCAAGAAATCGCGTGCGTGACGAACTTCGAGCTCGCGGAACGCGTCGGCTTTGACACGTTGAGCGCGACGAAAACGGAAAAGAACGCGGACAACTCAAGCGCCGTGGAAGGTTTGAAGAAAACCGTGGAAAAGATTGAAAAGTTACTGGACGAGTGCAAAATACGCGCGGAAGAAAACGGAGGGGAGAGTTCTTCAATAGTCGTTGGAAATTCTAGAGTAGGTAGGCAAGTCGCCGAGGTTCTCCGAGCGACGCCGCAGTTGACAAACGACCAGTTCGCCCGAGTCTTTGGCGAAAGCGGCAGAGATTGCATGATGGTTTCGTACGTCGCCAACGTCGCGAAGGTTCAACTCCAATTGGCCGAGAAGTTGAACACCGCCAGCTTTTTGGTTTAATTTTTACCTCTTCTTCTCCTCACTGAGAAGATGTAAATAGTAGAGTTTAATATAAATTTAGCACAGAACGTATGAAGACTAATTTAAGTTGCGTATAAAGTTCTCTCCTCCGACCATCTTCACGAGTCGCTTTTCTGGCCCGCCCTACTCAACAAGACAAACAACAACAACAACAACAACAAGAAAAAGAAAAAAGGAACAAAAGAGACGTCATAATCGCACCCAAAAAAAAAACTCTCCCCTCCTTTGCTCTCTCTCTCTCATCTCTCTTTTGCAAAATGGGGAACGCCCAAAGCCAAGAAGGAGGAGAGAATAACGGAGGAGGAGGACAAGGGCAATCATCACAACTCCACATCTCTCCGAGAGACTCTTTGGAGGATAAGATGGAATCTTTAGTCATCGTCCCAGACGTGATTGTGACTCGAGAGGAGTTGATGAGATATACTGGGGGAGGGACTAATCATTCTCAGGAAAAGAGGATATATTTGTGCTGTAAAGATATCGTCTACGACGTGACCGCGGCGAAAGATTTCTACGGACCGGAAGGACCGTACGCGAATTTTGCGGGGAGAGACGCCTCGAGAGCGTTAGCGCTGATGTCTTTGAAAATCGAGGACGTGGAGAATACGGATTTGTCGGATTTGGATGACGAACAGCTCTCAGTGCTCAACGATTGGGAGCGAAAGTTCAAGTCGAAGTATAAAATCGTCGGGAGGTACCAGGCGTAGGCTTTTGGAAGAAATAAATAGAAAGAGAATATAGGAGGATTAAGAAGCGCGGCATCGTATACACCACACTACACCGAGAGAGAGAGAGAGAGTTATTTGTAATTATATAAAGTTCAATTTTTACCATTTCAAAGACGCAAACGCTTTCGTCACGTCTTGTTTTTGTCTCGTCCCATCTTTATTATGCTGCTGCTGCTGCTGCGCGTCTAATTCCGCTAAAGCTTGTAAACCTGGTCCGGTCATTGGAGCTTTTGGCGCGTCGTAGTTTGTCCTCGCCGTCGTCGTCGTCGCTGCCGCTGTCGTCGTACCTGCCATGGACGAAAAGAACGCGTCGTTCGTATCGCTCGCGGCATCGACCATGAACAGCGAAGCGTCTAATCCTCCCGACTGAAAGGTAGAAGAAGGAGGAGGAGCAGGAGGAGGAGTCGTGGTGGTCTCACTAGTAGTTCCGAAGAACGAGGCGTCCACTTCGTCCAATTGCTTCAAAATCTCGCCCGCAGATTTTTTCACCGTATCTTTCACGCCTTTGATTTCCATCGTCTTGCGAAGGGTCAACTTTACGTTTTCATCCTCTTTCAATGCGTGCGCTAAAACGGAGTCTCGTCGAGATAACGCTTTAGACACACAACCCATCGCTTTTTTCGCGCACTTCCATCCAGATTGCGCTTCCATGAGCTCAGCGTCGTACCCGAAGGCTATTTTATCAAGCAGCGCTCGCACGATTAAAGATGCTTCTAATCCTTTCCTGTCGATGTGTTCAAAGAGTTGCGCGAGTTCGGCTTCGTCGGGGACGAGCTTTACTCCGGCAACGCCACACAACGAGTCGACTCGTTTTTGTTCCTCGGATCCATCCAACGGTATTAACGTTGGCATTGCTGATGGTGGCGGTGGTGATTGTACCATAGCTCTCGTAGGACCCGTACCTTTGAGCACCCACTCCGACGCTTTCTGCCGCCGCTTCACTTCTGAATCGGATTGTTGTTCTCCTTGGCGCGCACTACCGCTATTACTAAAATTCGTCGCCATCCCGAGCAAATCCGCCAGAGGATCTGAAGACAACGGTGTTGGTGTCATCGTTGTTTGCTCTGCTTTTCTTTCTGGTTTTACTTTTGCTATTTCTTCCTCTTCCTCCGGTTTCCCCCACGGTCCGCTCGCGGTCGTTCCACTTCTTCCTCCTCCTCCTCCTCCTTCAACTCCTCGCATGGCATCCGCCAACGATCCACCGGTCATCTCAGACTTTTCGTACGTTTCGTCCACTTTCGTTCGATGTTTTTCTTTCTCCTTTGCGATTTCGTTCACTTGCGCTCCGATTTTCTCCGCCACGTTCATCGCCGTTCCGCCCGCCGTGCGAAGTAAACCGGACGCGACTTCGAGACCGGTGAGCGAGGCTTGTTGCGAGTGTTGTTGCGAGTGTTGTCCGGATATTCCGACAATTTTCGTGGAATCACTCCCTCTGTTACTACTCTCGCTACCAATCGCGCTCCCGCTCGTTTTCGCGATGGTGCCGAACAGACACTCCGTGGTGTCCTTCGCGTGTTCGAACGTTTTCTTACCAAAGTTCTCCCCGTTATCGACGACGATGTCTCCTAAAATCTTTGCCGCGCGTTTGCTCAGACACAACTTCATCTCCTCCGGTCCTTCTCTCGCTAAAATCGACGCCAGCTTCAACGCTTTCACTCGAACGTTTTGAGAATCGTGTTTGATTCGTCTCGTCACGTGTTCCGCGCAGTCGTCGATTAAATCTTTCTTAATCGAAAAGCAATCCTCTCTCGCGAACTGCAACATGCCGTGAATGTTTGAAGAGGTGATATCGTCCACGCATAATTGGTCCACGGACGCGTGCAGACGCATTTTGTGCACGATGTCCATCTCTTCTTAACAAAGAAGCGCGTCAAACTTGTGTCGTAACGATTTTTTAACGACGATGATGAGAGAGAAAAAAGGGTGCCTTTCTCAAAATACGCACACGTAGTACAAATACTACACCAGTACATCATCGAGGGGCTTTTACACGACTACTATACATAGAAGAAGTCTGAACTACTTTTACTACGCTAAAACGACTCTCTCTCTAAGTCTCTCTCTAACAACCTAAACGACTCCAGTGGCTCATTTTCTTCACGATTTTCCTGTTCTCTTCCACGGTATCTTTCGCGTTTTGCATCTGCGCCGAGGTTCTTTGCAACGTTTCTCGTTGGCGTCGCAGGTTTTCTAAAGTGTCTCTCCCAGCATGTTCAGCGCGTTCGGCTTGTTTTAAACTGTCTTCTAAAGCGATGGCGGAACGGTTGGCGGCGAGGGTGGAGTTTCGAGCGGCGTTGATGTCGTAACGAGTGTTGTCGGTATTTCTGTTGTTATTGTTGTCGTTGTTGTTTGGAAGCGATGATGTCATCGTCGTTACTGTTGGTGTTATCGTAGCGAACAACGCTTTCCTCCGCGCGTCGTCGTCGTCTTCTTTTTCCTCTTCGTTTTTCTCGTCCAAATCTCCTTCGAACACGCTATGCTCGCCGGTATTATTATTCGTCGTCGCGTTCTCGTACCCGTACCTTCGCAAGCGTCGAATCTCCTCCTCTTCTCGCCGTTCTCTTTGCCTCTGCGCGTCGCTATATCTTTCTTCATTTTTAGTCGTAGTCGTCGTGGTAGTAGCAGCAGTCGTCGCGGCGAATTTCTTCACCGCCGTCTTGGTCTTCGTCGCCACCGAGTCCATCTTCTTCTTCGCCTTTTCTAAATACATCTTCGCCGACTTCTTCCAATACACAAACTGGTCTGTTTCTTCGTTCAACGTCTCTCTGACGATGTCCTTTCGCTCTTTTCTCGACGCGTCTTTTTGCGGTTCCGGGATTAACGGTGGTATTCTTCTTTTCTCGTCGTCGCATTTGAAACTCGCCAAGTGTTTCCTCACCTCCTCCAACTCTCTTTGTATCGTTCTCGTTTCTGTTTTAAACACGAGGACGATTTTGGTCTCGTTCTTGTTGTTCTTGTTGTTGTTGTTGTTGTTGTTGTTGTTTGCGAATACTAAAACTTTCCTCTCGATTTCTGCGACCGTCGCAGAGCACTCCTCGATTGTTCGCTCTAAACTCTCTGTCATCACCGCATCTCTCTTCTTCTTCTCGTTGCGACCGTCGTCGTTTACGTCCTCGTTCTTGTTCTCATTCTTGTTCTCGTTCCCGTTGTTTCCGTGAGTAAAAAATCCAATCCGCGCTTCCGCGACCGTCCTTCTCGACTGCTCTAACAAAGAGTGACACTTGGAGAGCAACAAAGAAATCTCTTTTTTTCGTTGTTCTTTCTCTTCTTCTTCTTCTTCTTCTTTCATGATGACGATGATGACGTCGATTATTCCTCGCCTATGTGTGCGCGCACGAAAAGAAGTTTTGTGCTGGGAAATCCACACTGTTACTCAACACATTAACTTTAGATATGTTTACTACTCTCACCAGTTACTCTTCGAATAACACCGCCGCTGCTACGACTACTCCTGCGACTCGTCGTACGACTCGACGAGGAGGACTTCAGAGCTGCGCTTTTAAGAGGAGGAGCAGAAGTGTCGTTGTTTCATCGTCATCAACGGGTTCATCAGCGGGGGGTGACGTCGAAAGTGTTCAGAATGCAACGAAGAAAACGTGCATAATAACCGGCGCGAATACCGGCATCGGGTACGAAACGACGCTGGCGATGTTACAAAAAGACTACAAAGTCATCTGCGCGGTTCGAAATAAAGAGAAAATGGAAAAAGCGAGAGAGAGTTTAGCACAAACGCTCGGTGTTAATAGTGGATTAGTAGATATAGAAATCGGAGAGTTGGATTTGAACGACCAGAACTCCATCGAAGCGTTCGCGAAGAAGTTTATGGATTCAGAAAACGGCTTGGATGTTTTAATCAACAACGCGGGCGTTATGGCCACGCCAGAGATGAAGACCAAAGATGGGTTTGAATATCAAATCGGCGTAAATCATCTCGGGCATTTTAAACTCACGAACATGGTGTTGCCGAAACTGTTGGAGAGTCAGCGAGACGCGAGAATAGTCAACGTGTCGAGCGAAGCGCACAGATTTGGCAAGCTGGAGAAGAACGATTTGTTTTACGAGAAAGCGGGGAGTTACAACAACTGGAAATCGTACGGGCAGTCGAAATTAGCGAATATTTTATTCGCGAACGAGTTGCAGAGGAAATTAGAACGAGAGAAGGACTGTGATTACGTCTCGGTTAATTCTTTGCATCCCGGAGCGGTGGATACAGAATTGGGAAGATACCTCTACGACATGGACAAAAAACCGCAATGGTACGAAGAAATCATCTTCAACATCATACGCCAAACGATGAAAACGCCCGCTCAAGGTGCGGAAACCTCGGTCTATCTCGCCTCCGATCCGACCGCTAAACAATATCGCGGCAAATATTTCGATAACTGCAAAGAGAAAGTCTCGACAAACGCCGCGAGAAACGAAGAAGACGCCAAGTGGTTGTGGCAAAGAAGCGCCGAGTTAACCGGCGTCGATTTCTTTTGAATCCTCGTTTTCTCTTCGCGCAGGTACACGTACCACACATAGGTTTCTAGTCGTTTCTATTGTAAAGTTTAATTTTTAACCACCCTCTCATCATGTGCGTGTATTGATGATTGTTCGTTCCGAGACACTCGCATTACGTTTCATTCAACACGACAAGACACTCCACAAATCATCACTCGAAAGAGAAGAACACAGAAGAGTACACACACACACAAACACACAATCTTAAAAAGAATAAGAATAGTTTGAACGCAACAACAACAATAACGTTTCGGAAAAAAAGATGCGATTAACCGTGTGCAATCAAACGAACGAATCCAACATCGCGCAAATAGAGATAGATTCGAACGCGCCTTTGGTGAATTTGCAAGCCATGATTGCCATCGAGTTGAACATTTCCGAAGAGAAACAAATATTGATGCACAACGGGAAAGTGTTAATTGGAGACGACGGCATTGTTGAGACGAACGCAGAGACGAGCACGATCGCATCTAAAGGGTTACAAAACGATGATATGATTTTAGTCACGGAGAAGCAGCAAAGACAACAACAACCGATGATGAGTATGGGTGGTGGTGGAGTCGGTCAACAACCTTCATCGCGAGGAGGCGTTCCTCAAACTCCGGAAGAGCTAGAAAAGCAGTCGAGAGAAATGATGGCTGATTTGAAACGACAAATGGAATACGGGGACTCGTCGTTACCTCCAGAGCTGGTAACAATTCTCAGAGAGGACGACGTGAAGGCGTTTACGGAATACGTGATGAAAGCGAACACGCGAACACGCGAATCGAAGAGGAAAGAAGCGGAGATGTACGCGAGACTGGAAAGAGACCCGTTCGACGTTGAGGCGCAAAAAGAAATAGAACGAATTTTAAAACAAAAGCGGAACGACGATATGTACGAGCAAGCGATGGAAGATACGCCAGAGCTGATTTGGGGAAGTGTAACTATGTTATATTGCAACATGGAGTTGAACGGACACAAAATGAAGGTGTTCATCGATAGCGGAGCGCAGATGTCCATCATGGGTTTAGACTGCGCAAGACAGTGTAACTTAGAAAAGGATATTGACGAACGCTTTAAAGGTATCGCACAAGGCGTGGGGACGCAGAAAATCGTCGGAAGAGTGCTTCAAGCGCAAATTAAGGTCGGTAGTGCGTTTTTAGCGTGTTCTCTTTCCGTGTTAGAGGGACAAAAGATGGAGTTTATTTTTGGTTTGGACATGTTAAAGAGACATCAGTGCGTGATTGATTTGAAGAAGAACGTTCTGAAGATTGGCACAAGTGGTGAGGAGATTCCGCTTTTAGGCGAAGGGGACATTCCGAAGCAACATGAAGATCAAGAAAACCTGAAACAACAAGACGTGACGATGAACGCCACCGACGAGAACAAGAATAAGAACGACACCACGAAAGTTGTAGCACCACCACTAGATGACGTCGCCGCTGAAGTGAGCGGAGTGCACGAACGACCGTCGCGTCCGGCAACGACAGAAATTTCCGGCGTCGTCTCTCCCCCAATCGCCGGCGGTGGTTTAGGAGGAGGTGGAGGAGAAGGAGGAGGAGGAGGAAGAAGCGCCTTTCCGGAAGCCGTGGTCGCCAATTTAATGCAGCTTGGATTCTCTCGCGAACGAGTCGTCCAGGCTTTAGAAGCGACCGGGGGGAACGCGGAAACCGCTGCCAGCTTATTGTTTAGCGATTGATTTGTTGATGTGTGCATCGTGTGCACGTGTGCAGCAAATACCTATACCAGTCGCGGTACTTACCTAGAATTTTTGAATATGAGAAAAACACAAACCTCTGCGTTTTCATCACTTTTGCATAAAAATTTTTATTCGTTTTTTTTTTTGAAAAAAAGGGGGGTCAGTTGCCACGTGGAATGATGATGAAATCTCTTCATTCAAATTCTCAATTCTGTTGTAAACATGTGGGCTTCTCTTACATCTTCGCAAAAGGTATTATCGCTCGAGACACTTTGCCAAAAGCGAAGGAGGAGTTTTTAGTTCATTCATTTTTATTCTTTCTGTCGTTGTCGTTCACGTTTCGTTGTTGTTTCAAAGTAAAGAAAGTGAATTGTAGAATTGGTGTAAATTCGACAATTATGGAATAAATGACAATTCAAATATAAATTACCGGTGCTCTCATTCAATTCAACTCGTCAACGTACACAACAAACAGGTCATCCTCGTTTCCAACTTGATGGGGTTATACTACGCCGTCATGCTTTTGGGCGACAAAATCGGTTTACCGATCGAAAGTTTCGGCGCTAAGTTCTACGGATTGAAAAAAGCGTCCGTCGTCCAAGCGTCTGGAGCGTCGTGGACTGGTGTGTTTTTGTGCACCATCCTCGCGGATGCGTTTTACGTCTGCTTCAAGTGCTCTGAAGGCGCGAGATTGAGATACTGCAACGTGGGCTTAATCATGGCGTGCCAACGATTGACTTTGCAAATCGCGCACTCTACTCAGTCTATTCGAACCGTCGCCATTCCGGTGGTTGCCAAAGAATACACGGCTGGCATCGTCGCCTCCTTCGTGTTCATCGGTTTGTTTTCGTCCGTCAGCTCAACCTCTCGCTTGCCGGCGGGCTCGGTTTGGTACAAACCGGCGACGACCACGGCGAAGTGTCTCTTCGGGATGACTCTCGGATGCCTTGCGTTTTTCCTTCAAATGATCACGACTGACTTTTTGGCGGCCGTATCGAATGTGAAAGGGAAGAGAACCGCCGTCGAATACGCGCAACTGGACTGGTGCGCCGTCATGTTGATGGGTCTCATCCTCGGTTTGCTTTTCGCTCAAATGTACTTGACTGAGAACGAGCAAATTGGTTTCGCCAAGGTTCGCGTCGGGGCTATCTTGTCCATGATGTATTTGGCGTACACCGAGAAAGCCATCACGCCGTGCAAAAACTACAAAGAAAGCATGCGAATGATGGGCGCCATCCTCGCCTTGGCGGTTTACGCCGCGCACGGCAAAGACATCATGAAAAAGTTGAAGCGGGCGTAAAGAAACAACAACAGATTCATTACTGATCAATCTATCGTCACCTTTCGTTGTTGTATTTTACGATGATGATGGTGATGATGATGTGGACTATACTTTTATACACTACTATTTAAAACCAAACAAATGAAAAAAAAAGAATAAATCCGGGAACGCTTTTGTGTGATTTGCGATTGCCGTCTAAAGTGTTATACAAATATTATATCTATTATATCTATTTACTACTACGCGTACCAAGCTTTCCCTGCGTTCGCATCGTAAAACGCTTTCGCGGTTGTTTTCTTCACGAAATCGCCGATCAGAGTGTTCACGCCAGCTTCTCGAATCCGCACCTCTGCGTACTCTCCTTTCTTACTTTCTTCGTTGTTCATGAATACGACGCGTTTCCCGTTATCTGCCCTTCCCGTTGCTTTTGCATCGTCACGTTTACTCGTTCCTTCGACTAAAACCAAGTGCGTCTTCCCGATTTCGCCCTTTGCTTTCTCTTTGGCCGCTTCGCGGAACGTTTCGATGACTTCTGCTAATCGTCTCTGTTTTACTTCTTCGGGCACGTCGTCGGTTAATTTTTTCGACGCTGCCGTTTTCTCTCGCAAAGAATACGCGAACGTAAACGCCTGTTCGTATTGCACTCGCTTTAAAAGTGAAATGGTGTCTTTGTGTTCCTCTTCAGTTTCTCCACAAAAACCAGAGATGAAATCGGAACTAAACGCGACGTCTGGTATGATTGCTTTCGCCTTGTCGATTAAATTCATGTAGGCTTCGCGCGAGTATCCTCGATTCATTCGTTCGAGCGCAGACGTCGATCCAGACTGCGCCGGCATATGTAACAACTTTGAAGCGTTTGGTGTATCGGAAATCGTTTGGAGCAGATTATCCGGAAAATCCTTGGGATGCGGCGATGTAAATCGGACGCGTAATTCCGGCGAGATGGCGCACACGTCTTTCAACAATTTAGCGAAATCGTACTCATGATTCCTACTCGGCACGTACACGCTCTTGAATCCTTCGGCGTATACTTTGTTCGACGTCGTCGTTATTGCGGTGTTCGAAGACGACGACTCTTCCTCTGCGGCTGCGGCGTGCGTTTTATCCGAATAACTGTTTACGTTTTGTCCGAGCAAAACAATCTCGCGCGCATTTTCCTCGTAAAATCTTTTCTTCGCTTCCTCTAATATCGACGCCGAATCCCGCGAACGCTCTCTCCCGCGCGTGAACGGAACGATACAAAACGCGCACATATTATCGCAGCCTCTTTGTATGGTTACGAACGCGGACGTGCTCATATCTTCCACTCGACCTCTTCGCATGGGGAAAATCTCCGAATACGTTTCCGTCGTCGATAACTCGACGTTCATCGTCTCCGTAATCTTCGGCTCGAATCTTTTTTCATTCTTCTCCTCATTCTCATCATCCTCTTTCTTCTCCTTCTTCTTCTCTTTCTCACCAATACTATTACTACTACTGTTATTCGATATCGCGTTTTCAATCAATCTCGGCAAGTCTCGATAACTGTCCGGTCCAGCCACGATGTCCGCCAACCGAACACCCTTCGAGTCTTTCTTCAACAAGTCACCTTTGATGCGTTCGCCCATGCATCCCAACACCCCGATGACTGCCTTCTTCTTCTTTTGATGAGTACTAAAACTACTCTTCTTCGTAGTATTAGAGCGAAACTGTCTTAGTCTCGTTTTCACTCGTTCCTCCGCTTTGTCTCGTATCGCGCACGTGTTCACCAAAATCACTTCCGGAGGAGATGTCATCGAAATCATTTTCTCTTTGCTCTCTATGATCTCGTACCCGTTCGCGGTTAACACGGCGGCGATGACTTCGCTGTCCGCGGCGTTCATTTGGCACCCGTACGTTTCTATGTACGCCGTTCTTCTCTCGTTCTTCTCCGGAAAGAATGTGTCATCATCGTGTTGTTCCGGTTTTTGCTCTTCCTTGAAAAGTTGTCGTCGCTCTCTCGTTGAAGACGACGCGAACGAAAAAGAAGAAGAAGAAGAAGCGTTTCGCAACAAACACGACAGCCCCAAAGCTCTTCTTTGTCCTCGTCTGATACACGACGACAACATCAATCTTTTCTTTCTTTTTCTTTGAGGGAAAATCTTTTTCTTCTTCTCGTCTGTTGCTTCTTCACTTTTTTCTTAGAAACGAACAACGAACTACTACTATGGTGGATATTAA
>JACLAA010007818.1_pt1 | contig 14869 bp, 7 predicted proteins | sample 8027891 | NCBI WGS metagenome assembly JACLAA01 (sample SAMN15724900, study PRJNA655200) | protist metagenome | isolation source: fluorescence activated cell sorting (FACS) single amplified genomes of... | place: Spain: Blaines Bay Microbial Observatory, Mediterranean Sea | collected 2016-01-19 | reverse complement strand
GTGATTTCGGGAAGTGGGCGAAAAATCCTCGCGTGATTGAAATGCTTCAACATGCGAAAGATCTCGTCGATAACGGCTACGTCGACGAAGAGGAGTTGCAATATCGCATGATCGAGTACTTGAAAAACCCAAACGCGGAAGGGCACGAGCAGTTCGATAAGAAAGTCAATCGGAAAGTCAACGTCGAATCGAAAGATTTAGTCGGCGCTTTGAACGAACAGTGCACGTTACGACACGAAGGTAACTTGCAGTACGCGAAGAAAAATTTTAAAGAGGCGAAGGAGAAGTACGAACAAGCTTTGTCGATTATGAATCTCATCAAAGCCGCGGACAGGCAAATGGGCCAATTTGAAATCGAGCAAAACAAGTCGCTCTGTTTAATGAACATCGCGTCGGCGTGCATCGGGATGAAGGATTACGGAGAAGCGATCGAGCGTTTAAATAAAGCCGAGGAGGTTTGGCCGGAACCGCCGGGAAATTTCAAGCTGTACACGAGAAGAGCTCGAGCGCACGTGTACAGAGCGAATTTTACCGAGGCAAAGAAAGATTTACAAACCGCAAAATCGATCGATCCGAACCACGAGGAAATCGAGGAAGTCGAGTGGATGATTGACGCGTTCAAAAGTAAATACGCCAAGGAAGAGAAGGAACGCGCGAGAACTATGTTCAAGTTCCCGAAGGTTTTAATGTCCGATCAAAAGACAAAGAAAAGACCCTCGAACAGATGGCCGCACTCGTACGGATGGTAATCACAGAAAAAGAAGAAGACAAAGAAGAAGAAAGAGTTGGACGAAGGTAGTAGTGGTGGTGGTGGTGGTTAGATGAGAACGAGTATCGAAAATTTATATGTTTTGAAATAAGTATTTAAAACGACTTCCCGCCAAAAGTTTGTTCACAAAAATGGCGTTTAGAGCAGTCGCGCATCAAAGCACCTTCCTGTTGCGAAGATGTATCATCGGCAGAAGCAGTAGAAACACTACTAATAATTATAACAACAGAAAAGCGATGATATCCACTCGTTCTTCTTCTTCTTCTTTTTTATCGTCGTCGTTCCTCCTCAAAGGGCGGACAAGCGGAGGCTTGTTCTGCAACAGAATGATTCGAATGCCGCAACACACAAAACACATTCGTTTGGGAAACAAAAATCACGTCTCGACATCGACAACAGCCGCGCTAGGAGGGGGATCCTCCACGTCCGCGGGGAAGACGAAACAACGATATTTGTGCCAAGATTGCGGCGAAGATTACTCGCAGTGGTACGGCCAATGCCCCGGGTGTAAAGCGTGGGACTCCATGAAAGTCTTTCGAGAACCGATTTCAAACGCGAACGGGGGGTCGAATAAAGGAAAATCTGGAGGCGGAGCCGGCGCGGCGGCGGCGCAACGCGCACAATCGAACAACACCGACAGGGAACTGAAATCGTCCTCGTCTTTGATTTTCAAAAGAAATAGTAACAGGAAAAGCACGGTCGGTAATGGGTGGGTTTCGGACTCGAACGCGCCGCGCGCATTGAAGGAAGTATTGAAACCGGAATCGAAAAACTCGAAGAATATGCGTCGAGTACCTTTGCCGGGGACGTTGGGTTCGGAAATTGAACGCGTTTTAGGTGGCGGCGTCGTGCCAGGTGGTTTAGTATTAGTCGGCGGTGACCCAGGCGTCGGGAAGAGTACAATTTTATTGCAGTTGGCGGGACTTCTCGGAAAAGAAGCGACCGAGACGGCGAAAAAAGTAAAGAAAGCGACGAAGACGAGCGAGGAATCCGAAGCGGGAGAGGAATCCATGGAGGAAGTGGAAGCTCTGTTCTCTGGAGGTGGCGTTTTGTACGCGAGCGGCGAAGAATCCGTTGAACAAGTTGCGTCGAGAGCTGAACGCATGGAGATTAATCAGGACGGCGTGTATTTATATTCCGCGACGCGTTTAGAAAATATCTTAGATGCCGTGAACCGATTAGAACCGTCGGCGTTAGTCGTCGATTCAATTCAGACTGTATTTTTAGAAGATGCTACCGGGTCTCCTGGATCGGTGAGCCAAGTTAGGGAGTGCGCGACGGCGTTGCTACACGCCGCGAAAACGTCTGGCATGCCCGTGTTCATAGTTGGTCACGTGACCAAATCCGGAGATATCGCCGGTCCTAGAGTTCTCGAACACATCGTAGATGTAGTTCTGTACTTAGAAGGTGACGCCGACAGAGCCGTGCGTATTTTGCGCGGGCATAAGAATAGGTACGGTAGCACAGACGAAGTTGGCGTCTTCCAAATGGCCGATCAAGGTTTGGTCCCGGTGCCGTCGCCATCCGCTCTCTTCTTGGGTGAACGTATTATTTCTGACGACGTTAGCGCGGCCCCGACTGTTACTTTACAAGGATCTCGACCATTCATGCTGGAAGTTCAAGCGTTATGTAACGATAGATCGTCGACTTACGACGATGAAGAGGGCAATAACTCGGGTGGTGGCATGGTTGCGCCGGCCGTGCGTACGGCAGTCGGCTTGAAGTTTGAGCGCATGCAGCTACTTCTCGCTGTGCTAGCAAAATTTGTTTTAGGAAGGAGAGTTCAACGCAACGATATTTTCGTGAACGTCGTGGGCGGTTTGAAACTAGACGATCCCTCGACCGATGTTGCGGTAGCCATGGCGATCGCTTCTTCCTTTCTAGAAAGGCCGTTGCCGTCTGATATGTGTTTTTTTGGCGAAGTTGGTTTGGGAGGAGAATTGCGGCCCGTTATGCAAGCAGAAAGACGCATCGCAGAAGCCGCGACGATGGGTTTCAAACGAGTGCTCATGCCCTTTACTGGAGCTAACGAAGAAGCTGGAAGAAAACAAGGCATGGAGATCATCAAGTGTAACACTCTCGCAGAGGCAGTAAAAGTTGCGTTAGGCGCAGATCCCGTCGGTAGAAAGAAACAGATTCCATGGAAGAAAAGATGATAATTGAAAGGAATCGGTTGTACAATGTAGAATAGATTTAAAATGTTGATTTGTGTGTTATATTTTTGCACGCGAAATTACTTTCGCGTGCGGGAAGATTTTCTAGTCGCTTTCACGGGAGTCGCCGCGCTCTTCTTCTTTGCCGTGGCCGCTTTTGGCTTTTTCGCTACTTTTGTTGTTACTGCTGTTTTTGTTGTTTTCGTTGCTGTCGCCTTCTTCGCCGCTACCGCCGCTTTTGGCTTTTTCGTTGTCGTCGTTTTCTTGACCGGGACCGTTTTCTCCACTGCTTTCGCTTTGGGTTTGCGACCACGCTTCTTCGGCTCTGGGGCATCTTCTTCTTTTGTTCTGGGGTCGATAACTTTCTTTGGCGACGGTTGCGCTGTCGCCAGAGCTACTGCCTTTGCGGCCGCTACGTTCGAGTCGTCGTTTCCCCAGACCCGCGATTTGCGTCTTTGTGTCTTGGCCGTAGAAGGAGGAGGCGTTTTCTTTAAAGCAGAAGTTGGAATAGGAAGTTCCATGGATGCGCGACGCTTGAGCGAAGGAACATCTTTCTCTTTCTCAACTTCGGAGAGAGGAGCACTGTTGGTATCTTCTAATCTTTTCATCGCTCGACTCAGCGGCGACTTGTTCTCTTCAAACGGTTTCTTTGCCACTTTTGCCGCGGTGGACTTTTTTACTACACTTTTTTCCTTCGAAGCCGACTTCGGAGCGGCGGCTTCCGGCGGTGAAAACTCTTCGTGCGAGCCTCCAATCAACGGTTTCAAACAAGAGTGAGCGTATTGCCCGACACCAAGCACACCAGCACTCGTGGCTTTCTTTACGCTTTGCAAAAAGCCCGCTCCCATGGTAGCGGAGGCGTTGTTTTCCACCTTGGCTTTCTTGGCGTCCACGGCATCGACATGGCTCCTATTTTTCGGTGTCTTCTTCATCGACGTCGTTGGACTAATCGCCGGCGTTGTTGATTCTTTCTTGGCGGTTGGCGGTGTTGCTTTCCTCGAAGGCGATAAAAGCGATGAGAAAAATGTTGGCGAAACCGGTCCGGAACTCTTTCGTAGTTTTGCTTTTTCCTTTTCGAGCTCTTTCTCCTTCTCAGTCAACGCGCGCTTTTCGAGCTCGACGGCTTCACACGCTTCTCTATGTTGCGCCGCTAATTTTTCTGCCGTTTTCTTCTCCTTCTCTTCCAACTTTTTCTTCGCGTCTTCCTCCTTTACGCGAAGTTTACGTTCCTTCTGTTCAGCAGCTTTCTCTTTGGCAGCTATTTTTTCAGCGGCTTCCTTCTCTCTCGCCTGCAACTTTCTTTGGACTTCCTTTTCTTTTTCTGCAATTTCTCGCTCTTTCTCCGCGGCAGCTTGTGAACTCGCTTTGTCTTGAGCGGCCAACTTACGCATGTGCTCTTTCTCTTTCGCCGCAATCTCTCGCGAGAGCTCTTTCTCCCTCGCGTTAAGCTCAGACTCCTTCTCCGCTGCTTCCTGCAAACGTTGATCTGCTTCATATTCCAAGCGTTGTTCTAACTCTGCCTGTTTCTTTGCAAACTCTTTTTCTTTTCGCGCCAGCTCTTTCGCATCGATCTTCTCTTTCGCTAAATATTTTGACTCGAGCTCTTTCTCTTTCGCTAAATACTTTGACTCGAGCTCTTTTTCTCGAACGGCTAAACTCTTCGTCATTTCCTCTCTTTCTTTCTCTAAAGTTTTCGCCGTGTTCGAAGTCTCTTTCTCTTTCTTTCCGATTTTCTCGTGCAGCGATTTCTCCAACTCGGCGTTCTTCTTCAAAAGCTCCTTTTCCAAGTTTTTCTCCTTCGTCACGAGCTCTTTCTCTCTCGCCGTGAGCTTTTCGCTCTCGCTCTCCAGTGTCTTTGCTTTTTGCGCGTATTCTTTCTCATTTTTGGCAATGTCTTCCTTGACCAATTTCTCCAACTCTGCTTTCTTCTTCTCGAGCTCTTTCGCCATCGTCTTTTCCTTGGCTTCGAGCTCCTTTTCTCGCGCCGATATCTTCTTCGTCGCCTCCCCAACATCTTTTTCTCGTTCTTTCGCGGTTTGCGAGCTTTGTTTTTCTTTCTTTGCGAATTCCTCTTTCAGCGCCTTCTCTTTCGCGATAAAATCTCGTTCTTTCGCGGCGAAATCGCTGAGTGCTTTCTTGTGCTTTTCCTCCACTTCGTCCACGCGCGCTTGGAGTTTCTCCGCTAACTTCTCTTTTTTCCCCACCTCTGCCTCGCGAAGATTCAACTCTTTCTCGAACTCTGTCCCAGCTTGCTTCAACTTGTGAAGTTTATCCGCCTCGAGCTTTTGGATTTGCACATCCTGTTTATGAATTTCGTCTTGTTTCGCAAGGATGTCTTTTTGTACGCCGTTCAACAGGTTCGTTTGCTCCTTGCGCAAAAACGCCTCTTGCTTCAACTCTTTGCTCTTATCTTCCAGCTGCGTTTCCAATTTCACGATTTGTTCTTCTTTGTACCCGAGTTCTTTCGCAAAGTCGTTCATCTTACGTTTTGCAGTTTCCAAAGCCGGTCGTTGCTCGTCATTCAATTTTTTCAGCTTTTTCTTCTCCGCCTCGAGCGCCTCCGCTTCCGCCGTTTTCTCCTCCAAAGCTTCTTCCAAATCCGAGAGTTCGTTCTCCAACTTCTTCATCTCTTTCTTTGCTTTGGTATTTGCGCTCTCCAACGCTTCCACTTGATGCGAAATCTCTTCGAGATTCTTCTCCAACTGCGCGTTTCTTCGCGACATTTTCGTGACTTCGTAGTCGTTTGACTCCAACGAACGCATCTCGTCTTCCAGCTCTTTCCTCCGCGTTCTCTCGTGCTCGTGACTCTTCTTCATTCTCTCCAGTTCCTCTCTCGTTTTCAGCCACTCTTTTCTCTTCTCTTTGAACTCCTCGTCCGCTTTCGCGCACTCTCGATCGAGCGTCTCTTCCATTTCTTCCCAATCTTTCTTCTCTTCCAACAACTCCTCCACGTCCAAACGAAGTTCCTCGCATTCCATCTCCAACGCTAAACACCGTCTGTTTAATTGCTCGGCTTCGCCTCTCGAGAGATGGTTCAAGTCCATGGAAGGCGTGTTTCGAAACGCTTGCATCATTTGCAAAGCCATGTTGTTTTTATTGTTGTTGTTGTTGTTGTTGTTTGGCGTCGTGCTCGTCATTTTGTTGGGAGAAGAGAGAGAGAGAGAGAATGGGGGGACAGAAAGACGTTTGAAATTCAGACGCTCCTCCAATTCGCTCTCGCTTTCTTTTCTCTGTTGTTGTTTACTTTTCACCAACGAAAGAAACGTGTCGTTGTTGTTGAGAGTCTTTTTGTTGAAGTACTTTTCCGTTCTCTGTTTGTGTGTGCGCGTGACTTCACTTCGTCCCCAGGCGTGTGTGATACTACTCTAAAGAGAGAGATTAATTTCAAGCAGAAGAAGAATGATATGGAGAGAGTTGAGGTCCACTTGAGAGAAAGAAGAGCAAAAAAAGGAGAGTTTTTTAGAAGGGTGACACAAGAAGACAAATCTAACGAACTAACTAAAAACTATACGACTAAATAGACTAAGTACGACTTTCACTTCTCTACTTTTTTGAGGGTACCAAAAATTCGGTCCGGCCATTGGAACGGGAACGCGTAGTTGACGTTGAAATGTTTATGATGCAAGTCATGAAACCTCGCTTCGTAGGAGAAGAGAAACCAAGGAAAGCGAAAATCCACCCCCGAATGGTCGAGAACGCCAAATACACCTACTATCGCCATGTACAACAAGAACGACTCTTTCGGTAAGTTTTTCACCACAAACGCCGGCGAATATAAAATACAATAATACCCGATAGCCTCCAAAGGGTGAATGAACAAGTCGCAGTATACCACCGGGCTTTTGTATTCGTGATGGTATTTGTGCATCCGCGTATAAAAATATTTGTAGTGCATCAATCGGTGCCAAGGATATTCCAACGTCGACTGTAACAGCAGCGCATAGAACAAGCCGATACCTATTTCACACGCGCTCGTATCGGTACTCATAATCGTGGATTCTTTCAAGCTCGATTTTCCCCGCACGGTGAGCTCTGTAACCACCAAAGCGAAGAGACTTGAAACGACTAAATTCAGAGTTGCAAACGTCTTGTGTTTCGAGTGCCTCTGCGTTGTTGATGCTGTTGTCGTTGCTCCTGCGCTCGAGAAGAAGAAATCCAGCAAAGGAATAGAAAGTACAAAGAAGCTGTTGTTTTTATGACTTTGTTTAATCCCAGGCCATTTGTTCCGTCCGTTAGGTTGTATCTTCCACGAGCGTTCCTGTTGGCTTTGCTTTCTGTAGAACCACACTTCAATTAAACCGCTCAGAATGAAATACCCAAAGAACTGCGCGAAGAACGCGCAGTAACTCAAAGCGTTCAGAGTGTGGTGTTCTTCTCCTTTCAGCATTTTCTTCTTCGGGGTTTCATCGAACGAGATAGAGTTTTATGCGTGCGGCAGTCAGTAAAGGTTGTGAGTAAATTGTTTGAAGAGTACGTTGTGAAATTCGCGCAAGAAGAAAAACATCACAAAAAACTCAACTGACTTTTGAAGAAAAGAAGAAGAAGATGTTGTTTGAGGTGAAGGTTTCCGAGCCAGTGGCAAAGTCGGTGAACAACAAAATCGTACAGTTCTATCCCGTGAAGACTGAAATCGTCTCTTTGGATGAGAACAACGAAGATGGTGATGACGATGAAGTACAATATCGCGCGATGGAAAAAGAGTATAAAAGTCAAAGAGCATCTTCACCGTTCGCGTGTTTTCGAAGATTCTCTCAGTTTCGAGAGTTGCACGCCTTCTCTTCGACGAAAGGTGCACGATTACCTCCGTTTCCTCCGAAAGTATTAATCGTCTCTCCGCAACACTTAGAAGAGAGAAGAGCAGCTTTCGAACAGATTTTGAACACAATCATGAACGACAGGACGTTGAATGCTTTGCCAGAAGTCTCGTCCTTCATTGGTGCCTTGCAGATATTGGAAAACGCGGGAGATACGAACTGGACGATACCGAAGGGTGATAAGAACGGGAAGAATGGTAGCACTGGTAATAAAAGCAAAGGTAAAGCGAGCGGGAACTACGATACCACGCCTCAGGGAAGAAAGAGCAACGGCTTTGATGGCTACGATTCGTGGGAGGAAGAAACGCCGATAGTAACGAGTAGCTCGCGTTCGCAACAAAAATCGTTGGAAGAGTTTCACCTTTCGAGCGCGGCGCTTCACAAGACCATAGCCGCGTCGCCGAGTCCACTAAAGTTTACTCCAACAAGTGAAGATAAAAATGGGAGTAGTCCAATGGGAATGACATCAATGTTGACATCACCAACAACGACAACAACGACAACAACAACATCGAGCGAGAATCCGGTTACTTTGGAATCACAACAACAACAACAACAACAACAACAACAACAACAGCGCACTTTTGATGGCCTCGAGGCACGCGAAGCGATCAAACTTGGCGATGTTGCATCTTTAGAAACTATTATGGGTAGCGGACAAGTCGATCCGAATTATCGTGACGGGCACGGATTCACCCTTTTAATGTTGGCGGCAATGTTCAATAAGAAAGAGTGCTGCTTAGCATTACTCGCCTCGGGCGCTAGAAAAGAGTTAGTCAATAGGGATAACGAAACTGCAATAGATTTAGCTCCAGTTTCGCTCGGGAACATCATTAGGCAATATAAATAGCAAAACGAAATAGAATCTCTAGTTTACTACGTACAACGCGCAAATCTAATAATACATAAAATCTTCCTTCTTCTCCTTCTCCTTCTTCTTTAAGCGAGTCCTAATAACTTTAAAGTCGCCGCTGAATTTTTTTCCATGCCGGAACCGCTGGCGATAGCATTCACATATTCTGTTTCGAAAGCTTCTTTAACGATATTAACGAGTTCGTCGCCGTCGGAAAGGACGAGCGCGAGTCTGTGATTGTTCACCGGATGCATCTTCGTCTTTATTCTTTTCTTTCTTTTTGTAGCCGCATCCTCTGCTTGTTTTTCTGAAGCATAAACTACAATCGAAGCTTGATCGACGTCGTGTGTCCAACTTCCGGTGTGAATAGTGATATCTGCTTCGCTCTTCAGCGCTCCTTGAAGTAAGAGCGTCTTATATTGTCGCATCCAATTTGCACTCCTCGATGGTCGAATACTCGCGGCGAATAAATCTACTTGCGGGCAAAACGCTAAAACTCTCGTCGCGTGCTCGGCGAACGCTAAAGATGCAGTCGCGCCCATCGAGTCGCCGAGATATAAAACTTTCGAATATTTCGAGCATATATCTTCTAATCGTTTGCTCCGTTTACTCACTTCGTCTTCAACGTTTCCAGTCATTTTGTTCCCCGCGTACCAACTTCTTTCCACGTCGCAGACGTACAAGACGTCGTAGCTCTTTCCTTCGCTTTCCCCAACTCTTTTCCGCAATTTCTTCAACAAACCGCCCCAGTTAGGCACTCCTGGCGCGCTACCAAATGATACGATCAAGACAGGGGCTCTTTTGGAATCATCTAAAGCTGATCTATTACCATCCCATTTCACGAGTTTAAAATACCCCGCGTTATCGCTTCGATTCGGAACTTCCGCAACGGTAATTGCGCTCATATTTTCGAAAACACCGCCTATTTTTCGAGCTTGCTCTGTATCTATTCCTAAAGTCTTCAGCATTCTCGCATCTTTCATGTTTTGAATAAACGCTTCGAGTTCACTTTTATCTAAATTTTCGTTGTTTTCAATCCACAACTGTCGCAAAGATTGGGATTTTTGAAGTTCTTTTGGTAGGGAACGCAAATCGTTCGAGTACAACCACACGGACGTGAGAACTGGTAAATTCCTCAACTCTTCCGGCACTTGTTGAATTCTGTTCTCCGCAAGGTTCAAGCTTCGTAATCGCTTCAAATTACCCAACGACTCAGGAATGCTTTTCAACCTGTTTCCTTGTAAACTGAAAGTCTCCAACGCTTTCAAAAACTGAAAATCGTTCCCGTTGGCGGATAGATCTTCGATGCAATTGCCGTGCAAATCGATATCGGAAAGATTAAACATCTTACCTAGGTTTGGTAATTCAAGCAGTTGATTTCCAGGTACGCTCAGTTCTTCCAAAGCGACGAGTTGGGAAAGATTTTCCGGTAACTTTCGTATCCGGTTCCCGGCGACGGAGAGGTTTCGCAAAGATTGGCAACTGCATATGGACTCCGGTAAGCTCTTCAATAAGTTTCCATGCGCCCATAATCCTTGCAATCTCTTCAATTTTCCTACGGATTCCGGTAGCTTCGTCAATCTATTCCCGGCTAATCCTAATCGTTCGAGCAGTTGCAAATCCCCTATTTCATCCGGTATGTGGTATATCCTGTTGTTTGATATTTGCAAGTCCGTCAAAGGCGCGTCGTCGTTCGTAACGTCGAATATTTCCATCGGAAATTCCGTCAAGTCCAATCCCGTCAAGTCTAACCGCCCAGTCGAACGAGATTTCTTGATTCGTCTGGAAACCAGTTCGTCCAACTGTTCGTTTTCCTCTGTGTCCGCATCGTCTAAAATGCTCACTCGTTGCACAAAGGAATTGGACTTTTCTCGTCGTCCTCCTTTTCGTCGTTCGTTGGCGACGCGAGGATGATGCCGTTTGTTCTCCGTCATCGTACGCGTCGTCGTCTTCATCGACGACATCGTTGTTGTTCGCATTCTCTGGCTACTATTACTACTGCCTCTCATCATCATCGCGTATATATAGAGAGAGTGGTTTGTGATGGATATAAAACCTGAAATTCTCTCTTTCGAGCGCAGCAGTTTTCCCACAAAAAGAAAGGAAAGAGAGGCATCAAAGAAAAATTCGAAAACTCTTCAAAAACAGACACAGAAAGCTTCGAAAATAAATTAATGTCATCTTCGGGGGCTGCTCTTCGAAAAGACTCTGGTCGAACGGCGACGACGACGACGACGACGACCGCAGGAGGACAAGGAGGACAAAAGACAAAGACATCATCTTCGGGGGCTCCCTCGTCGCAGGAGGTGTCCACGCCTTTGGAGTTGAACAAGTTTCTCTCCTCTTCTTCTTCTTCGTATTATTTGCCCGAGTCGATTCAAGCCGTGGAGAGATGTTTGAAAGAAAACCGAGAGAATTTGAGAGAGTTTTTCTCGACGTGTTATCAGACGCTTCTGTGGCAGATATTCAACTTTGACGAGAGCGGGAGTGGATGGTTACAAAGCGTGTACAACATGCGATTGCAAGCGTTGAATTATTCCGCGACGAGCAGTGCGTCCGGGACAACACCGGGAGGAACTGCGGGAACGAATAACGCATCTCATACGTCTACTTCCTCGACTTTGTTGAAGAAAAAGAGAGAAAACGAAGCAACGGTGCATCTTTTGTTGAAGTTTTTGAGTCCCGACGGACCTTTGATGAAGGCGATATTCTCGGCAGATTCGAATAATTTGGTCCAATTCGCGTTTCCGTTGGAGCGCTTGCCGTCCAAGACGCAGAGAATGTTGCAAACGCAACAAGGGGCGATGGAATTAAATCGCAACCCGTTGTATAGGGGGAAAATAAAACAGGATCAAAACGGACGGTTTCAAGTGCATTTGGGACTGTATCATTACTTTCTCTTTTGGAACGCGTATTTTGTCCAAAGAGTTGGAAACATAACGAGTAGGTCGGGAGGTTCGTCTTCCTTACACCGCTCGTCGTCGCTTTCACACCAACAACAATACATGCAGCAACACCAACACTCGCACAGACCGACACTCGCGCAAACGCACGACGTACTTACTCCTGCATCCTCTTTGAGAGGATGGCCAAACTCAACGTTATCATCGATAAAGAATTCTGCGCTGCATCACACGATAAGGTCTGGTGGTGGAAACGGTGCAAACGGGAGCGGCGGCAGTGGTGGTGGTCCAGCTGGTTTGAACGGTAGTGGAGGAGCATCGATGAAAAAGAACCACCATCCGTATCAAGACTTGCTCATTTCGCACCTCGAATATTTCTTCAAGCCTCGACAAACGGACGATGCAAACGAGAAACTAGGAAGTAATGTTGTCACGGAAGGTGAAATGATTGTAAACGTTCTCATTGAGTTTTGGTTGAGTGAAAGCGACATCTCTAGCGGGTCGAGGTATTTGTACAATCCTCCGGACGACAACTTAGTCAACGCCGTCACGCTTTTGGTTTCTTATTTGGGAGAAAAAGAATACAGTTCTCCTGCATTTTTGCGCACACGAGAGGGTTTGAAGCGTCCGTTGTATAGATTTTTACGCGAAGCTTTCATGTTGTGGCCGATTGAATCGACGAAATCGCTCGAACCGATCACGAATTTATGGGCCACTTACATCATGCCTTGGTGCAAAGAAAACGTTCCTTTCTCGCACAAGCCGCAGGATTCAAAGTACATGTCTCATCTTCTAGGGAACGTTCCGTTTTACCATTACTTGATGAAACACTTTCTAGAACTGTGTTGCAAGCTCGTACCGAGCGATCCCGAAGGCACGGCGCTCATTTTAACGCGAGTATTTGAAAATCTCGTGCAGTCTCCAGACTTGGTTCTCGTTCTCAAAGCTCTCGAGGAAGGCTTTAATAAATACATCGAGGATCCTTTGAAAGCGACTGCCAATCGCATCAACAATCAAGAAACGTTGACTCCGTACGATCACATGTTTCCAATCATTCAAAATCAGCTCGAATATTGGGATCCCCCGGCGTTAAAGCCGGAAAACGAGCTCGGCGGTTCTAGAACCCCCGCGGGAGCGCAACAACACACTCCTCTTAGAAATAGAAGTAGCCGATTAGGGGGTAACGCTGGATTATTCAATTCCCCGCTATCGAGGAAGAAGCTTGGCATGATGGGCACACCAGGAGGCAGAACGCCCATGAGAGGCCAACAAAATCAACACGACGAGTACCAACTGCAAAAATTGATCATGTTTGATTTAGGTCCCGAAGGTTTACCTCAAGTAACGATTGCTCTTTTGGTACGTCTCAGTCGCGACGTCCAGGAATCCTCCTCGGGTAGCATTCTCAGGAAGCTCGTGCCACAATTTCGCAAATCAGCATTTGACTTGCTTCCCTTGGAAAAGTTGGACGACGTCTCGCTCCTCAAAAACTCCGCCTCGCAAGTTTCGGCATCGGCGAAGAACGTCGCGAAAAATGGCGGTGCTTCGTCGTTCGAATGGAATAAAAAATCGAATATCAAAAGCGCACGCGATTTATACGTTGGCGATTGGATGCAACGACCTATTGGTGAGACAGAGTTTGGTCCTTTGGTGAGGATACTCGTGTATCTTTCTCAATTTCTGAACACCATTTTACACTTTGACGGTACGCGAAATGAAACCGTGGACCAGGAAGATATTTTCGCGCTCGTCACCAAAACGTGGAACGAGTGCCCGAACAAGAAAGACTATTGGTGCGTAATTAAAACGGTCTGTTCAATTGCAAAAATCGGAGTTCTCGGTGTTATCGATCTCGCTCTCGGTCTTTTACGCCGAAGAGGTTTTCGAGTCAACTTGAGATTCATGGCAGAGTACTCCATGATGGTTCTGTTGTTCATCGGGTATTACATTCTCAAGTTCTTGTTTCGAGTGTTATTCTTTTAAAACTGCCGTCGTACCACGGTACCAGTAATTCAATTGATAATACATTCCTATTGCGCGCCTACATTTCTAAATAATCTAATAATATTACTACAATTATGCTACAGTGTGCGGTATGTTTCTATCACGTGCTTTTCTTCACATCGTCCTTTTTCCAAAACTGCACTTTCTTCTTCAGTTTCTTCGCCCACTCCGGCAACTTTCGAGGTGGCGGAGGTGGAGGTGGGATCCAGCGATTTGCTACCTCGCGATGGAACACGTATATTAATTGTCGAAATCCAAGAGTAAAGAAGAAACTCAACACGACGGCAATCATAAGTAAAAGAATAGTTGCCGACCGCTCGGTGACAGTTCCAACGTCCCAGACGCGCTCGAACGCGGTTCCAGTGACCAAACCCTGCGCGGCACCTCCAAGCGATGCGGGATCAGCACCAACCGGAGGAAGCAAGACAGTTGCTAAGCTTGGCACGAGAAGGGCGAATAATCCAATAATTAATCCGACGACGCTCGATGCAATTGCAGATAAGTAAAAGAACGTCTTGAGAAGCAAAATTTTCCGACCGAGCATGAGTTCGGTGCTCCGTTTCAAATTCTCTCCGCCTTGTTTACCTTCAAATATTCGAACGGGAACGCAAAGAGCCAAGTCTAAACACCTCATTAACCCCAAATACGGAATAGGAATGGTAATCATACCGTTCCACGCGATCGAAAGCGTTCGGCGCAAGTCTATTATGAGAATCGATTTGTACAGCTCCAAACCTTGCTTCAAAACGCCGTACGCGTACTTTGGTTTAACTTTCGCGTATGTATTGTCGTCGCTGTTATCATCTTCTTCTTCTATCGTTCCATCTTCTTCCTTATCACCAACGTACGCGTTTTTAAACGTTGCAATACGAACGAGAAACTGACACAGAAACTTCCACGCCTGCGTGGCGACGACGAACGTCGCCGCGATAACTTCCACCTCGTGCACCTGTATCAAAGCTAAGAGGAACGTCCCTCCGAGATTCAACGCTTGCGCGAAAAAACCAGCGACGAAGACGAGCGTCACGGTCGGTAAAAAATCTCTCGAAGATATTCTCAAAACTTCCCCGATGATTGCTTTCGCCGTCAACTCTTTCATACTATTTATTTGTTCTCCTTCTGCTGTTTTTAGGGGAATTCGTGGTTCCGCTAACGGATACACCTTTATTACCTCTGAAGAAGATATCTCTCCTCCCGTTTTAGAAACTTCCGCACCATTTTCGTCACCACCCGCAGTTGTTGTTGCTGCTGCTGCTGCTCTTGCCGCCCGAGCGATGATGATCACGCTGTTGGGGACATTCTTCGTCCTCCCAATCATCAAAGAAAAAAGCTTCTTCTTCCCCTCTCTTCTTCTGGAAAAAAAAGATGATGAT
>JACLAA010000483.1_pt1 | contig 14894 bp, 27 predicted proteins | sample 8027891 | NCBI WGS metagenome assembly JACLAA01 (sample SAMN15724900, study PRJNA655200) | protist metagenome | isolation source: fluorescence activated cell sorting (FACS) single amplified genomes of... | place: Spain: Blaines Bay Microbial Observatory, Mediterranean Sea | collected 2016-01-19 | reverse complement strand
TTAGCATTAACAGAAATTAAAGCACAAAAGAGCCTTAAAGAAGCGCAAATTGCGGGAAAAATTTCGTGGGAGGCCAGTGCGGTCGATCAAATGAAAGGCAGCTGGAAAGATGAGCTAATTTTAATATGCCTATTGGTTCCAGCGGTGGCTGTATTCATCCCCGGATGGACACCGCACATAAAAGAAGGTTTTGAGGCATTACACTCATTACCTGATTATTATAAACACCTTTTATACATAGCTTGTTCAGCAAGTTTTGGTATAAAGGGAGCAAAAGGAGCTATGGGATTAATAACCAAGAAAAAATAATGAGTTGTTGCACAAGAAAAAGAACATGGAAAGACTATATGTTTTTACCAACTGCAGTAATTTGTACTATTATAGGGTTTACTATGTTATTGAGTATAGAAATGGCTATAGCTAAAGCATTAGGGTTTTTATGATACATCAAGATTGTGCAAAATGTGATTGTGAGTGTCATTGTGGAGAATCTTGTGTTTGGTGTGGGTGCGTAGGGTGTGAAAATGAAGAAACCGAAGAGACTAACAAAGACAGTGCCTCCTAAAAAAGGACCAGTTCCACAAGGGTTGCAAATAAATTCCAATAAGATACAAATAGTTAAGACAATCAAAAAAGGAACTTAATTGTGAAACAAACTTATTTTAATATACCTGGGTGGTTTAATTACTCAGAAACATACGACATGATTGTTGACCAAATACCCGATGACGGAAAGATAGTAGAGATAGGGTCTTTTCTAGGTAGGTCAACTCATTATTTAGCAACTTCTCTCATGAACGCAAATAAGGAACAAGTCAAAATATATTCAGTAGATACTTTTGAGGGTTCTTCAGAGCATGCAAATTTAAAAATACCTAGGGATTTTTTACCTGATTTCAAAGAAAATTTAAAATTTTTTATAGGTAGAGAAATGGTAATCCCAGTGCAGGGTAGATCAGACAGTCAAGAAGTTCTTAACAAATTTGAAGATGAATCAATAGATTACATTATGGTTGACGGTGCTCATGAGCATGAACCTGTGTTAGATGATATAGAAAATTGGTGGTCAAAATTAAAGCCAGAGGGTGTAATGTTTGGTGATGATTTTACTTTAGATTCTGTAAAAGAAGCAGTAAAAATTATGATGCCAAAATTAAAAACAGAAGGCTTTAGTGTTAATGGAAGCACAGAACAAACTTGGTTTACATCTAAAGGTTTATCTTACAAAAAATTTGAGAAAATGTGTCCTGGTATAAACTGTCTGACATGAGCACAAGAGTAATTTACGAATACCAAAAACAACTTAAAATTAATCGAGAACAACTTCACGATCATTTGACACAAGGGGTTGAAACTTTCGAAGAATATAAGTATATTCAAGGAAAGATACATATGCTAGACATATGCCAACAGGAGCTTTCTCGCCTGCTGGACGATGAGGAGAAAATTGATGACTAAAACTTTATACGTGCCTGACCACATTATGGAAAAATATAATAACCCTAATGAAGGGGTACAGGCGGACAGAACAGAATTACAAAAATTACCTAAGCCAGTTGGTTGGCGAATATTGGTATTACCTTTCAAAGCAAAACAACAGACAAAAGGTGGAGTTTTACTTACAGATAAAACAATTGAGGATTCTCAATTGACAGCATCTGTTGCACTTGTATTAGATACAGGTGACGATGCATATAAAGATAAAGAAAAGTTTCCTGGTGGTCCTTGGTGTAAACAAGGCGATTGGGTTGTGTTTGGCAGATACGCAGGATCAAGACTTAAGATTGAAGGAGGAGAAGTTAGGTTGCTCAACGATGACGAAATACTTGGCACAGTTGAAACACCTGAAGATGTATTAACAATTATATAACATGGGAGGTTAACCATGCAAACAGAACTTAAAACTGCAAAAGATGAAAAACTCGTAGATCTTGATACGTCAGGTGAGGGAGCAGAAATCGAGCTAGAAGATAAGTCACACGGCGCAGTGGCACCTGATAAATACGAAGAAATAAAAACAGAAGAAAAAGATCCTTTACAACCTGCTGTACAAGAACAAGCAGAAGAGATGGATCAATATTCAGACAAAGTAAAAAAGAGAATTGATAAATTAACTTTTAAGGTTAGAGAGGCTGAAAGAGAAAGAGAAGCCGCTTTACAATATGCTCAGAACGTTCAAAAAGAGCTAACAGAGGCAAAGACTAAAGCCTATGACATTGATAAAGGTTACATGTCAGAGAGTGAAGTAAGAAATAAAATGGCATCGGACTTAGCTCGTCAAAATTTAATTACTGCAAGAGAATCTGGTGACTACACAAAAGAAGAAGAAGCTAGACAAGCTTTGACTAAATTAGATCTTGAAGCTGAAAGAATTAGAGTAACAAAATCTAAAAAAGAACAAGAGTACGAGGCTTATCAAAAAGAGTTAGAAACTCAACCAGCAGTACAACCACAAGCACCAAGACCACAGCCATCTCAAAAGGCAATTGATTGGGCTAGTGAAAATACTTGGTTTCAGAAAGATCCAGATATGACAGACTACGCGCAAAGAATACATCGCGGTTTAGTTGCAGAAGGATTTGACACGGAATCAGATGATTACTATAATGAGTTAACAAGTAGAGTAAAAAACAAGTTTCCTGAGTCTTTTGAAGGCTCGGATCAGACAACTAGAAGCGCTAAGATCGCCCAACCAGTCGCTTCTGCAACAAGGTCTGCAACCACAGGGCGCAAATCTGTTAGGTTAAGTCCTAGTCAGGTAAAAATAGCTAACAAGCTTGGAGTTCCTCTAAGTGAGTATGCTAAGTACGTATAGGAGGTACACATGACAGATATAAAAACACCAAGAAGTGCACAAACAAGGGCTAAAGAGGAAAGAAGAAAACCTTGGCAGCCACCGTCTCAGTTAGACGCACCACCATGTCCTGATGGATATAAGCAACGATGGTTACGACACAGGGTCAATGGCATGGATGATACTAAAAACATCAACGCCAGACTCAGAGAAGGTTGGGAGTTAGTGAGATCAGACTCACATACTGAAGGCCAATACTCTGCATATAACGGTAGCATCAAAGCTTATGAGGGTGTCATCAGTGTTGGTGACTTGCTATTGGCAAGAATGCCAGAGGAAACTGTTAATGAGCGTAATTCTCATTACAAGCAGAAGATTGATCAACAAACTGAAGCTTGGGAATCAGATCCTCTCAGAGAACAACATCCCAGTATGCCTATGAATAACGATAGGCAAAGTCGTGTATCTTTTGGTGGTGGCAATAAGAAACCATCCTAAGATACTTAATAATAAAGGAGATGAACTATGGCAAATCAACAAGGAAACTTTGGATTTCGTCCCGTTCAAATGCTAGGTGCAGCTTATAATGGTCAAGGCCAACAAGAGGTATCAATTGCAAGTAACGAGACAAATTCAATATTTCAAGGTGATCCAGTTGTATTAAATGCAAATGGATCGATTTCACGTGGTGGATCTACCGGTGCTGAACTTTTAGGTATTTTTAATGGTTGCTTTTATACAGACCCAACAACGTCTAAACCAACTTTTTCAAATCACTACCCGGGCGGCATTGTAGCAAGTGATATCGTTGCTAACGTAATCACAGATCCAGATGTCATTTTCGAAGTCAAAATTGACGACGCAAATGGCGGAATAGCACAAGTTGGTTCAACAGCTAACATCGCAACATACAGTGCAGGAGATACAACTTCAGGCATTTCTAATGTTGCATTAGATGGTAGCTCGTTTGCAACCAGCAACGGCTCAAACTTCGCTGTCTACGCACTTACAACAGATGTGGAAAACAACGACTATACTGTAGCTAACGCTAACATTTTAGTTAGAATTAATAAGCACCAGTATAGAGATACTACAGGTATATAGGAGGTTAAACTATGGCTATATCTAGAAGTCAACTCGTTAAAGAGTTAGAGCCAGGTTTGAACGCTCTGTTCGGCTTGGAGTATGGGCGCTACGACGCTCAACACGCAGAAATCTTTGAAACAGAAACTTCCGATCGTGCATTCGAAGAAGAAGTAATGTTATCAGGTTTCGGCAACGCAAGAACGAAGAGTGAAGGTGGATCAATTATCTATGATAATGCAGTTGAAACTTTCACAGCACGTTACACACATGAAACAATTGCACTTGGTTTTGCAATCACTGAAGAAGCTGTTGAAGATAATCTTTACGACAGAATCTCAGCAAGATACACAAGAGCACTTGCACGTTCCATGGCAAACACAAAACAGGTGAAAGCTGCAAACGTTTTAAACAACGGTTTTGACAACAACTTCCCTGGTGGTGACGGTGTTGCTCTTCTTTCTGACGCTCACCCGCTTGTCTCAGGTGTATTGAAAAATGAACTTGCAGTAGCGGCTGATCTTAACGAAGCATCTCTTGAGCAATCATTAATTGATATTGCTGCGTTTACAGACGAGAGAGGTTTACTAATATCTACACAGGGTAGAAAACTTATTGTTCCTTCTGAGTTACAATTTGTTGCCGACAGAATAACTGAGTCTGCTTTCAGACCAAGCACTGCCGACAATGATATTAACGCAATGAGAAACATGGGTATGATTCCTGAGGGATACACAGTAAACAACTACTTAGTAGACCCAGATGCTTTCTTCATCAAAACTGACATCCCTAACGGATTTAAGTTGTTTCAAAGAAGTCCAATCAGAACTTCAATGGAAGGTGATTTTGATACAGGTAACGTAAGATACAAAGCTAGAGAGAGATACTCATTTGGTTTCTCAGACCCTAGATGTGTATTTGGTTCACCAGGAGCAGCGTAAGCGTAAATCAAATTCATAATAAATATGGAAGGGCGGTTGTCTTTGACTCCGCCCTTTTTTTATGCCATATTGAAAGCCTAGCAAAAAATAAATTACACAAACTGAGCTAGCAGACGGTATAGAGATTGTGTAATTAAGGTCTATATAACCAAGGAGGTTTTATTATGGCAAATACAACATTTGACGGACCAGTCAGATCCAAAAATGGTTTTCAATCAATTGGTCCAGGAGCAGTACCTGCTTTAACTTTAGCGACAGATCTTACTGTTGCTGATCATGCAGGTAGATTAGTAACAATGGATCCCGCAGGAACACCAACAGCGATTACATTACCTGCAATTAATGCAACTGCTGATTTAGCAAGTGCTGGACCAGGTAGTGACATTAACAATCCAAGTACAATCGGAACAACTTTTGAAATTCTTTTTATTGATGATTTCACAGGTACAATTCAAACAAAAAACACAGCAGATAAGTTTGTTGGTATGGTGACACTTGGAATTGATGCTTCAGTATCAGGTAAGCAATTTGTACCAGCTGCAACAAACAATGAAATGAATCTTAACGGTGAAGCAGGTGCATCAGTTGCAACTACAGGTGGACTAAAAGGCACATATGTTAAGTTCACAGCAGTAGCGGCTAACCTTTATTTTGTAGAAGGTCAGCTAAACTCAACAGGATCTATAGCTACACCGTTTGCTGATCAATAGGAGTAGACAATGTTAGGACTTAAAACAGCAAAAAGAACATCTAATGGTAATTTCACCACTGGACCTAGTAGGGTCATAGCAGTTCATGCTGTTTGTGGAGGTTCAGCAGGTACTATCCAACTAAAAGATGGTACAGGGGGTACAGTCATGTTTGACATCGATACTCCTGCTAGTGCTACACAAATGGTTGAGACTTATATTGGTGACGAAGGTATTAGATTTAAAAACGGTGTACATGCCGCTTTGACTAATATTACATCGGTAACAATTATTTATGCCGGACCGTAATGAGACGGGATAAGCAACCACCAAAAACTAAAAAATATTTCCGCTCCACAAAAAGTGGGGCGGGAATGACTAAAGCTGGTGTTGCTAAATACAGACGAGACAACCCAGGTTCTAAACTAAAAACAGCAGTCACAGGCAAAGTAAAGAAAGGTAGTAAAGCTGCAAAACGTAGAAAATCTTTCTGTGCTAGATCTGCTGGACAAATGAAAAAATTCCCAAAAGCAGCAAAAGATCCAAATTCAAGATTGAGACAAGCAAGAAAACGATGGAGGTGTTAAATGTTTAAAGGCTACTTTTATTTATTCTGTGCATTTATGACAATTATATTTATGTATTTGTCAATGAGCACTTCTTTAGCAGAAACCAATACTGTGTCGTCAACTGTAGTAAACAATACGCCACCAACAGCAAATGCACCTTCTATAATTAACTCTAACAGCGATATATGTAAGGTAGGTGTTGGTGCAAGTGTGCAAAATAATATTGTAGGCCTAGCAAGTGGTATAGTTATAGACGATGAGCTGTGTCAAAAATTAAAATTATCGAGAAGTTTATACGGCTTTGGTATGAAAGTTGCGGCGGTTAGCGTCTTATGTCAGGACCCTAGAGTCTGGGACGCGATGACAGATGCGGGGACCCCGTGTCCTGCACGTGGGGCTATTGGAGCCGAGGCAGAGACTTACTGGTCAAACAATCCTGATCAAATTCCTGACGGCAGTAAATATAAACCAGAGTACGTTGCACAAGTTAAAGTAGAAGAACAACCAAAAGGAGATACAAATGCTATTAAGAATTTTGGTCTTATTGCTCTCTCTATGTTACTCTTCCTCTAAAGCTTCTTGTTTAGTTGATGAAGCTGGGCTTTGCACTCCTGGTGTAACAGTCACTGAAGATACGCAAGTTGATATCACCGAACAAGACTTAGGCACTGAGATTGTCACAACTACAACGACGACTGTCACCACAACTACAGAAACTATCACAAATCAAAACTCTGATAATATTCTTAACGGCTCAAACGGATATGTTAACTCAGGAAATGAAGGTGACATGGATATTGATTGGGGCGGTCAAGGACCTGCTAGTATGCCTACAGGAAACAATTGTTATGGATTAGGTTCTGATAAATGTGCTGCTATAACAGGTAGTGGTAATAGCACATCGACGATGGGTGTTGCAGGCATGGGCACCACATTTATTCAAACTGTAGATATTTCTGATTTAAATATACAAAAAGGCGGAGAAGTAAGGTATTCAATTGAGGTAGATAAACAAGATGCTCAAGATAGAATATACATGCACATCACAGGTCTTAACGGATCAAACCAAGTCTTTAGTGGAACTGATATCCTGTCTGAGACTGGAGTTGCTTCAGGGTATCAATCATACAATGGGACTTTCGATTTTGCTGGCGTTCTAAATAGACTAACAATTGAAATAGGTGGTAGAGATATTAACTTGGCAGTTGGCCCAGTGTTTGATGATGTGAGCGTTGATGTATTTTACAACGTCATAAACACTGTAATAACACAACAAATAACCACACTAGAAGAAATTTATTATCTTAATCTTTTCGACACCGTAGAGTTAGAGTTTGTAGAAGAAGTATTTGAGTTTAATGACATTATTGTTGAAGATGGTTTTGTAGACTTCGTACCAATGGAGCCTGAGATGGAAGAAATCTCTTATGAGACTGTTGAGTTAGAAATACAGTTCGAAATGGATTTTGATATGGACTTTGCACCCCCTCCACCTATGGAATTTGCACCTATGCCAGAGCTTGTCGTGGTAGAGATGCCTGTCAATGTAGAAACAGTGACCTTAGAGATTGAAATGGAAATGGAGTTGGATTTACCGCCACCTGAAATGATAGCCTCTGTCGAGGAGATACCACCACCTATGGAAGATATGCCTCCTCCACCTGAAATGGAAGAAACACCACCACCCATGGAATCAGAAATAGAACCAATTGAAATTGAAACAGAAGAAGCTCCTCCTCCTATGGAAGAGACAAAAGAAGAGGTGCCTGTAGAAGAAACAGAACCTGAGGCTGCTGAAGAAGAGACTAACGAAAAACCTCAAGAAGAATCACAGGAACCAGAACCAGAAGAACAGCCAGAACCACAAAAAGAAAAAGATCAAGAAGAAGAGCAAGAACCAGAGAAACCATCAAAGCCTAAGGTATCAGAGAAAGAAAAAGCTGCCACAAAAATTGTAAAGAAGATTGATGATAAAGCGAGATATGATGATGCTGCACAAATGAAAACACTAATAGTTATGCAGATATTAGGTAATACTAAAACATTCTTTGATACACAATCTATTATTGTAGATACAAACGTTGAACAATATTTAAACAAGACAATAGAAGATGAGTATGGTATTTTGTTTAATATGGCACAAGATAATATGATGACGGAGATGATAAATGGCCAGTATTGAGTATTCGGGCCTTAAGGTATCTGGAGGTAAGATATTTGCTATCTTTACTTTGTTAGGTGCACTAGGCGGTGCTGCATGGACTGGCTTTACTTTTTATCAGGACTACCTTGATATGAAGGAGAAGATAACTCTGTATACTGAGCCGGACCTATCAAGCTATGATGAAGGTATGGCTGTGCTAAAATCAGAAATAGATATGATATTAGATGAAATTACACTTGTAGCTGATGTTGCTAAAGATTTAAAGAATGATATGAAGGCAGATCTTCGTCAAATGAATGGTGATATTAGACATATAACAGAGATTGTTAATGATGTTGAAGATAGACAAAAAGAAGATACTAGAGAATTATTAGAAGAAATGAAACTTCTTGAAGAAAGTCTTGACTTAAAGATCAATAAGGCTTTAAATAATCCACTAACCGGTATGTCCGCAAAGTCAAAATAGGAGGTAACTATGTGCGATTGTAAAACAGATGAGGATTGTGTATGTCGTTTAAGATCGAAATAAAAACAATATTGCCGTATGTTGTGCTTATCGCAACGATAGGCATGACTTGGGGCATGTGGTCAGAACGTCTTAATGCAGTTGAAAAAAAGGCAGATAGTGTTGCACAAATGCAACAGGACATAGCTGTGATAAAATCTAAGATTATACAAATGGACGACAAGATGGCATGGATTGAAGAGTTTTTAATTAAGACAACAGACTTCTAATGGCTATTTCAAGATCACAAATGAGACAACAGGTATCTAAGCCTGGTATGAAAAAAACAATAAAAAAGGTTATCAAAGGCTTAAATAAAGGCTCAAAGGTTCATGCAAAACAAGCTAAAAAATTACAAGGAATAGTTAATGGCAGACCCAAAAAAAGGAACCGGAAAAAAGCCTAAGGGTTCCGGTAGAAGATTATACACAGATGAAAATCCAAAAGATACTGTACGGATTAAGTTTGCTACACCGACTGATGCAAGAAGTACGGTTGCAAAAGTGCGAAAAATTAATAAACCGTTTGCGAGAAAAATACAAATTCTTACCGTGGGTGAACAAAGAGCAAAGGTAATGGGTAAAACTCAAGTTGCTAATATATTTAAAAAGGGTAAGATTAGTTTAAGGAGAAATAGAACATGACTAAATTATGTCCAAGAGGTAAAGCAGCTGCTAAGCGGAAATTCGCTGTCTATCCGAGCGCATATGCTAATGCCTATGCTTCTAAAATCTGTGCTGGTAAGATTAAAGATCCTAGCGGCAAAAAACGTAAAGATTTTAAAGGACCTAAAAAAGCCATGGGAGGTTCTATATCTCAACAAAGAAAAGCTATTTCTGCTTTACGCAAAGCAAACGGAGGGTCAATTGTAGCAGCTGGCTGTGGTATGGTTGATCCGTCAAGAAGAAAGCAAACTAAGCTTTACACTTGAGGAGGTAATCATGTTAGATTCAATTAAAAGTAAATGGAGCAATCTCAACAAAAAAGGCAAGATTGGTGTTGCAGTTGTTGTTGTAGTAGTAGTTTACGCACTTTCACAGATTATATAAATGTCTGGCCACAAGGGTTTAGCGAAGTGGTTTAAGCAGGATTGGAGAGATATTGGATCTCGCAAAAAAGATGGCAGCTTCGCTAAGTGTGGCAGATCTAAGCAAAAAAAAGACGCTAAACGAAAATATCCTAAGTGTGTCCCTGCTTCAAAAGCAGCAGCAATGTCTAAAGGACAGATTAAATCAGCAGTTTCAAGGAAACGTGCCGCAGGTAATGTAGGCCCAAAACCCACAAACGTTAAAACAATTGTCAAGAAAAAAACACGCAGAAAAAATAAAGCGTGATGTAATTGATTGGTCTAAGAATGTCTTAGAGCCGATGAACAAACATCTTGGTTTTCCTGCATGTCCTTTTGCAGCCAAGTGGAGAAAAGACGGTAAGCTTAGAATAGAAGTCAGACCTGACAAATCTAAGTATGAAAAGCATTTAACAAACTTACTCAAGGATTGGAATAAAAAACAACACGATATAATAATATTTTGCGACCCCTATTATGATCAATATGATGAGCAACAATTTCAAGAAAAAATAGACTTTTATAATAAAACTTATAATAGACGTGACGTATATTTTATGGGATTTCACCCTAATAACCCTGCTACAGTAGAAGAACAAGAGTTTCTAGTAAACCCAACAGATGATCAATATCAATACGAGTCTGATTTAGCGTACTCTATGATGCTAATACAAAAATTTAAACAGTTATATGATGCAAGTTGCAAACTACATAAGATAGGTTATTATAAAAAATGGCCACCTGATTATTACGATGAAGTAGTAAAAGTCAGGCAAGATACGTACGAAAAGTTATTTAAAAAGGAGAAAACATCATGATGAAAAAAAAGAATGTCGTCAAAAGAATGGGCGGCGGACCTATGAAAAAACAGGTTGTTAAGAAGCGTGGTGGCGGCATGTTAAAAAAACGTGGCGGTGGCATGATTAAAAAGATGAGTGGCGGTGGCGGCGTTGGCAACCCTGCTAAGCAAAGAAAAGGCAAAGCATAATAATGGCTACCTCGAATACCACCACTTTTAATCTTAGTTTTGATAATATTATTGAACGTGCTTATGCTCGTTGCGGTAAGTCTATGAGAACAGGTTATGATCTAAGAGCAGCAAGAGATAATCTAAACCTGCTGTTCTCAGAGTGGGGTAATCGAGGTATTCATTTATGGAAAGTAAAAAATCATACACAAAATTTAGCAGCAGGCACAACTACATATACCGCACCCTCTGATGCTTCAGATGTTTTAGAATTAGTTTTTAGAACTGTAAGTGGTAGCACAACAACTGATACTAGCATGACAAAGATATCAAGATCAGAGTATGAAAATATTCCAAACAAATTTGAACAAGGGCAACCTAGTCAATATTTTGTACAAAGAAATTTATCTAATGTGGTAATCAATCTGTATCAAACACCTAATACTACAGATACACAAATTAATTATTTTTATGTAGGAAGAATAGAAGATGTTGGAGCATATACAAATGAACCAGACGCACCTTTTAGATTTCTACCATGCACAGTAGCAGGACTAGCATATTATTTAGGTCAAGAAGTTGCACCTGAAAAGTCACAAGAATTAGAAAGAAGATACGAGGCAGAATTACAAAGAGCATTGACTGAAGATAGTCAATCTACTTCTGTAAACATAGTGCCTAGAAGTTTTTACGTGGGGTAATAAATGACCTTTGCAAATGGTAATCGTTCACTTGCAATCTGTGATAGATGTGGACAACAGTATAAGTATTTACAGTTAAGACAAGAATGGAATGGACTATTCACATGTCCAGAATGTTTTGAACCTAAACATCCACAACTCGATCCAGGATATCATCCTGCAGACGCAATAGCTTTAAAAGATCCAAGACCTAATCAAAACAAAATATTAAAAGCAAACTCTCCCACAGGTCCCGATGATGCAACCTTTAATAATTTTGGTCAACCCATGCCTGTGACTGTGTTCGTCGGAGATCCTGGTGATAGTGCTTTTATGACCACAAGACAAGCAACCTCACCTGATGATGGGACTGCACCTACAGATACCAATAGTATGTTACCACAAACACCTCATCAAAAATTGACAGTTGTATCTGCGGTTGGTACAGTGAGCGTGGTGATTACATGAATTATTCTGAGCTATTAGATAACGTTAGAAACTATACTGAGGTGACATCAGATGTTTTATCTAATTCAGTGGTAAATGTTTTCATAACAAACATAGAAAATCAAATTGATAGACTTGTTGATACAGATGCACAAAGAAGATATGCAACAACTACTTTTGAAGCTAATAATTCTTTTTTAGATGTATCTGGACCAGAAGGTGGATTTAGATTTGCTAGAGGTTTGCAACTACACAAAACAGATGGAACTATCGTTTGGTTAGAACAAGTTGACACTACTTTGATAGACGAATATGGAGTTGAGAGATCTACAACAGATTCAAATTTTACGGGTGAGCCTAAGTATTGGGCAAATTGGGATTCTAACACATTAGTTGTTGCACCCACCCCGAACATAGCCTATACGGTCGAAATGTGGTACGATGAAAAACCTGAAAGAATAGGTAATGGTTCTGGCAGCACATCTACTACAACTTTTATATCTAACAATGCACCTGAAGTTTTACTATACGGTGTTTTGTCGGAAGCTTATTCATACTTGAAAAATACTCAAGATATGCAATTATACACGCAGAAGTTCCAGACTGCCTTACAGGCTTTTGCTAATGAGCAAATGGGACGTAAACGAAGAGACGAGTATGTTGATGGTGTTTTAAGAGTACCCTTACCATCAGCAGACCCAAAAGCCTAAGGAGGGCATAAAACATGGCAATAAATCAAGCAGTTTGTGCTTCATTTAAAAAAGAATTATTGGCGGGTGATCATGATATCGATAATGATACAATCAATCTCGCTCTTTACACAAGTTCTGCAACTTTAAATGGAAACACAACAGCATTCTCAGCAACCAACGAGGTTGGTAATTCAGGCACATATGCAAGTGGTGGTGCAACTTTAACAAGTCCAACCATTGGTTTAACAGCAACTAGCGCAACAGCTTCAACAGCTTTTGTAGATTTTGCAAACGTGAGTTTTACATCTGCAACTATTTCTGCTCAAGCAGCTTTGATCTATAATAGATCATCCGCTAATACAAATGCAGCAATAGCAGTGTTAGACTTCGGTAGTGTTAAGACATCAACAAACGGTACATTTACAATCGCATTTCCAACTAATGATGCTTCAAGTGCTATATTAAGATTATCTTAATATAAGGTAGCATTACCATGGCAGATGCTTGGGGTGAAAATAATTGGGGCGAAGGCGCATGGGGCCAACAAAGCTCAATTACAGTATCTGTTACTGGACTATCAACAACAACAGCTATAGGAACTGAGTCTGTTGTTGCCGATGCATTAGTAGCCGTTTCAACTTTATCTATGACCAGTGCGTTAGGCACTGCAACAGGTGAAGCTGAACACGTAATCTCACCTACAGGTGTTTCATTCGAAACACAACTTTCTGGAGCATTAGCTATTGAAGAAGGCGCGGGCGTTGTGCTTGGCAGTCTTTCTATGGCTTTTACTGCAGGTGATGAAACTGCTTCAGGATCAGTAGATGCAGGATGGGGTAGAGGAACATGGGGTTCTTTTGCTTGGAATGAGAATATAGAATTTATAACTAACGTAAGTGGCGTATCAATGTCTACTTCGTTGGGTACAACAACACAAGAGGTAGGAACAGGTGTTATAGTAACACCTACAGCTCTATCCATGACGGCTAGTGCAGGAACTTTAGAAGTTTCTGAGGCTACAGCTTTAGTAAATCCAACGGCACTAACAATTGGTGCCGCTTTATCAGGAGCAACTGTTTCGGGTGAAGGTAGTGTTGGAGTTATTGCACCTTCGGATCAACTTGATTTTGCAATTGGTACACCTGTTATTGATATTTTTACGCAAGTAGATCCTACGGCCGTTACAATGACAACGGCATTAGGGACCGCTGTTGCAGAAGCCGATGCTCTAGTCACTCTTGGTAGTTTAAGTATGACTTCAGCCTTGGGCACTGAAACTGTAGAGGTAGGCACAGGTGTTATTGTAAGCGTTTCCACAGTAGCTTTATCTTTTGCTACAGGCACTGAAACTGCAACTGGTGGTGCAATAGTTGACCTTACTGGAGTAAGTATGGCAACTGCTTTAGGAGCTCCTTTTAGCACCCCTTGGGCAAATGTAGTAACAGGCGCAAGTAATACATGGACAGAGGTAGATGCAGCATAAAAAAAGTGTTGCTAGGATAACAAAAAAGAATATATTTTAGAGAGGTAAAAACATGGCAAGTACGTTCACAAGCAGATATAAGTTAGAAAAGATGGAAACAGGGGCTAACGCCAATACCTGGGGTACAAGAACAAATAATAACTTAGACGTTGTTGATGCCTTTGGTGGTGGTTACATTGCAAAATCAGTTGCAGGTTCAGCCAACATAACATTATCAACAGGGGATGCCGACCCTACTACAGAGTCAGCTAACAGGGTCATTGAATTAACAGGAGCCTTAACAGGTGACATTGTTGTTTTTATACCCGCCGCTGAAAGTGAATATGTTTTTTTTAACAATACTTCAGGTTCACAAACTTTAACAATTGCAGCAACAGGACACACTGCTAATGGATTAGCCATTACACAAGGTGCATACTCACATGTTTATTGTGAAGGGTCTGCAAATTTTAAAATTTATAACGCAGTTGACAAATTAGGAACAACAGATTTCAAAGGTGCTACAACTTTTAGTGCAGGAGCCACTGTTGCTTCAGGCCAAGATTTAGGTGCAGGTGGTGGTAACATCACACTTAGAAGTAATGGACAAGTTCAAGCTACTTTATTTACAGGTAGTGGTGCAGGTTTAACAGGAGTTGAACCATTTGCATCAGGCACAAAAATGGTTTTCTATCAAGCATCTGCTCCAACAGGTTGGACACAAGATACAGCTTCAGCATTAAGTGATGCCGCTTTTCGTGTGACCACAGGAACTGGCGCAGGCACAGGTGGTTCTGATACTTTTCAAACAACTTTTGCAGCTAGTAGAAATACC
>JACLAA010000427.1_pt1 | contig 14897 bp, 9 predicted proteins | sample 8027891 | NCBI WGS metagenome assembly JACLAA01 (sample SAMN15724900, study PRJNA655200) | protist metagenome | isolation source: fluorescence activated cell sorting (FACS) single amplified genomes of... | place: Spain: Blaines Bay Microbial Observatory, Mediterranean Sea | collected 2016-01-19 | reverse complement strand
GAAAGGACAACAAGACAAACAGCAACAAGAACTAAATAAGAACGATAAAAATCTCGTCGCTTCGGGAAAAGACTACTCGCGTCTGTTAGAGGAAAAGCGAAACGAGCTCAGTAAGAAAAAGCCAGAAAAAGAAAAACGGAAAAGAGACGACATTGTCGAAGATGCCGACATATCCGTCGAACAGTCAACTTTGCACAAGACGTATAAAGAGGCTCTACAGAGAATGCGAGAAGAGAACGTTCGACAAAGTCGGGACCAGAAACAACCATCGATTAAGAGTAAAAGTACCGCTCTCAACGCTGTCACGGCGGCACAAGTCAAACTGCAAAAGAAGAATGTCGCTGCTGCTGCGGCTGCCGCCAAGGAAGCGAGTAGACAGCAGCACGTATTGGCACAACAACAAAAGCAACAGCATGCTTCTTTTCTTCCTCAAACGCAAGAGGAATTGAAAAATCTTTTGTTCCTTCAACAAATCCAATCGCAAGTTGCGCTTCAAACTCAGCCGCAAGTGAACATAAATGCGGCGTTGTTGCATTTACTCTTGGCGGGTGGCCAAGGTAGTATCCCTAGCATTGGTGGTATGGATCTTAATCAACCGATTCAGAATCTTCTCGCGCCAAACTTACTAAACATGTCCGCCGCGCACCTTTCGAACGGTAACGGTTTGCACGGCGGCGGCGGTGCCGGTATGTCTGGCGCCGACTTTGCGGTTCCACCAAGTCGCTCGTCGCAGAAGATGAATAACTCTTCATCGAAGAAGAAGGAAGAAGGTTCTCGAAAAGGAGCGGATCACTCGTCATCAATACTCATGCCTTCGGTCAACGCTACCGCGTTTAAGAAACGCATCCGCGTCGTGGTTGACGAACTCATGAAGAAAATTCGAAAGAAGATTGCTTTGAAACTCGCGCTCTCCGAGGCAGGCATCGAAAAAGAGTTGAACCTCCTCGAAAGTGGCAGCGAGTTGCACGCGTCGTTATGTTCCTTCTTTGAGCTCCATTGATGCTTTTTGCGACGAAAAAACGACGGACACACCCACTATGCATATTAATAGTAATAGAACTTAAACTTCTTCGAATTGCTTAATGAAGAATTTAATTGTACACAGAATTGAGTTTGTTGCGTTGAGAACTTTGCTGCTGCCAAATTTTAATAACAACAACAGCAGAGAGAATTTATTACGTATACCACTTACTCCTCCTCGTACTCCTTCTAAACGCGTCGTCGTCGAAGAGAAGAAGAAGAAGAGGAGCTTTTACTGCGTTTGTTGAAGAAGTCTGGTTTTGAGAAGACAAAAACCACTTCTCTTATTTATTTTGGTTGCACCATACTTTTTTGGGCTCGATTCTTCTGCAAAAACTCTTCATTTTATCTCCTCACAACAAAGGTTTTGTGAAGCGCAAAACTCTTCGTATTCGTATTCGTATTCGAGGACAGATACTACACTCTCTCGTAAGAAGAAGATAAAGAAGACATAACAACATAATAATAATGGGATTCTTCTTACCAATTTCCGGTTCTGTCTCCCAAGCGGTCGTCCATCCGAACGTCATTTTCAACGTCTGCGACTCGTACGTGCGCCGCAACGACAACGTGGAACGAGTGATCGGCACTTTATTAGGCCACTACGACGCGAAAACAAACAGATTGGAAGTGACGAATTCGTACGCGGTGCCACACAACGTGCAACAATCCACCGGGCAGGTTTTACTGGACGTGGAATTCCACCGCGCGATGATTGAGTTACACGCGAGAGTAAACCCGAAAGAGATTGTGATTGGATGGTATTCCACCGGGGACGGGATCGTCCCGGCGTCGAGTTTAATACACGAGTTTTACGCCAAAGAGATGGGCATGAACATCTCCGCGCCGTTGCATTTAACCTTCGACGTGGAGTTCAAGGATACGGATAATTTGGTCAGAGCTTGGGTCGGCAGGAGTTTAGATTTTGGCGTCAGTTCGCTCGCGCGAAGGCGAGAGTTGGAAAAGAAAGAAGCAGTAAAAAGCGGGAAAGAGGAAAAGAAAGAACAACATCAAAACGAAGACGAGGACGAGGACGACGAGGACGAGGACATGGGCATGTCTTCCGCGTGTTTCCAAGAAATCGCGTGCGTGACGAACTTCGAGCTCGCGGAACGCGTCGGCTTTGACACGTTGAGCGCAACGAAAACGGAAAAGAACGCGGACAACTCAAGCGCCGTGGAAGGTTTGAAGAAAACCGTGGAAAAGATTGAAAAGTTACTGGACGAGTGCAAAATACGCGCGGAAGAAAACGGAGGGGAGAGTTCTTCAATAGTCGTTGGAAATTCTAGAGTAGGTAGGCAAGTCGCCGAGGTTCTCCGAGCGACGCCGCAGTTGACAAACGACCAGTTCGCCCGAGTCTTTGGCGAAAGCGGCAGAGATTGCATGATGGTTTCGTACGTCGCCAACGTCGCGAAGGTTCAACTCCAATTGGCCGAGAAGTTGAACACCGCCAGCTTTTTGGTTTAATTTTTACCTCTTCTTCTCCTCACTGAGAAGATGTAAATAGTAGAGTTTAATATAAATTTAGCACAGAACGTATGAAGACTAATTTAAGTTGCGTATAAAGTTCTCTCCTCCGACCATCTTCACGAGTCGCTTTTCTGGCCCGCCCTACTCAACAAGACAAACAACAACAACAACAACAACAACAAGAAAAAGAAAAAAGGAACAAAAGAGACGTCATAATCGCACCCAAAAAAAAAAACTCTCCCCTCCTTTGCTCTCTCTCTCTCATCTCTCTTTTGCAAAATGGGGAACGCCCAAAGCCAAGAAGGAGGAGAGAATAACGGAGGAGGAGGACAAGGGCAATCATCACAACTCCACATCTCTCCGAGAGACTCTTTGGAGGATAAGATGGAATCTTTAGTCATCGTCCCAGACGTGATTGTGACTCGAGAGGAGTTGATGAGATATACTGGGGGAGGGACTAATCATTCTCAGGAAAAGAGGATATATTTGTGCTGTAAAGATATCGTCTACGACGTGACCGCGGCGAAAGATTTCTACGGACCGGAAGGACCGTACGCGAATTTTGCGGGGAGAGACGCCTCGAGAGCGTTAGCGCTGATGTCTTTGAAAATCGAGGACGTGGAGAATACGGATTTGTCGGATTTGGATGACGAACAGCTCTCAGTGCTCAACGATTGGGAGCGAAAGTTCAAGTCGAAGTATAAAATCGTCGGGAGGTACCAGGCGTAGGCTTTTGGAAGAAATAAATAGAAAGAGAATATAGGAGGATTAAGAAGCGCGGCATCGTATACACCACACTACACCGAGAGAGAGGGAGAGAGTTATTTGTAATTGTATAAAGTTCAATTTTTACCATTTCAAAGACGCAAACGCTTTCGTCACGTCTTGTTTTTGTCTCGTCCCATCTTTATTATGCTGCTGCTGCTGCTGCGCGTCTAATTCCGCTAAAGCTTGTAAACCTGGTCCGGTCATTGGAGCTTTTGGCGCGTCGTAGTTTGTCCTCGCCGTCGTCGTCGTCGCTGCCGCTGTCGTCGTACCTGCCATGGACGAAAAGAACGCGTCGTTCGTATCGCTCGCGGCATCGACCATGAACAGCGAAGCGTCTAATCCTCCCGACTGAAAGGTAGAAGAAGGAGGAGGAGCAGGAGGAGGAGTCGTGGTGGTCTCACTAGTAGTTCCGAAGAACGAGGCGTCCACTTCGTCCAATTGCTTCAAAATCTCGCCCGCAGATTTTTTCACCGTATCTTTCACGCCTTTGATTTCCATCGTCTTGCGAAGGGTCAACTTTACGTTTTCATCCTCTTTCAATGCGTGCGCTAAAACGGAGTCTCGTCGAAATAACGCTTTAGACACACAACCCAGCGCTTTTTTCGCGCACTTCCATCCAGATTGCGCTTCCATGAGCTCAGCGTCGTACCCGAAGGCTATTTTATCAAGCAGCGCTTGCACGATTAAAGATGCTTCTAATCCTTTCCTGTCGATGTGTTCAAAGAGTTGCGCGAGTTCGGCTTCGTCGGGGACGAGCTTTACTCCGGCAACGCCACACAACGAGTCGACTCGTTTTTGTTCCTCGGATCCATCCAACGGTATTAACGTTGGCATTGCTGATGGTGGCGGTGGTGATTGTACCATAGCTCTCGTAGGACCCGTACCTTTGAGCACCCACTCCGACGCTTTCTGCCGCCGCTTCACTTCTGAATCGGATTGTTGTTCTCCTTGGCGCGCACTACCGCTATTACTAAAATTCGTCGCCATCCCGAGCAAATCCGCCAGAGGATCTGAAGACAACGGTGTTGGTGTCATCGTTGTTTGCTCTGCTTTTCTTTCTGGTTTTACTTTTGCTATTTCTTCCTCTTCCTCCGGTTTCCCCCACGGTCCGCTCGCGGTCGTTCCACTTCTTCCTCCTCCTCCTCCTCCTTCAACTCCTCGCATGGCATCCGCCAACGATCCACCGGTCATCTCAGACTTTTCGTACGTTTCGTCCACTTTCGTTCGATGTTTTTCTTTCTCCTTTGCGATTTCGTTCACTTGCGCTCCGATTTTCTCCGCCACGTTCATCGCCGTTCCGCCCGCCGCGCGAAGTAAACCGGACGCGACTTCGAGACCGGTGAGCGAGGCTTGTTGCGAGTGTTGTTGCGAGTGTTGTCCGGATATTCCGACAATTTTCGTGGAATCACTCCCTCTGTTACTACTCTCGCTACCAATCGCGCTCCCGCTCGTTTTCGCGATGGTGCCGAACAGACACTCCGTGGTGTCCTTCGCGTGTTCGAACGTTTTCTTACCAAAGTTCTCCCCGTTATCGACGACGATGTCTCCTAAAATCTTTGCCGCGCGTTTGCTCAGACACAACTTCATCTCCTCCGGTCCTTCTCTCGCTAAAATCGACGCCAGCTTCAACGCTTTCACTCGAACGTTTTGAGAATCGTGTTTGATTCGTCTCGTCACGTGTTCCGCGCAGTCGTCGATTAAATCTTTCTTAATCGAAAAGCAATCCTCTCTCGCGAACTGCAACATGCCGTGAATGTTTGAAGAGGTGATATCGTCCACGCATAATTGGTCCACGGACGCGTGCAGACGCATTTTGTGCACGATGTCCATCTCTTCTTAACAAAGAAGCGCGTCAAACTTGTGTCGTAACGATTTTTTAACGACGATGATGAGAGAGAAAAAAGGGTGCCTTTCTCAAAATACGCACACGTAGTACAAATACTACACCAGTACATCATCGAGGGGCTTTTACACGACTACTATACATAGAAGAAGTCTGAACTACTTTTACTACGCTAAAACGACTCTCTCTCTAAGTCTCTCTCTAACAACCTAAACGACTCCAGTGGCTCATTTTCTTCACGACTTTCCTGTTCTCTTCCACGGTATCTTTCGCGTTTTGCATCTGCGCCGAGGTTCTTTGCAACGTTTCTCGTTGGCGTCGCAGGTTTTCTAAAGTGTCTCTCCCAGCATGTTCAGCGCGTTCGGCTTGTTTTAAACTGTCTTCTAAAGCGATGGCGGAACGGTTGGCGGCGAGGGTGGAGTTTCGAGCGGCGTTGATGTCGTAACGAGTGTTGTCGGTATTTCTGTTGTTATTGTTGTCGTTGTTGTTTGGAAGCGATGATGTCATCGTCGTTACTGTTGGTGTTATCGTAGCGAACAACGCTTTCCTCCGCGCGTCGTCGTCGTCTTCTTTTTCCTCTTCGTTTTTCTCGTCGAAATCTCCTTCGAACACGCTATGCTCGCCGGTATTATTATTCGTCGTCGCGTTCTCGTACCCGTACCTTCGCAAGCGTCGAATCTCCTCCTCTTCTCGCCGTTCTCTTTGCCTCTGCGCGTCGCTATATCTTTCTTCATTTTTAGTCGTAGTCGTCGTGGTAGTAGCAGCAGTCGTCGCGGCGAATTTCTTCACCGCCGTCTTGGTCTTCGTCGCCACCGAGTCCATCTTCTTCTTCGCCTTTTCTAAATACATCTTCGCCGACTTCTTCCAATACACAAACTGGTCTGTTTCTTCGTTCAACGTCTCTCTGACGATGTCCTTTCGCTCTTTTCTCGACGCGTCTTTTTGCGGTTCCGGGATTAACGGTGGTATTCTTCTTTTCTCGTCGTCGCATTTGAAACTCGCAAAGTGTTTCCTCACCTCCTCCAACTCTCTTTGTATCGTTCTCGTTTCTGTTTTAAACACGAGGACGATTTTGGTCTCGTTCTTGTTGTTCTTGTTGTTGTTGTTGTTGTTGTTGTTTGCGAATACTAAAACTTTCCTCTCGATTTCTGCGACCGTCGCAGAGCACTCCTCGATTGTTCGCTCTAAACTCTCTGTCATCACCGCATCTCTATTCTTCTTCTCGTTGCGACCGTCGTCGTTTACGTCCTCGTTCTTGTTCTCATTCTTGTTCTCGTTCCCGTTGTTTCCGTGAGTAAAAAATCCAATCCGCGCTTCCGCGACCGTCCTTCTCGACTGCTCTAACAAAGAGTGACACTTGGAGAGCAACAAAGAAATCTCTTTTTTTCGTTGTTCTTTCTCTTCTTCTTCTTCTTCTTCTTTCATGATGACGATGATGACGTCGATTATTCCTCGCCTATGTGTGCGCGCACGAAAAGAAGTTTTGTGCTGGGAAATCCACACTGTTACTCAACACATTAACTTTAGATATGTTTACTACTCTCACCAGTTACTCTTCGAATAACACCGCCGCTGCTACGACTACTCCTGCGACTCGTCGTACGACTCGACGAGGAGGACTTCAGAGCTGCGCTTTTAAGAGGAGGAGCAGAAGTGTCGTTGTTTCATCGTCATCAACGGGTTCATCAGCGGGGGGTGACGTCGAAAGTGTTCAGAATGCAACGAAGAAAACGTGCATAATAACCGGCGCGAATACCGGCATCGGGTACGAAACGACGCTGGCGATGTTACAAAAAGACTACAAAGTCATCTGCGCGGTTCGAAATAAAGAGAAAATGGAAAAAGCGAGAGAGAGTTTAGCACAAACGCTCGGTGTTAATAGTGGATTAGTAGATATAGAAATCGGAGAGTTGGATTTGAACGACCAGAACTCCATCGAAGCGTTCGCGAAGAAGTTTATGGATTCAGAAAACGGCTTGGATGTTTTAATCAACAACGCGGGCGTTATGGCCACGCCAGAGATGAAGACCAAAGATGGGTTTGAATATCAAATCGGCGTAAATCATCTCGGGCATTTTAAACTCACGAACATGGTGTTGCCGAAACTGTTGGAGAGTCAGCGAGACGCGAGAATAGTCAACGTGTCGAGCGAAGCGCACAGATTTGGCAAGCTGGAGAAGAACGATTTGTTTTACGAGAAAGCGGGGAGTTACAACAACTGGAAATCGTACGGGCAGTCGAAATTAGCGAATATTTTATTCGCGAACGAGTTGCAGAGGAAATTAGAACGAGAGAAGGACTGTGATTACGTCTCGGTTAATTCTTTGCATCCCGGAGCGGTGGATACAGAATTGGGAAGATACCTCTACGACATGGACAAAAAACCGCAATGGTACGAAGAAATCATCTTCAACATCATACGCCAAACGATGAAAACGCCCGCTCAAGGTGCGGAAACCTCGGTCTATCTCGCCTCCGATCCGACCGCTAAACAATATCGCGGCAAATATTTCGATAACTGCAAAGAGAAAGTCTCGACAAACGCCGCGAGAAACGAAGAAGACGCCAAGTGGTTGTGGCAAAGAAGCGCCGAGTTAACCGGCGTCGATTTCTTTTGAATCCTCGTTTTCTCTTCGCGCAGGTACACGTACCACACATAGGTTTCTAGTCGTTTCTATTGTAGAGTTTAATTTTTAACCACCCTCTCATCATGTGCGTGTATTGATGATTGTTCGTTCCGAGACACTCGCATTACGTTTCATTCAACACGACAAGACACTCCACAAATCATCACTCGAAAGAGAAGAACACAGAAGAGTACACACACACACAAACACACAATCTTAAAAAGAATAAGAATAGTTTGAACGCAACAACAACAATAACGTTTCGGAAAAAAAGATGCGATTAACCGTGTGCAATCAAACGAACGAATCCAACATCGCGCAAATAGAGATAGATTCGAACGCGCCTTTGGTGAATTTGCAAGCCATGATTGCCATCGAGTTGAACATTTCCGAAGAGAAACAAATATTGATGCACAACGGGAAAGTGTTAATTGGAGACGACGGCATTGTTGAGACGAACGCAGAGACGAGCACGATCGCATCTAAAGGGTTACAAAACGACGATATGATTTTAGTCACGGAGAAGCAGCAAAGACAACAACAACCGATGATGAGTATGGGTGGTGATGGAGTCGGTCAACAACCTTCATCGCGAGGAGGCGTTCCTCAAACTCCGGAAGAGCTAGAAAAGCAGTCGAGAGAAATGATGGCTGATTTGAAACGACAAATGGAATACGGGGACTCGTCGTTACCTCCAGAGCTGGTAACAATTCTCAGAGAGGACGACGTGAAGGCGTTTACGGAATACGTGATGAAAGCGAACACGCGAACACGCGAATCGAAGAGGAAAGAAGCGGAGATGTACGCGAGACTGGAAAGAGACCCGTTCGACGTTGAGGCGCAAAAAGAAATAGAACGAATTTTAAAACAAAAGCGGAACGACGATATGTACGAGCAAGCGATGGAAGATACGCCAGAGCTGATTTGGGGAAGTGTAACTATGTTATATTGCAACATGGAGTTGAACGGACACAAAATGAAGGTGTTCATCGATAGCGGAGCGCAGATGTCCATCATGGGTTTAGACTGCGCAAGACAGTGTAACTTAGAAAAGGATATTGACGAACGCTTTAAAGGTATCGCACAAGGCGTGGGGACGCAGAAAATCGTCGGAAGAGTGCTTCAAGCGCAAATTAAGGTCGGTAGTGCGTTTTTAGCGTGTTCTCTTTCCGTGTTAGAGGGACAAAAGATGGAGTTTATTTTTGGTTTGGACATGTTAAAGAGACATCAGTGCGTGATTGATTTGAAGAAGAACGTTCTGAAGATTGGCACAACTGGTGAGGAGATTCCGTTTTTAGGCGAAGGGGACATTCCGAAGCAACATGAAGATCAAGAAAACCTGAAACAACAAGACGCGACGATGAACGCCACCGACGAGAACAAGAATAAGAACGACACCACGAAAGTTGTAGCACCACCACTAGATGACGTCGCCGCTGAAGTGAGCGGAGTGCACGAACGACCGTCGCGTCCGGCAACGACAGAAATTTCCGGCGTCGTCTCTCCCCCAATCGCCGGCGGTGGTTTAGGAGGAGGTGGAGGAGAAGGAGGAGGAGGAGGAAGAAGCGCCTTTCCGGAAGCCGTGGTCGCCAATTTAATGCAGCTTGGATTCTCTCGCGAACGAGTCGTCCAGGCTTTAGAAGCGACCGGGGGGAACGCGGAAACCGCTGCCAGCTTATTGTTTAGCGATTGATTTGTTGATGTGTGCATCGTGTGCACGTGTGCAGCAAATACCTATACCAGTCGCGGTACTTACCTAGAATTTTTGAATATGAGAAAAACACAAACCTCTGCGTTTTCATCACTTTTGCATAAAAATTTTTATTCGTTTTTTTTTTTGAAAAAAGGGGGGGTCAGTTGCCACGTGGAATGATGATGAAATCTCTTCATTCAAATTCTCAATTCTGTTGTAAACATGTGGGCTTCTCTTACATCTTCGCAAAAGGTATTATCGCTCGAGACACTTTGCCAAAAGCGAAGGAGTAGTTTTTAGTTCATTCATTTTTATTCTTTCTGTCGTTGTCGTTCACGTTTCGTTGTTGTTTCAAAGTAAAGAAAGTGAATTGTAGAATTGGTGTAAATTCGACAATTATGGAATAAATGACAATTCAAATATAAATTACCGGTGCTCTCATTCAATTCAACTCGTCAACGTACACAACAAACAGGTCATCCTCGTTTCCAACTTGATGGGGTTATACTACGCCGTCATGCTTTTGGGCGACAAAATCGGTTTACCGATCGAAAGTTTCGGCGCTAAGTTCTACGGATTGAAAAAAGCGTCCGTCGTCCAAGCGTCTGGAGCGTCGTGGACTGGTGTGTTTTTGTGCACCATCCTCGCGGATGCGTTTTACGTCTGCTTCAAGTGCTCTGAAGGCGCGAGATTGAGATACTGCAACGTGGGCTTAATCATGGCGTGCCAACGATTGACTTTGCAAATCGCGCACTCTACTCAGTCTATTCGAACCGTCGCCATTCCGGTGGTTGCCAAAGAATACACGGCTGGCATCGTCGCCTCCTTCGTGTTCATCGGTTTGTTTTCGTCCGTCAGCTCAACCTCTCGCTTGCCGGCGGGCTCGGTTTGGTACAAACCGGCGACGACCACGGCGAAGTGTCTCTTCGGGATGACTCTCGGATGCCTTGCGTTTTTCCTTCAAATGATCACGACTGACTTTTTGGCGGCCGTATCGAATGTGAAAGGGAAGAGAACCGCCGTCGAATACGCGCAACTGGACTGGTGCGCCGTCATGTTGATGGGTCTCATCCTCGGTTTGCTTTTCGCTCAAATGTACTTGACTGAGAACGAGCAAATTGGTTTCGCCAAGGTTCGCGTCGGGGCTATCTTGTCCATGATGTATTTGGCGTACACCGAGAAAGCCATCACGCCGTGCAAAAACTACAAAGAAAGCATGCGAATGATGGGCGCCATCCTCGCCTTGGCGGTTTACGCCGCGCACGGCAAAGACATCATGAAAAAGTTGAAGCGGGCGTAAAGAAACAACAACAGATTCATTACTGATCAATCTATCGTCACCTTTCGTTGTTGTATTTTACGATGATGATGGTGATGATGATGTGGACTATACTTTTATACACTACTATTTAAAACCAAACAAATGAAAAAAAAAGAATAAATCCGGGAACGCTTTTGTGTGATTTGCGATTGCCGTCTAAATTGTTATACAAATATTATATCTATTATATCTATTTACTACTACGCGTACCAAGCTTTCCCTGCGTTCGCATCGTAAAACGCTTTCGCGGTTGTTTTCTTCACGAAATCGCCGATCAGAGTGTTCACGCCAGCTTCTCGAATCCGCACCTCTGCGTACTCTCCTTTCTTACTTTCTTCGTTGTTCATGAATACGACGCGTTTCCCGTTATCTGCCCTTCCCGTTGCTTTTGCATCGTCACGTTTACTCGTTCCTTCGACTAAAACCAAGTGCGTCTTCCCGATTTCGCCCTTTGCTTTCTCTTTGGCCGCTTCGCGGAACGTTTCGATGACTTCTGCTAATCGTCTCTGTTTTACTTCTTCGGGCACGTCGTCGGTTAATTTTTTCGACGCTGCCGTTTTCTCTCGCAAAGAATACGCGAACGTAAACGCCTGTTCGTATTGCACTCGCTTTAAAAGTGAAATGGTGTCTTTGTGTTCCTCTTCAGTTTCTCCACAAAAACCAGAGATGAAATCGGAACTAAACGCGACGTCTGGTATGATAGCTTTCGCCTTGTCGATTAAATTCATGTAGGCTTCGCGCGAGTATCCTCGATTCATTCGTTCGAGCGCAGACGTCGATCCAGACTGCGCCGGCATATGTAACAACTTTGAAGCGTTTGGTGTATCGGAAATCGTTTGGAGCAGATTATCCGGAAAATCCTTGGGATGCGGCGATGTAAATCGGACGCGTAATTCCGGCGAGATGGCGCACACGTCTTTCAACAATTTAGCGAAATCGTACTCATGATTCCTACTCGGCACGTACACGCTCTTGAATCCTTCGGCGTATACTTTGTTCGACGTCGTCGTTATTGCGGTGTTCGAAGACGACGACTCTTCCTCTGCGGCTGCGGCGTGCGTTTTATCCGAATAACTGTTTACGTTTTGTCCGAGCAAAACAATCTCGCGCGCATTTTCCTCGTAAAATCTTTTCTTCGCTTCCTCTAATATCGACGCCGAATCCCGCGAACGCTCTCTCCCGCGCGTGAACGGAACGATACAAAACGCGCACATATTATCGCAGCCTCTTTGTATGGTTACGAACGCGGACGTGCTCATATCTTCCACTCGACCTCTTCGCATGGGGAAAATCTCCGAATACGTTTCCGTCGTCGATAACTCGACGTTCATCGTCTCCGTAATCTTCGGCTCGAATCTTTTTTCATTCTTCTCCTCATTCTCATCATCCTCTTTCTTCTCCTTCTTCTTCTCTTTCTCACCAATACTATTACTACTACTGTTATTCGATATCGCGTTTTCAATCAATCTCGGCAAGTCTCGATAACTGTCCGGTCCAGCCACGATGTCCGCCAACCGAACACCCTTCGAGTCTTTCTTCAACAAGTCACCTTTGATGCGTTCGCCCATGCATCCCAACACCCCGATGACTGCCTTCTTCTTCTTTTGATGAGTACTAAAACTACTCTTCTTCGTAGTATTAGAGCGAAACTGTCTTAGTCTCGTTTTCACTCGTTCCTCCGCTTTGTCTCGTATCGCGCACGTGTTCACCAAAATCACTTCCGGAGGAGATGTCATCGAAATCATTTTCTCTTTGCTCTCTATGATCTCGTACCCGTTCGCGGTTAACACGGCGGCGATGACTTCGCTGTCCGCGGCGTTCATTTGGCACCCGTACGTTTCTATGTACGCCGTTCTTCTCTCGTTCTTCTCCGGAAAGAATGTGTCATCATCGTGTTGTTCCGGTTTTTGCTCTTCCTTGAAAAGTTGTCGTCGCTCTCTCGTTGAAGACGACGCGAACGAAAAAGAAGAAGAAGAAGAAGCGTTTCGCAACAAACACGACAGCCCCAAAGCTCTTCTTTGTCCTCGTCTGATACACGACGACAACATCAATCTTTTCTTTCTTTTTCTTTGAGGGAAAATCTTTTTCTTCTTCTCGTCTGTTGCTTCTTCACTTTTTTCTTAGAAACGAACAACGAACTACTACTATGGTGGATATTAACTCCTTTTTGCAACCGAGGATGAAGACAGAGACAGAGTGAGAGAGACGATGATGAAGACGTTGAAAATGATGATGAGGAAGCAGCAACAGAAATTTCTCCCTTCTTCTTTATCTTCTTTGAAAAGAAGAAGAGGAAACGAATTGTGTTTGAGTTCCACTTCCTCTCCGAGCTTTAATGTGTTCGATACCGTGAAAGGGTTCTTCGGAGTAAAAAGTAATAACAAAATGGAGCTTCCACCGGAAACGTTCACTCTGCGAGAGCTCGTTCAGATGTTCTCGAAAGCGGAAGAGGAAGGCACGAACGTCGCTTCTGATGTGAGTTCCGGCTTTAATAAAATCGGTCTGAGTTCGAAACAGTTGGAAAAAATTTGCACCAAACTCACGGAAAAAGAGTTGACGGATCCAACGTCCATCGGGAAGAGGCAAACGAGACTGAACGAGGTCGCGAGATTATGCGAGGACGATGAAATTACCGCGGATAAGGTGAAACGAGTGATATTAGCGCACGCGACGACGAAGTTGATGTTTGGGAAGATTCGGAAAGCAGTTCTAGAGAAAGGCGCGAGCTTACCCAAATCCGTCGCAGACTTTGAGAACATCGTGCGAGATTTACAAAAAAGCGGAGACATGAAACAAGAGGCTAGGAATTTGAAAGGCGCGTATTCGAATAACGCGCCGTGTCCGTGTAACAGTGGGAAACGGTTTAAAAGATGTTGCGGATCTTAGATTTTTTTTTGCGTTCGAACGACGACGACGAACAATGTAAATTTTCTAATACTAAGTAATACTAAATACTAATACTATGTACCTGTACCGTGGTACCTAGGAGGAACTAGGAAACAAACACCGACGATGCAATTAATACGTCCACTGTCCATCCAAAAACCTCTTCTCGAACGCGCTGCCTTTAACCACGCAAAACAAAGTTGGGTGACCGCTGACGACGTAATCTTTCTCTTTCAAGACGTCCGCGAGCGTCCAGTTTTCGCTTTTCAACTGGACGAATTTTCTATCTCTCGGATCCGTTCTGTGCGCTTCCAAGTTCAGCTCTAATTCGCTTTGCATCATCGTTTCTTTCACGTCGCCACCGGCGTATTCGGCAATTTTCATCGCCAGCGCTTCCTCTTCGTATGGTTTCACCGCGTTCGTTTCGTAATATAACCCGACTGAATTTCTGTCGTATTTATTCTTTTCGTCCCACGGTAACGGAGGCCCGTTCGGATCGAACAGGACGTCCAAGTGCGCTTTAAAGCTATCGTTCTCTCTGAACTGCTGAATGACGTCGGTTTGATCGAATTCTGGGTACACGATCAACGTGAAAAACGCAAACACGTTCGCCTGTTCGTCGTACTCTGGTAACCTTTGCCCGGTGTGTAATCTCGGCGGCCCCCACTTGATTTTCTTCGTCCGCGTCAACGTTTTCGCCAAAACCTCCGAGCCTCGATTAATCTCTAACCTCTTCTCTTTTTCCTCCTTTTCCATCTCGTATCGTTTTTTAGCTACTTTCTTCAACGATTTCAATTCCGGAGCGTCTTTTTCCACCTCTAAGCCTCTCTTGCAAAACTTCAAACATTGCTCGTAATCGAACAAATTTTTACACGCCGTCGCCGCTCGAAAATACGCCTTGATGTTCCTCTCGTCGAGCTCTAAACATTTCTCCGCGTCTTCGATGCACCGTTTGTTGTTTCCTAAATTCAACGCCGCGAACGCTCTGTTGTTATATAATTGCGAGAGAATCGTTTGAATCTCTTTCCTCTCTCGTTCTTTCTCTTCTTCTTTGTCTTCTTCTTTGTCTTCTTTCAATTCTTCTTTGTCTTCTTCAATTTTGTTTTCCACCAAAAGCCGCCCTCCTTGTTTTAAAGCGTCCTCGCACAAGGCAATCCCGAGCGTGTATTCCTCCACCGCTTTCCTCGCGTACATCTTCTGCATCTTATATTTCAACTGCGCGTTCCCTTTCTGCTTTTGCATCTCCGCTTTTTCTTTTATTGTCAAATC
>JACLAA010003760.1_pt1 | contig 14906 bp, 15 predicted proteins | sample 8027891 | NCBI WGS metagenome assembly JACLAA01 (sample SAMN15724900, study PRJNA655200) | protist metagenome | isolation source: fluorescence activated cell sorting (FACS) single amplified genomes of... | place: Spain: Blaines Bay Microbial Observatory, Mediterranean Sea | collected 2016-01-19 | reverse complement strand
CAAAATAAAGTCAACGAGTCAACGAAATCAACGAGTCAACGATATAGGGCAAGTGGGTGGTCTATTAATTCAAGAACGGTAGTTGGTTTGCCATATAATTGATGGCATAAGAATTTATCTTCGTTCGTTCACTCCGCATTTATTAATGTCGTTTTCGTTCGTTTTCGTACTCGTAAAATACGCATCAAAAAACAAATAAATATATCCTTCGATCGTATCTATATCCATAACCATATATATTCGATCCATAATAAGGTTTCGTTCGAAATAAAAATAGACTTTATTACCTTCATTCGTGCTTTGTCATCATATTTACCTTGGTAATATTTAATATTACGTCCCGTTGAGACATACATCAGTAGCAGTAGTGTTTTTGTAATATATTTAAATACAGATAATTTAGACTAGCAATGTAGGGTTTAGGTTGTAGTAGTAGTGTTCCTTTCTTGTAATTGCTTGACTATTTTATTAGACAATGGATTTTTTTTATTAGACAATGGATTTTATTAGACAATAGAAAACGCACGGTTGAGAATTTGTACGGGCTTTTTTTTTTAGGAGGCGTGGCGCGCTTCCGAAAATGTTGAGGGGGTGGCCGACGTGCCGCTTCGCGGCTGTTCAAACTCGAAACCCTGAAAACCCAACCCCAACCCCCTAAAGACACGGCGCGGACCCTAATGATACAGCGCGCCGCTTGTTACTCGCGCGTCAGCGGCTCCCGCGCGCATCTTGCTCAGGTGAAAAACCGCTCCAGTCAGCGCGCGGCACGCTTCAGGATTTATAAGGGTACATTAATTAACTCAAGGATGACCATTCCCGCCCCTGGGGACACAAAAAAAAAATTCTCAACACATACAGCCGGTATAAGCAAGTATCATAGTAATATCATACGAAGGTAACTTTTAACTTTTGATGATGAATTTGTGGGCGGGGCGAAGTCGGCGATTGGAAGCGAAACCTAACCCACACCCTCAAAACCATTTGGGGGTTGGGTGGTTTGCAAACGAAACCACAGGAGACAAAATTTTATCCCAACATGGCCACAACGTTGGATACGTCATCAATCCGATTGTTAAACCCTGTCAAGCATGGTTCGACTGCGCGCAGAGTTTGCTGCACGGCCGTCAAAGCTTCAAACTCGCGGTTCTTGCGGAAGCACATTTTAGAGCTTGCGCCATACACGCCAATAGTCCCCTTCGACGTTCTTTCCGGTAAGTCGGATGACCGCAAATGATTGAATATCTTGTCATTTTCCATCGACGTGAACTGAGAGCGTTTCATATAAAATGTACAGAGCGACTAGGCCGTCCCACGGAGGAGATCATAAAACTAGATGCGAACGAGAATCCCTACGGGCCACCCCCAGGTGACATACCACAAATCCATGTGTCACTGGGCGTTCTGGTTATGTTACATTAATCTTATTGCACTTGTAGAGGTTGGCGACGCATTGTCGTCTCTCCAGTTCCCTCATATATACCCTGACCCAGAGTCTAGGGCACTGAGAAGAATGCTGGTATGCGCAGTCCTATATTTAGTATCTTCCCTGCTCACCGGTTTCAAAGGCAGATGATTGTGGAGTGCCAATGGATAACTTATTGGTAGGATGCGGAGCCGATGAGGTAAATGGCGGTTGCAAGAGAAACTCCTCATCTTCACACGGCTTGATTCGCTTTGCTCCCTAGTTGATCGACTTGTTGATGCGCGTTGTCCTCGATCCAAACGATGTTATCATTAATACTCCCCCAACGTTCGGCATGTATGCGTTTGATTGTGCTGTGAATGGTGCGCACCCTTTCTGCCATGCGCAATTATCTGCGAGAAACATTTATTGCAGTTTGTTGAAATATCGGTACAGGTGGCAGGTGTATTGATGTCCCGAGGCTTGATAGTCCCTCCTTTGCCATTGACATAGAGGGGATTGAACGAGCCGTTCAGGAAAACAACCCAAAAATTGTCTTCTTGACCTCGCCGAACAACCCTGATGGAAGTTTACTACCTTCGTCGGCGCTGGATAGGCTTTTGAACCTGCCAGTTCTCGTCGTACTTGATGAAGCTTACATTGAGTTTAGCAACCCAGGCACAAGCAGAATAGGGGACGTACTCAAGCACGACAACCTCATAGTATTGCGCACTTTCAGTAAGCGAGCGGCTCTTGCAGGTACAAAACAAGAATTTCATAGGTTAATGCTCGCTGTGATTTACTGCTTCATAATCCAGGCCTGAGAATCGGTTATGGTGCATTTCCAAAAGGAGTCATAGAGTACCTCTGGCGTGCTAAGCAACCGTACAATGTGTCTGTTGCCGCTGAGCTGGCTGCCTGTGCAGCTCTGAGCAACCCAGGATATTTGAAGGTAACTTAGTAGTTTAGCCGTCCTTTTCCGGTGATGTTTCGGAATCTTAGATGGTCAACCTCTTTTCCCCACCAGACGGTCAAGGATTTGCTCATAAAAGAGCGAGAGCGGCTGTTTGGAGTTCTACTAGAGTGCTCTTTCCTCACACCATATCCTTCTGCAGCGAACTTTATACTCTGTCGGTCGGTTCAAGTGTTTACTCTGATTCGATTCATGCGGACTTCTTTTCCTTCACATCGCAGGGTCGAAGGACGAGATGCGTTTGAACTTAAAGAAATCCTTGCTGCTGAAGGAATAATGGTGAGACATTACATGTCCCCGGCGAGTATATCTGGTTGCATTCGTGTGTCAGTGGGAAAGCCAGAACACACTGATGCACTGCGTCAAGTTTTATCGAAAATCTGATCTGTGCAGTTGTTCTGCATGTGTCGGGTGTTCTTTTAGCGTTTCTACAGAGCAGTGTTGAATGATCTTCTAAAATTTTATATCAAGATATAAAGGTGCATGTGTATGCTTCGCAATACGATGCTCACTCAAATAATTATCACCTTCAGTGGAAAGGAACCACGTATGAAATTGAAATACTCCCTTCCTACATGGTATAATCTTCGTCGTCTGTCGAAAAATCATCGATGCAATCGTCATTAACTTGCATTCCTGGAAACCAAATTAAAGTTTAAAATGCGATTGTTTGTCAAGTACATCTGCTCATGTTGAGGTGCCTGGGAAAAAGGTTGAACAAACCTTCAGCAGCAATATTTCTCAGAATAACGCTGACGGCAAAGCAATCAAAGTGTATGCCAAAGTCATTCCAGAGAAGAGCGGAATCAAGTTCGGTACCCATGAACATAACTTGTTGCAAGTGTTCTGCAAATCCTTTTGTTCTGCGCTTGATGAAATCTCCTGGAAGCTTTATACATATTTTTTCGATCGTTCCTAACACCGTTTCACATTCCATCACTTTCACTGCCAAGGCGTCGATGCGCGTTGTGCAGGTGAAACTAGGAGCATTGAGATACACGCTCCAGCGATGGGTCTGTAGACGAGGGGCAATGCTAATAATTTGCATGACGCTAACTTAAGCGTTCGTATATCGTTTCTGTCACGTTTGAACTTCTTCTGTTCTGAACGCGTGCAACTGCACAAGTTGTTCGTCCTGTAAAAACGCTTCGATCGAATCAGAACGAGATCTGATTGGCTCACAGGCAAGGTCAAAATGGGAGGAGTCGTACACGTTGCGCCATATGGGATAAAAGCGACCCTGGTTATTTGGCGCGTAGCACGTTTCTGTATTTGCAACCGACCGATGATCGTATGGAACTCCTCTGCCGACCGAAAAATCAACGATACAGGGAAATTGGTCTGTTTGAATCATGATTCCAGTAGAAATCGGCTATGCCGAAATAGTGTTTCGTATCATAAATATGGAGGTATATAAGAGTATATGTTAAAATAAGTGTTTCGCACGAAGGAGAGACCATACGCTCATCAGGTCCAGCTGGTTTCCTTGAGGTAAAAGTTACGAAGGGAAAAAGGGTCGATTTCGTCTCGGACCCGCGGCGGGTCGTTCCCCGGTCACATTTCCTGCTGACAAGTAAGACCAGGAAATGTAACATTTCCTGTGACAAGAACTCAAACGCCATGGTGAGTAAGTCCCTCAGTGAGAGTTGCGCGTGTAACCTCCGTCCTGAGACGTGGCGCCATCTGCGCGGCTTAGCAAACGTCTGATGTTTGCTCCGAGCCCCCAATTCTACGCACCTCCTCCAGTGGCACTTTGAGTGCCCATAGCGCGGTAATCTTGACGATGAGCGACATCGTTTCACTGCTTTGCCTGGTTCCATATGGCAGACGAATAAGTCTCTCACCGAGGTCTTCTTGAGATGCTCGCTAGCTTCGCCGGTAGTGACCCACCCCTGCACCTGATGATTGGTATCACGGATGGAGACTTTTGCACTGAGTGAGGGGAAGGCCAACCCGTGTTGACGCGCACCTCCCGACCGTGGATGAGAGTTTCAGGACGTGCTGTCACTGAAGAACCTACTCGATGTATCGTATAGAAGCCGATGACGCCATACCATGATACCACTCTCTGTCAATATTCGGTGGCACGCGGTGTCGCCGTGCGCGCAAAGCTGGTCCATGTCCAACTCATTCCAACCACCTCGTTTTTCGATCTCGGAATCATGACAAGCCTCAACGTAGGATCAAACTGTGTGCCTGTGCTAGCCAAGTGCGAGAATCGGGACAATACAACGCCCACAGTTAGATGGTGACAAATCCGCCGTAATATCCCGAAAATCGGGAATCGTGTTAGATCGCCATGGCGACTAGTTAGGTCCGGATTGAAAATGACACGATCCTGTATGTTTGCCCATACGTCGTCAAAAATCGGTTAAAAATTTAACCATTAAAAATCCGAAAAACCGATGCCAACAATGCATACAACAATAGACCATCGTTACCATCTATCATTCTTGATTGGTGTCAAAAATGTTTACAATGTATGAGACAAATAGACCTTCAACCTTGATAAACGATACCAGGTGATTGTTACATTTTGGAAGTTGTGGTCGTGTAAGATCGGCTATGCCGAAAACCTTCGTAAGTAGACTAGTAGCTAGCTAGTAGTCCATAATAATAAAATAATGAAGAGTGTTTATGTAAGTATTTAATAGTATTTATAAATATCCAACTAAGAGTTAGCTAGTTAGATATATATCTAAGTTCTCGATACATCAAAATGACCTATTACGAGTATGTACATAGTCTATGGATTATTGTTCGCAAGCCATCTACGACTCCATCGACCCGCCGAACGAGCTCCGAAACCAAATCCACCTTCGCAACCTCGCCCTCGTACACGCCGCGCTTATCATCTCGCTCATGCAAAGGGTCGCCGGATCGACCGTCACCAACGACCGCCAGCACGGCGCTCGTGGCGGAATGCACGGTGCACATGAACGCTACGTGCAGCCGTACCCGGTCACTAAACTCCTAATTTAGGGGTTTGTGGTCGGGATTCGTGGTAAACACCTAGCTTGAATCTCAATAAATAATGTGGTGGGCAATTTTCCGGACTACGGCAAATCGCTTTTGGGGACTACGGCATTTTGGATTTAGAGTTGATTCAGGGTTTAGGGTTTATGCCGGCGCCTTTTACGCCGCGAAACGGCGTCATCCCGCCGCGAAAGACGCTAAACCCCAAACCCAACACCAACCATAGCCTGGCGCGGGACCCTAAAGTCCGAGCGCGCCGTGCGACAAGTCGCGCCAAGGCACGCGCTCGCGCGTCGCTTCCGAAAAAAACCTGGCCAACAAAAAACGGGGTTGCCCAAAACCGATTTGCCGTAGTCCGGATAATATTTTAGCACAATAATATCAGTCATTATGATATATATATCTAGCCTTAGAGACTGAAGCAGCGACCAAAAATGACATAATACACGCCTTAGATTATCTAGCCTTATTAGTACTTTCTTGAGTTAATAGACCTATAATAGGAGGTACAAAAAATCACGCCTGGGTGAGAAGTTCCCTTGAAATCACGTAATTTGATAGACTGAAGCAGCGACCAAAAATGACATAATCCACGCCTTAGTGATAAATAAGAGTAAGTGTTCGTTATTATTACATACCTTGGTATAATACCTTCATAATACTTCGAACCAAGCAAGCAATCAAGGTACGAAGGTACGAAGGTAGTAGCTAAACGTCTTATCTACCTTGCTTCCAGGGGCGAGTGTTACCTCCTTGCCTTTCCACTGAGATGAGGACAACCACCTTGGTGAGAGAGGTAAGCGAGCGAAACGGATGAATGCAGCAAGCAAAAGTTTCAAACAGTATTCACATTTAGCGAGTACTTCCTTTTCACGCGTGAAAGGCACGGGGCAGGGGGGCAAAAGCCGTTTGCCGTCATCGCAACGTCCACACTTCAGACCGCAACGAAATGCCCAAAGGTACGGCGTGCGACCTACGAAGTTGTCTCTCGTAGACGGATCGGCAGAGACGGAAGATGTAGATGAATTCGAGCTGGCGAACAAGCTTCAAGGTTCGATGTGAAGTTCCAGTAGTGTGTTCAGTTAGAAAACTCCATGTCCTCGCAGGCCTCGGCCTCAAGCTACAGACCTGCATCGACAAAGGCAGCTATGCCTCAATTTACCGAGCAGAAAGCTTGGGTCTGATTGAGTTGATCGATCGGAAAGATCGTGATGAGCGTGCCAAGTACGGCTGGCAAGGATCTGCTGGATCGGTCTTTGCTGTCAAAGTGTTGCGTGCGTCTGTGGCTGACTCTGTCTCCATACGTGATTTCAGGCGAGAAGCGCTGCTACTTGGACGTGTAGATCATCCGGGCATCATTAAGATGCATCACTTTGACAAGTTGCCGCAACCGTTCATGGTGGAAGATTCGGAATAGAGCCTTTTCTTTCACTCCACTCACGTCCCAGCATTTCTTGCTATGATTTGCAAAGTGTGTGGTTTTACTGATCCCTGGTATAAAATGATTTATGCACCCTTCCTCAAGGTGACAGAATTCTGTGATGGAGGCAATCTATGGAATGCGATTCGTTTCGAAAAGATCAAAGCCAATCAATTCATTTTACGGAATTTTAATATCGCACAGCTCGAAAACGCTATCTCAGATGATATGCCATTTCTCGACATTCCCTCTATCGCAGCAGATGTTTGTTATGCGCTTTGCTACTTGCATGGAGCTGGTTTTGCGCATCGCGATGTTAAAAGCAGTAATGTTCTTCTCATGTGGTGTCCAGATCGGAATAGAATATGTGCAAAGCTTTGTGATTTCGGGAGTGCGGCGCCAGTTGGTAAATTACCACGCCGTCCAGCAAAGCCAAAATGGGGTGGTTTTGAGCGTTTGCTCGGTTTCTCTGGCGAGTGGCGACCTGTGGGCACCATGCTTTGGATGGCGCCTGAGATGCTTGAACCACCGGTTGAGGGCGAAACGGCTCCAGATGGATACTCTGGTGACAAAGCAGATGTATACAGTTTCGGCATTGTTCTCTGGGAACTTTTTGAATGGCGCATCCCCTGGATGGGAGGGAAGCCTGCTTCAAAGAGGGAAATCATTGACCTTGTCGTCCGAAAAAATCAACGGCTGCCGATATCGATGACATGTAGCCCTCGACTGGCTCAGCTGATGCTGAGTATGTGGGACGCTAGCCCTTCGAAAAGGCCGACTGCGACATCCGTCTTGTCAGAGCTTGAAAGCATTGGATCAAATTGGGACACTCTCGGCATATTTTCGCACGTTCAAGTGGCTGCAAACATGTCTGGGAAGGAATTGATTGATGCTCTCGGGATGGCGTCGCGTGCATCTTTGAATTTTGATAATCACTCAAAAGAAGTTGCATCCCCATCTCGAGATGTTGGCTCATTTGGTAGGGCAATGATTGACAGACCCACACGTGACGATCTCCTGCAGGGGAGTGTGGGTGGTCAAGAATATGCTGCCAGGCATCCGGGAAAGAGGACAACTTCTACAGCTCGCAAAGAAAATGAAACGATGTCAGACATGTGTACTTCACTGTGTACTTCCACTGCCTCTGATGTCGAAAGTAATGATTTTGATGAAAGCAAGCAAACCTCATCGAGGGAAACTAACTGCAAAGCTCAGCCCACAGAAATGGTGTACTCAGGAGGAGCAATCAAAAACATAGATGCTAATCTTTTGGGTTCTTTGGGAAGTCTATCTCTTCATGATCTCGAGGATCAACTAATTCCGATGCTTCTTCCTCACATAGCCCTTGCAGCTTCCTTTGACTCAAATTACCAGGAAATTGAAGACAGCCGATCCAAACTTGCTGAACTCCAAACTCGTGTAAAGAAATTCAGGTCTCAAACCAAACTTGACCCGTTTGCTGCTTTTTCGGTGGATGCACAGGATCGCGAAATCAGCAGACTTAATCAGCAAATCAGGTTAATGGATGCGAAAGAAAAAATGACAGTCTGGCGCCATACATATGTCATTCTCCGCAACCAGATGCTTCAAGCTGAATCAGAGTACCTGAGCTGGCAGCGGAAATACAACGAAATAGTGAGCAACAAGACAGAAAGTGAATGAAGGTGAAAGCACCTGTCCGAGAAATGCGTAGACTATTTTGTTTTTTCCTTACTTGATTGATAAGTGTTACGAGGTACCTCACTTCTTAACGTTTTTGTCGTCATATATATGATTTCACCTGATGCCCTCATAAGGGTTCAAGCCCAACTTGTTTGGTATTTTGTCATCCGCGCCCTTTGATATCAGGTAATCACTCAGAGCGTTGAAACCATAGGCGATGGAGTAATGCAGGCCTGTGCAACCCTGTTTGTTCTGCGTGTTGATCAGTGCGCCATGTCTGAGGAGAGCTTTAACTATGCGAGCATTCCCATTTTGGCAGGCTATAATCAGGGGAGAATTTCCGAATTGATCACGACCTTCCGCTGGACATCCCCCCTTCAGTAGTTCAGTCACCTAATAAAGAGACAATGCATAGAACAAAATAAAAAACACGTGCGACAAAGTTTCGGCGAGTCAGACACAATCTTAAACTTACCTGTTTATACTTTCCATGGCGCGAAAACGAAAACAAGTTTCGGAAATCGTTCGTGCTGTAGCACCGCTTGTCATCAACACCTTCTTTGCCATCGCGAGCATGATTTGAGGCGATGGTTAATTCCTGCGATAGTCAATGTAAGATCGATGCCATTATCTGACGTAGATAAATTATATCTATTCTTCAGTTCCTGAAATTCGTATGGTAGAGGCGCGACTGATACGGGCGCCTGGATTACCTTCTGTGAGTTTTCCTGCATATATTTTCTGCGGAAGGTGCTGGTGGCCAAGCTTTCGACTCCAGAACGTCCTCGGCTGACAGAATCCTTTCCAGCTACGTGGCCCTCTGGCGCTTCTTGTGAGGGTGAAAGCCTGGCTCTCTGAAAGATATGATTCGCGGCCGTTTCCTTCATCTTCTGATTTATTTCAATTTCATCCACATCGTGACCCCCAAGTTTGGCATTGACATGGCCGCGTTTCAAATATCTATGCCGCTCGAATGAGGTCCCACGCTCTGCAGTTGCTTGCTCCGTGTTTCTATTTCTCGACCGGATATGCAGACCAGCTAGATGTTGTTGTGTGTTCTGAACTCCTATTAAGTCGATCCGAGGGACTGCATGTGCACGAATCACAACAGGCATCGGTGCGAGGGGAGCTTCATCATCGTTTTCGCAATCAGAGACATCCATTTGCAAGTCCGAGTTTCGTAAATCCTGAACATCTTGAAAGTGCGAAGGACCCTTCTTCGTATCACTACATCCTCGATCTTCTTCGGAAGCTTTTACTTCAGGCGATTGAGTTACTTCAACATACAGTTTTGATGAACTTTCATTAGAACCTATTTGTTTGGCATTGGTGGTCATGGAGGGATGATGTTTCGCTGTGGTTACCACTGCATCATTTGTTTGTTTGCGTATCGGTTTGTGTGCAGGACTCAAACACACATCGGCTGCGCACTCAAGTGTGCCTGAGTCAAGGTTTCTGTCGAGATATTGCTCGTCGGATGAGGTGCATTTCGAGTCGGATTTCGTACCTTGCCACCGCCAAGGGATGCGCCTCAGCAAATCCTTCGCACCCTCTAGCTTCAATTTCACAGATGGATCTCCACACGACCGTAAGGCAGCGTGTTCTGCCGCTGACAAGTCCGTGAACTTTTGGAAGAGTGAGTGTGTATAGAGGGGTTGCTTCCCTGTGCGCGTTGCTGTTGATTTGACTGTATTGGCTGAGTAAAGCTGCTGATATGGACTCGAACAGCTATGTGTATCTTTGACCTGCATATTTTGCAAGGGCATATAGGTCAAGGCGCCATCTTGCACAGCTGCATGAGGAAAATTTGGCACATGGCCAACGAACTCCATGCTTGCAGACTGTTTATCGGATTTTTGCCTGGCAGCCTCCGTGCTTGCATATTCTGGTCCTTTCGCGATGCTTTCCATCTCGAGCTTGAACATTCTGTTAGGTGTTTCTGAGCTTGTACTCTGCTGTGTTCCCTGGATTTGGTTATAGAAACAAATCTGCCTTGACTCGTTTTTCTCCGCTTCAGTGACACGCACAATTTCTGTCGCCTGTTGCTCAAGTAAGCGTTTGATGCTTCGTTGATTGGAGCTTCTCTCGTGTCTGCGGTGAGCAACTGTGGCTGCATTTTCTGCTATCTTGATCGTCCGATAAAATGGTCATCACAAACGAACCCGACAAAAATTAACCGAGCAGGGAAAAGTGTGCTTGTTCGGAATAACAAGTATGAAGGTATCTCCAAGTTTCTTACCTTCAGATTATCAAAAGCTTCAGCGTATTTCTTACTGCCGATGAGTAGCTTTTGCTTTTCTCGGAGCTCTCTCGCGGCTTCGGTTGTAAACCTTGTCTCCGATTCAAGAACATGGAGTTTCCGCCGTAGTGTTTCGAACTGTTCCTGATGGCTTCTGCGGAGTTCTCCTCCGTAGGTTACTTCCGTCGCGAGCTTGTTGTCACCAGAACTTTCTCCGAGGCGGCCATGTTCGTCCTTTTCGCCGCGGAAGAACATGGGTGTTGCAGCAATTTGACTTTCAGCAGTTGTAGCCTTCTCTTAACCGCAGCGCGATCACTAATCGCGTGCGTGCAGGTTATGCATCACCTTGACAGTCCTGACCAGCACGGCATTTCTTTGAGTTGACGCGCGCCTGATTTCGAAACTCTTTCAAGAAACCGGTAAGAGTTACCAGGTGAGAGACATTTTTGCAAGTTGTTCCCCGTACGTACGTACATATGTAGAATCGGCTAGCTAGCTAGATAGGATTAAGTGATCTGCGAATTATTTGCGGATTCGCGGATTCAACTGGTATCGTCAACCATGAACCACGGTCTAATCGTTCCATACATCGTGAACATCTTTCATTTTTAATTCGTTAAGTAAGGTTTGTTCAGCGATGATGTGCGTTTATATTATTTGCGGTGATGACTTGAACTGTTATTTATTTGTGGCGAAGACGGATATTTATTATATCTTCGTATGATATTTATTTACATATTTAGGCCTATTTTTGTCTTTAAATGCTCACGCATATCCATATTAGTTAGTGCGGACGATACACACATACAGTATATATGCATACACCACACACACGATCACACCGACGATTCGACCTTTGGAGAATTATTATTCTTACGAAGATATCTGGGATATTTGTTACGAAGGTACGAAGGTGCGAAGGTAAGTGTTGCAGTCCGAAGCGATGAGCAAATAAAGGTATCGATGTAAAAGTAGATCATATTGAACCTTCATTCGTGTGCGTGTAGTAAACACCCACGATTCTTGTTTCCCGGTTTGTCTCCGCCGACTGCAATATAATATCAACCCATTGCCGTCATTATTGGCTACCAAAACAAATAAAGGTAGTTGTTGAATATTGGGATAATTAATAAAGCCCTACTTATTAGTATAAAACTATCTTGTCAATAACTACACAAGTTCCCGCACTTGTCGACCAAGACTGAGATTGGCATCCTAACCAATATCGTAGTCTTCGGTCATCAAAACGTTATCAGCACCGAATCTGAGCATAACTTCCTGCTCTAGGTGAACTGAACATCTAAACGCGCAAGAATCGATAAGATTCACGCGTAAGAGCGTACGAACGCGAACCGACATTCTCGGGAAAGCGAACAGACGCTGGGCGTTTAATACACATCTTAACGCCATGAGAACCTAAACAAGGTCAAAAACGACAGTCTAATTGACTGCTGTCATATTAAAAACATTCAGTCGATCTTCCTACTCGGAAGTAACATCGACCAAAGACATATTGTCGAATACCGAATAAAGTCAACTGTCGAATGACGCTTATGACAACCCATTTTCGGTTTATCGAGTCGAACGATAAGTTCTCATTCGAGACCAAGAAGATCCATGAGTTCGGACATGCTGAATATAGCGTAACCAAGTCCGATAACTATGACAAAGCACCAGAGGTGTTAGCACGAGAAGTACGCCTAGACCCTTTCGTGGTAATTGACACCAACGATAATGTCGCCAGACAAATCATTCTCGATACTGGACTGAGTTCTAGCATCATAGAGATGGTTCTGAAGTGTGATATCAAAAGTGCATACCAAATAGAAAAAGCTAAGGTTGATAATACCGACCTGATCTATAAGCATTTGATAGAGCCAATTGCAAAATGTCAGGTCTCTGCACAAGCACATCTGAAACAAAAGGATAGTGGACTCAAACTGAACATTTCAACAGAAGGCTCAAGTTTGCACAAATATGCTATCTTCAAAAACTGGTGTATCTGGTTGAGAACAAGTCTTTCAGATTGTCCAGTCATGGTCGAAACATTTGATAGAACAATATCATCTGCTATAAGTGTTGATCGTGGCAAAAGCATTGATGTTGTTTGGCCTTATGAAGCTACAGACTGTGACCTTAACAACAAGGAACGTCTAAAAGAATATTCGACCAAACATCAACAACTAAATCCCAATACTCAATGGGGCCTGTTCAAGATGAGCCTTGACCACAAAGTTGGCTTACAAAAGGTTCACCAATGGGTAGACCTTCATCTGGGAAGCATTATTAAATTGTCCATCGATGGCAATATACTGCAGCAAATTTCTCCTACTGGTTCACAAGGACATACTGGAGGATTTGACATGCTTGTTAACCTTTTCCACAGATTTGGTAAATACGAGGCTATTGATCTCCAACAAGTTGAGCAGAAACTTCAAGATTTTGTATTTGCCAGTGTGGAAAATACTAAATCTCCTCAAGATGTCGACAATGGCATTCTGGTATTCCACAAATTGCATTCTCTTCTTTTGGGACAGAAACCAAATTACACAGAGAGAGATGGAATACGTCTTTTGCTGAATAGCCTCTCTGATGATAAAGAGTACAAACAACTTGTTGCTTTCACAAATACTCATGCCAGAAGTGCAGATGGAGGTTATCAAACTTTGCAAAAATTATATGAGGACATTGATATGATTCATAAGCAATACCATCGCACTCTGAATCGCAATAAGCGACTTCACTCAACAAGCAATGCAAATGGCAGTAATAAAAAGCCAAAGAACTTTGAGCCATGCGAAAACTGCGGCAAGAAACACCTAGGTGGCAGAGATGCTTGCACAATAAAAGGAGGAGGAAATTATAAACCCAAGTCTTCCAACAATGTGAACAACAAGCCAAATGGCAATAGCAATGGCAAAGCAAAATACCACTCGAATACCCACAACAATGAACTCTCTCAATCCTGTTGAAACCTATGGTGACAACAAAGGAGCCATATTCATGGTTAAGCAACGAATAAGTAATAATCGAAGCAAACATATTGATATAGACTATCACTATGCAAGAGAAAAGGTACAAGATGATAAAACCTTTACGGTAAACTATGTACCAACTGATGATAACTGCTCAGATATTCTCACAAAATGTGTTAATGCATTTTTGCATGATAAACACTGTAACTTCATATTCAAGAGAGAAACATAATAACCAACGTTCACAGTACAATAGAATAGATTGACTGGAACGAGGGGGAGTGTTGATATATTGGGATAATTAATAAAGCCCTACTTATTAGTATAAAACTATCTTGTCAATAACTACACAAGTTCCCGCACTTGTCGACCAAGACTGAGATTGGCATCCTAACCAATATCGTAGTAATCTTCGGTCATCAAAAGTAGTCTACAAAAAATTTAAAACGCGATCAAATAAATACGTGGTTTACTGACACCTGTGGGATTCGAACCCACGCTCTTTCGAACAGGCACCTGAAGCCTGCGCCTTAGACCAGCTCGGCCAAAGTGTCATATTAATATTTTTTACTTTCTTCCACCAGCAGGATATACTAATATATACTTTTGTCTGTCGTTGCAGGCACTTTTCCCTGAACAACCAGGGAATGTAAGAGAGTCCGTCTCTCCGATCCTGTGCGAGATAGACGGTTCGAAATTAAGGAAATAAATCAGATGGCCCTTTCCAAGGCAACTAGGAACCACATTTTGTGCAAGATCGGAGATGGCAAAAGCGGTGACATGCTGAGAAAGCATCTCCCTTTTGATGTTCGTTCCTGTTCCTTAATATGGGACGAGTCAGGCAGGAACTGACGAAGTCACATTGAGTACATTTGAGTACCCCAATTTATTTGATGATTGTCCCGTTATTTGGGACGAGTCAGGAACTGAGAAGTCACATTCAGTGCCACATCTACCCCAACCATTTTTTAACATTTATTCGTCTTCTGATTGGTCGAGAGCTCGATCATTTGCAAAAGTCATAGACTATGCAAACGTGCGGTCGCCGTTTGTTACTTTGTTGCTGACTAACGACAACGTGCGACGCCTTCCGTGACTTTGGACGACCTCGTAACTTCGTCACCAGTGAACTGGTTTCCTCGTCCCAAATATTAAATGGAAATATGGATTTGATTTGATTGTTTTTATATGGGGATTTAAATCAAGGATCGACGGGTTGCAACAGGTGGTATCGCTTCGCGGCGGGTAAAGACGCGAAA